>WNFP01002375.1_pt1 | contig 26831 bp, 26 predicted proteins | sample 5400201 | NCBI WGS metagenome assembly WNFP01 (sample SAMN13153355, study PRJNA577476) | soil metagenome | isolation source: 115 cm saprolite under Madrone tree | place: USA:California | collected 2016-06-14 | reverse complement strand
CCATCGACGAGCAGATGTTCGCGGACGCGAACGGCGAGCACATCATGGTGTACGCGCGGCTCCGGCCGTTCCTCACCGAGGTGCGGGCACTACTCAACAACCCGGGCTACCTCGAGAAGCTGGAGCAGGTCATCATGAAGATGCCGGACGCCCAAGCGCGGCTCGCCAAGTTCCCGGGACCCGCCAAAGGAAAGGCGAGCACGCCCAAGGGCCCGCGGAGGGTCGCATGACGGCCGCGGCGATCCCGCGCCCCGAGCCATCCGAATACCTGGCGTACTACGAGACCTACATCTCCAGGGTCCCAAAGGGGAACCTGCTGAAGGTCCTCGAGGATCAGCGGCGCGAGACGCAGCAGCTCCTCGCCGGTTTGTCGGAAGCGAAGGCGCTGCATCGCTACGCGCCGGGCAAGTGGAGCATCAAGGAAGTGCTCGGCCACCTGACGGACAGCGAGCGCGTCTTCTGCTACCGCGCGCTGACGTTCGGCCGGGCGGACGCGAACCCCCTCCCGGGGTTCGACGAGAAGGCATGGGTGCCGGCAGGACGGTTCGACGCGCGACCTCTCAAGGACCTCGCGGCCGAGTTCGACGCGGTGCGGCGAGCGACCATCGCCCTGTTCTCAGGGTTCGATGCGGAGGCCCTGGCGCGCCAGGGGACGGCTAACAACAACGCGATCAGCGTGCGGGCGCTCGCCTGGATCATCGCCGGCCACGAGCGCCACCACCTCGCGGTCCTGCGGGAGCGCTATCTGGCATGAGCCCGGCGCTCTTCCTCCTCGCCGCGCTGGCGGCACAGGGGGACACCGGCAGCTTCGTCATCAAGAATTTCCGATTCGCGAGCGGCGAGGTGTTGCCCGAGTTGCGGCTGCACTACCGGACGCTGGGCCACCCCCGTCGCAACGCCGCCGGCACGGTGCGCAACGCCGTCCTGGTGCTGCACGGCACCGGCGGATCGGGCCGGCAGTTTCTATCGCCGGTATTCGCAGGCGAGCTGTACGGCCCCGGCCAGCCGCTCGATACCGCCACGCACTACCTCATCCTGCCCGATAACATCGGACACGGTGGCTCCTCCAAGCCGAGCGACGGGCTGCGGGCCCGATTCCCACGCTACGCCTATGAGGACATGGTGGCTGCCCAATACCGGCTCGTGACCGACGGGCTCCACGTCGACCACCTGCTCCTGGTGATGGGCACATCGATGGGCTGCATGCACAGCTGGCTCTGGGCGGAGCGGTATCCGGAGGTCATGGATGGGGTGGTCCCGCTCGCGTGCATCCCGACGCAGATCGCGGGGCGGAACCGCATGTGGCGCAGGATGATCATCGACGACATCAAGACCGATCCCGATTGGAAGAGCGGCGACTACACGAGCCAGCCCCGCGGCCTCCGGGCGGCACTCCAGCTGCTGTTCACGGCGGGGTCGAGTCCCCTGCAGCTCCAGCGATCCGCACCAACGCGCGACTCGGCCGACGCCTACATCGCTCGCTGGCTCGACACGCGCTTCGCCGAGACCGACGCCAACGATCTCGTGTACCAGGTGGACGCCTCGCGCGACTACGATCCGAGCTCGGCGCTCGATCGCATCACCGCGCCGGTGCTCGCGATCAACTCGGCCGACGACTTCATCAACCCTCCGGAGCTCGGGCTCATGGAGCGGCTGATTCCCACAGTGCCGCGGGCTCGCTATATCCTGATTCCCACGAGCGAGCGGACGCGAGGCCACGGCACGCACACGGCGGCGGCTGTCTGGAAGCAGTACTTCGCGCCCTTCGTTGCGGCGCTGGAGCGGACTCGATGAAGGTCGCCGTGGGCGAGCGGGCATCCCGCAGTCTCACGCTCACTCCCGACCATGTGAACGCGTTCGCGCAGCTCACGGGCGATTACAACCCACTCCACTTCGATCCCGAGTTCGTCGCCCGGACCAAATTCGGGAAGTTGGTCGTGCAAGGGGGGCTCACCACCGGCCTGTTGCACGCCCTGGTGGCGATGGACCTCCCCGGGCCGGGCACCGTATTCCTGAGTCAAAACTGGAAGTTCACCGCGCCGGTGTACATCGGCGACACGATCACCGCCGAGGCAGAGGTCGTGAGCGTGCATGAATCGAAGCCGGTGTGTCAGCTGAGGATCAGAGTGGCGCGCCAGACAGGAGAAACCGTGCTCGAGGGTGAAGCGTGGTGCTACACGTTCGATGCGGGAGCGTGACTACCCTGGCGCCAGCGTGGCCGCGTGCCACACCCAGGGCATGGACGCCAGGGCCACGCCGTTCCAGGCGAGAAACGAGAGTCGCATCTCGCCCGGCGAATAGGGTCGATCGCGCCACAGGAGCATCACGTCCAGCGTGAACCAGGCCGCGCTGGCGGCGAGAAACGCGGCGAGCCACGGATCGCGGGCCCACTTCCAAATCAGCGCAGCTTCGACGGCGAGCAACGCGACCAACAGCCACTTCGCCGGCCGTGCTCCCAGCACGCCGGCCAGGGACCGACGGCCGGCGCGTCGATCGGGCTCCAAGTCCATGATTTCCCCGAACAGGTGGGAGTGCATCGCGAACAGGGCACCGAACACGAAGGTGAACCAAGGCACCTGGGAGATATGGTTCAACCAGCTCGCGAGGACGAACACGAGCAGGTAGCCCGCTTGGTTCAGCAGGTCCAACCCGGGACGGCCCTTGAACGCGAACGGCCGAGCGTTGTACAGCGCGGCGGCCATGATGAGCGCGGCGAACCACGCGAGCGCCTTGGGTCCGAGTAACAGCGTGAACAGGACCGCGAACGGCACTTGCACGACCGCGATCCGCCAGGGCAGGCGCGCCAGACGCTCCGGCGTGCCCCGCGCACCAAACAGGTACGTCCCTTTGCGCGGGTTGAATCGATCCACTTCGAAGTCGACGATGTCGTTCCATCCGTAGATCAGCAAACCCAGCGGGAACGTCACATAGAGGAGGCCGAGCCAGAACTCCGGCTGATGGAAAACATTTCGCCCGCCCGCGGGCACGAGATAGAACCAGATCGACGTGAGCCAAAAACCCGGCCGTGCCGCCTTGACTACGAATCCGATCTCCTCCGCGAGCCGACCAAGGCGGGTCACCTATATCCCGCCGCCTGCAGGCTGAACAGCTCGGCGTACAGTCCGCCCCGCGCCACCAGGTCCTCGTGCGTCCCCTGGTCCACCAGCTCGCCGCCCTGGAGCACCAAGATCCGGTCCGCCATGCGCACCGTCGAGAAGCGATGCGAGATCAGCACGGCCATCCTGCCCCTGGTGAGCTCCGCAAACCGGAGAAACACTTCATACTCGGCGCGGGCGTCGAGCGACGCGGTGGGCTCGTCGAGGATGAGCACCTGGGCGTCGCGCATGTAGGCCCGCCCCAGCGCGACTTTCTGCCATTCGCCGCCCGACAACTCCACCCCGCCGTCGAACCGGCGGCCGAGCATCTGGTCGTACCCCTTGGCCATACGGGAGGCGACCGAGTCCGCCAGGCTGCGGCGCGCCGCCTCGCGCACCCGCGCGTCGTCCTCAAGCGCCTCGATCTGGCTCACCCCGATGTTCTCCTTCAGGATGAAGTCGTAGCGCACGAAGTCCTGAAAAATCACGCCGATGTTCTTTCGCAGGCTGCTCAGGTCGTGCTCCCGCAAGTCGACCCCGTCCAGCAGGATGCGGCCCTCGTCCGGATCGTACAGGCGCGCCAGCAGCTTCACGAGCGTGGTCTTCCCCGCCCCGTTCTCTCCCACCAGCGCGATCCGCTCCTCCGGCTGGAACGTGAACGTCAGGTGCCGTACCGCCCAGCGGTCCGAACCCGGATAGCGGAACCCAACGTCCTGGAACTCGAACCCGCGGCGGATCGGCACCGGCACCGGACGCGCGCCCGGCGTGGACGTGACGCGGGGCTGCACGTCGAAGAAGGTGAACAGGTCGGAGAGATATAGACTCTGCTCGAACACCTGCGACAACGACAGCAGAACGCGCTGGATCAGATCGCGACTCTGGCGGAACGATCCGGCCAGAAAGGTCAGCGCGCCGACCGTGAAACGCCCCAGCACCGTGAGGTAGATGGCCACGGCGTAGGCTGCGTAGTAGCCGAGCGTGCCGATCGTCACCAGGAGCGTAGACACGAGGTTACGCTTGATCGCCAGTCGCTTGTTGGCGTCGTAGAACTCTTGCGACAGCGAGGCGTACCGCCCGACGAGAAAGTCCGACAGGTTGAACAGCTTCACTTCCTTCGCCATCTCGTCGGACGCGCCAGCGTAGCGGAGATAATCGAGGAGGCGCCGCTCGGGAGTCCATTGGAACAGCAGCGAATATCCCAGCGCCGCGTAGTGGGTCTCGCCCAGGAACGACGGCAGCACGGCGACGACGAGCAGGACCAGGAGCCACGGCAACTGGACGAGGATCACGCCGGCGAGCGAGACCAGCGTCACCAGGTCCTGGACGGTGGCGAGCAACAAGGTGATGAGGCCAATCCGACCGAGCGTCTGCCGCCGCGCACGCTCGAGATGGTCATAGGTCTCCGCGTCCTCGTACTGCGCAATGTCGAGCGTGGCGGCGTGCTGCATCAGACGCACGCTGATGCGGTTCGAAAACAGGTCACCCAGCAGGCTTTCGAGCAGCGCCGACAGGCGCGCCAGTATTTCTCCCAGGACGCCGATCCCGAGCTCGAGCAGGACGAGACCGCCCAGGTATCGCCAATCCAGCGGCTGCCCCCCCGCATGCGCCCGCATCGCGGCGATCACGCCGTCGATGATCAGCTTGCCGATCCACAGGACGGCGAGCGGGACGAGGGAGCGCAGCGCGCGGAGCGCCAGGATCGCTGCGGTGTAGCGGCGGTGGGTCTGGTACACGAGCTTGAGGAGCGGCGGCACGTACCTGAGGGCCTGCAGCCGCTCCGACCAGGTCGGGGGGGTGCCGTCCGGGCCGGAAAGCGGGCTCCTGGGGCGGGGGCCGATACCGTGCGGGTTGAAGCGCGGCGTTGACGCCGTCACGACCTTAACTTCTCCTGGGGACGGTGCGTCAATATAACCGCATGAAAACGCGGATCGTTTGGTCGGTCCTGACGCTCGGCATCCTCCCGGTCGGTATCGCGGCGCAGCAACCCGCCCTCACTCCCCAGGACTCGGCGTTCCACGCCCTGAACCGCCTCGCGTACGGACCTCGACCCGGCGATGTGCGACGCGTGGCTGCCGATGGGGTGATGCGCTGGATTGACCGCCAGCTCTCGCCCGAAGAGATCGACGACCACCGTCTCGCCGAGCGGGAGGGCCAGTTCCAGATCCTCGAGTACGACCGGCGCGACCTCGCCGCGATGTACACGGAGGTGCAGCGCGAGCGGCGCGAGCGCAAACTGGCCGCCGACACGATGGCCGACAGGGATGGAGGGAGCCCGATCGCGCAACGGGACAAGCGTCTCACGGGTGAATTCGCGGAGCTGGCGGTGGTCCGCGCCGCGCTCTCCGAGCGACAGCTGTATGAGATCATGGTGGACTTCTGGACCAATCACTTCAACGTCTACTTGGCCAAGGGCGCCGACCGCTTCCTCACGCCCGATTACATCGAGCACACGATTCGCCCCCGCGCGATGGGGAAGTTCGCGGACCTGCTGCTCGCCGTCGCCAAGAGTCCCGCGATGCTCTTCTACCTCGACAACTGGGAAAGTGTAGCGCCGGGCTCCGTCCCACCCGCGGCCCTTCGCGTCAGCGCCAGGCCCATCTTCGGTCGCCGCCCCGGTCTGTTCGGCCCGATGCGCGACCCTGCCCGCCAGGACTCGATGCGCCGGCGAGCCCTCGAGGGGATGCCCAAAGGGATCAATGAGAACTATGCCCGGGAGTTGCTCGAGCTCCACACCCTGGGCGTCGACGGCGGCTACACCCAGCAGGACGTGATCGACGTAGCGCGCATTTTCACGGGCTGGAGCATCGAGCGTCCTCAACAAGGCGGAGACTTCGAGTTCCACGACTGGGCGCACGACCGCAGGGAGAAGCAGGTGCTGGGTGTCGGGTTTCAAGCAGGCCATGGGATGGATGAGGGCGTGCGCCTGCTGAAGATGCTGGCCGGCCTCCCGGCGACCATGCACCACGTCAGCTGGAAGCTCTGCCAACGATTCGTGCGCGACGATCCACCCGACGGCTGCGTGGACGAGGCCGTGGCGGCGTGGAGACGCTCGAGCGGCGACGTCCGCGAAGTGCTGCGGGCCATTTTCCACGGCCCCGACTTCTGGGCGCCGGACAACGGGCGCGCCAAGGTCAAGACCCCGCTCGAGTTCGTGGTCAGCGCGGCGCGCGCGGTCTCCGCTGAGCCGGATACTTCGCCACGTTTGGCACAGGTGGTGGCGCGCCTCGGCGAGCCGTTGTACCTCCATGTCGCCCCCGACGGATACTCCGAGCGGGAAGCGGCGTGGGTGAACAGCGGCGCGCTGCTCGATCGCATGAACGCTGCCGTCGCTCTGGCAACGGGCAAGCTGCCCGGCGTGACGGTCGTGCTCGATTCTATAGTTGGAGTCGGAGATGCCGACCAAGTGATCGGCGAAGTCAACGAGAAGATCCTGGGTGGGGCAATGTCCGAGAATACAAAGCAGGTTCTGGGACGTGAGCTGGCGGGGATCAGCGATCCCATTCAGGCGCGTGCCCTCGCCGTCGGCCTCGCGCTCGGTGGACCGGAGTTTCAAAGACAATGACCATTTCGAGAAGGGTTTTCGTGAAGTCGGGGGGACTCGCGTTATTCAGCTTGGGCCTCGATCCGCTGTTCCTCGCCCGAGCAGCCTTCGCTGTCCGCCCGTCCGCCGGTCCGTCTGACCGCCGAATCCTGGTGTGTCTCTTCCAGCGTGGCGCCGTGGACGGGCTCAACATGATCGTCCCTCATGGGGACCCCACCTATTACCGGGAACGGCCTCGCATTGCCGTGCCCGAGAAGGACGTCCTCGACCTGGACGGCTACTTCGGCCTGCACCCCCGGCTCGCCGCGCTCAAGCCCCTGTGGGATTCGAAGACTCTGGCCGCGGTCCACGCGATCGGGTCGCCGGACGCGACTCGAAGTCATTTCGACGCCCAGGACTATCTGGAGTCGGGCACCCCGGGGGTGAAAGCGACGCCGGACGGCTGGCTCAACCGCTACTGCCAGCACGACCGTGAGCACCAGGACACGCCGTTCCGCGCCGTCGCCTTCGGTCCCCAGCTGCCCCGCATCCTGGCCGGCACCGCGCCGAGTCTCGCGATCGACGACCTGCAGGCGTTCGGCCTGCGCGCGCCCCAACCCGCCGCGCGCGACCGGCTCACCCGCGCTTTCGAAGAGCTGTACGCCGCTTCTGCGACCGGGCTGCTATCGACGTCTTCACGCGAGGCGTTCGAAGCCGTCCAGACGCTCAAGCGCCTGGACCCCGGCCAGTACCGACCGGCGAACGAGGCCGACTACCCGCGCGGCAAGCTGGGTAAGACTCTGCTCGAGATCGCCCAGCTCATCAAGGCCGACCTCGGCCTCCAGGTGGCCTTCGCCGACGTGACCGGGTGGGATACCCACGTGAACCAGGGAGCGTCGGAGGGACAGCTCGCTGGGCGGTTGGATGAGCTGGGGCAGGCGCTCGCGGCCTTCACCAGGGACCTGGGGGAGCGGATGGGCGACGTCGTCGTGCTCACGATGTCGGAGTTCGGCCGCACCGTCCGGGAGAATGGGAGTTCGGGTACCGATCACGGGCACGCCACCGCCATGCTGGTGCTGGGCGGCGCGGTGAACGGGGGCCGGGTTTTGGGAAAGTGGCCCGGGCTCGATCCGGCGCAGCGGTTCGAGGGCCGGGACGTGGCCGTCACGACCGATTTCCGCGACCTGTTCGCCGAGCTCCTGGCCCGCCACCTCGGCGCGCGAGACCTGTCCGCGATCTTCCCGGGATTCACGCCCGACCCGGCGCGCTTCCCCGGCGCGATCAGGACCTAGCGACCGCCGCGTCCTCGAGCGCCGCGAGCAGCGGTTCGAACTCCCACGAGTCGTCATACCGCACGCCGTTGATGAAGAACGTGGGCGTGCCGTTGACGCCGCTCGTGACACCGCTCCGGAAGTCTTCCCGCACGCGGGGCGCATAGGCCCCGCTGCTGAGCTCTGTCCGAAACCGCGCGACATCGAGACCCAGGTCGCCCGCGTATTCGATCAGATACTCGCCGTCCAGCGCAAACTGCCGCTCGAACAAGCGGTCGTGCATCTCCCAGAACTTGCCCTGCGCGGCCGCCGCTTCGGCCGCCTCCGCCGCCTGCTCGGCGTGGGGGTGGCTCTCGCGCAGCGGGAAGTTGCGGAACACGAACCGCAGCTTCGGTCCCAGCTGTTTCTGGATCGTTTTGACAATGGGATACGCGCGCCCGCAGTGCGGGCACTCGTAATCGCCGTACTCGACCAGCGTAACGGCCGCGTCGGCCGGGCCCCGGATGTGGTCTCGTTTACCGACCGGCAGAGTCAGTGCCGCGGCCGCATCGCGCTTGGTCACGCGGGCGTCCGCTCGCCGGCGACGGCGTCGAGGGCCCGCAGGATGCCGTCCGCTCCGGGGTTGACGTCGATGGGCGAGACGTAGCTCCACCGAATGACTCCGTCACCGTCAATCACGAACAACGCTCGCTCGCTGAACCCGTCGCCTTCGCGGTACACGCCGTAGCGGCGCGCCACCGCCCCCTTGGGCTCGAAGTCCGCGAGCAAGGGGAAGTGCAGCTTGCGTTGGTCGGCGAACGCTCGGTGGCACCAGGCGCCATCCACCGAGATGCCGAGCAGCTTGGCGCCGTAACCCTCGAACTCGGACCGGACCTCGTTGTACAGCGCCATCTGATCGCCGCACACCGGGCTCCAGTCCGCAGGATAGAACGCGAGAATCACCGGGTGCCCGCGGTAGTCACGCAGCGAGACGGTCTGATCCGGCGCACTGTGCAGGGTGAAGTCGGGCGCCTGAGTCCCGGCAGGAAGCGGACCCTCGGCGGCGGGATTCGTATCGGCCATCTGATGCTCCTTTCTCAGGGGTTCCGTGTCCCGGACTCCTGCGGGACGATCGGCAGCTCGAGACGGTCGGCATTGCGCAGCACGGCGATGGTCGTGCGCGTACCGATCCGCTCGGTGACCAGCAAGCGGTGCAGGTCGTCGATCCCCGAGACCGCTTGCCCGTCGAAGCCGATGATGATGTCTCCCGACGCGACTCCGGCGCGTGCCGCCGGGCTGTCCGGCTCCACGCCAGTCACCAGCACGCCGCTCTTGGCGGCGGTGCCCAACGCCCGCTGCGCCAGCCGGAGCAACGGAACGTTCTGCCCCGCGACCCCGATCCGGCTACGGCGGATCTTGCCGTGCCGGATCAGCTGGCCGGTCACGACCTTCGCCGTATTGATGCCCACGGCGAAGCAGATCCCTTGTGCGGGAAGGATCACCGCCGTGTTGACGCCGACCACGCGGCCCCGCCCGTCCACCAGCGGCCCGCCCGAATTGCCCGGGTTCAAAGCCGCATCGGTCTGGATCACATCGTCGATCAACCGCCCACCCACCGAGCGGAACGAGCGTCCCAAGGCGCTCACCACGCCCGCGGTCACGGTGCTCTGGAAGCCGAGCGGATTGCCGATCGCGACGACCAGCTGGCCGACTCGAAGCGCGCCCGAGTCGCCGAACTCGGCGACCGTGAGCGCCACGGGCGGCACCCGGATCACTGCCAGGTCGGTGTCGGGGTCGTCCCCCACCAGCTCCGCCGCCACCGGGCGACCGTCGGCGAACGCGACCTCGATCCGCGTGGCGTCATGCACCACGTGGCTGTTGGTCAGCACGAACCCGTCGGGAGTGAACACGAACCCGGAGCCTTTGCCCGGCACCTCGCGCGCGGGCCGCCCGCGCCGTTCGACCTTGTGTCGCACTTCCACGCTCACCACGGCGGGGCCGACTTTCTCGGCCGCCCCCGTCACCGCCCGGGAGTACGCATCGAGCAGGTCGTCGTCGCGGGGCGGTACGGAACGCGCGGGAGCTTGGGGTGAGACGACCGCCTCGTCGGAAACGAGTACGGGTGCTGCGTTCATAGCTATAACCTCCGTCATATCCTCCACAACGTCGCGGGGTTCCCGCGCCGGGCGCCGCGGCGCGCCGTATATTTCTGTCCCTATGGACCTTACCGGCTCGCTCGCCGTCGTCACCGGTGCCACCGAAGGCATTGGGCGAGCGACGGCCTTCGTCTTGGGCCGGGCCGGGGCACGAGTCGCCATCTGCGCGCGTACCGAGGCCAATGTACACGCCACGACGCGCGCCCTGAAGGCGGACGGCATCGACGCCATCGGCATGCCGTGCGACGTGTCCGACCCCGCTTGCGTGGACGCTTTCGCCGCGTTTGTGACCCGGGAGCGGGGCACGCCGCAAGTGCTCGTAAATAACGCCGGGATCGGGCGGTTCAGGCCGCTGGTGGAGCTCTCGCTCGAGGACTGGGACGAGACTATGGGCGTCAACGTACGCTCCCTCTACCTGGTGACGCGGGCGTTCCTCCAGAGCATGCTCAAAGCCGGGACCGGCACGATTGTGAACATCGCATCGCTCGCCGGGAAGAACGGCGTCGAGGGGGGCACGGCGTACTGCGCCTCCAAGCACGCAGTGCTAGGCTTCTCCAAGAGCCTGATGCTCGAGGTGCGCAAGCAGGGCCTGCGGGTCGTGGCGATTTGCCCGGGCTCCGTGGCCACGCCGTTCATGGAGAAGCGGGAGCGCGTGCGCCCCGCGCCCGACCGCGCGCTCAGCGCCGAGGATGTGGCGCATGCCGTGCTATCAACGCTGACGGTGTCGGATCGGGCGATGATCAGCGAAGTCGATATTCGGCCTACAAACCCTTGAAACAACGTCGCGCAGAGTCGTCAAGCAAAGGCGTCGCGCAGAATCGTACCCTGCTCGACGCAGTTTGCCGTAATGATTGACCCAATTCGTAAGCTGTTGACCGAGGCCGGCAAAGCCAAACAAACCCGCGCCTTCTGGCAGGCCGCCACCGAGATCCTCAGCGAGTCGGCCGGGGGGGCGCGGGTCCAGCTCACCTACAAGGGCCTGAGCGAGGTGCTGCGCTCGACCATCGAGGTCGCGACCCACCTGGCCGTGATGGTGGCGCGTCGCAGCGGGCTGGAGCGCGAGCGCCGGCTCGGCACGTTCCTGGTGGAGCTGTCGCGCTGGCTCCTGGCGGCGCCGGAGCGCGAGTTACTGCTCCGCTACACGCTCCAGAGCGTCACGAGCCTGGTCGATGCCCAGGGCGCCTATGTGGCGTTGCGCGGCGCCAGCCCCGACACGCTGCGCGTCGCCTCCACCGTCGGGCAGTGCGTGGAGCTCGAGGGCGCGGAGCTCGCGATCGATGAGAGCGCCACGGGACGTGTGATCAGCACCGGAGAGCCGTTTCTCACCGACAACATCCTGACCGACGGTGACGGCCAGCCCGGCCTGTCGCCTTCCGGCATGGCACGGGCCGCGATGATTGCGCCGCTGCGGACATCGAGCGGCGTGGCGGGTGCGGTGGGTGTGGTGCGCTTCCTGCGCCCGGGCGCGGACGAGCCACCCCCCTTCACCCTCATGGAGCTCCAGTACCTCACCGCGGTGGCGGCGTACATCGCGGGCGGGCTCGAGCTGTCTGAGGCAGTGAGCGGCGCGCGCGCGGCGGCGGAGCGGGCGCACGCCATGGTAGACGGCAGCCCGCTCCCGATGGCCCTGGTGGATCGGAGCGGCCGCGTGCTCCAGCTCAACCAGGCCGCATGCCGCCTGCTGGGCATCCCGTCCGAAGCCCAGGCGCTCGGGGCTCATCTGGAGGCGCTCGGGCTCTCTCCCAGCGAGATCTCGCTCCACCTCGTGCTGGCGCGACCGCGCGACGGATCTCCGTGGCACGGTCGGGTGCTCGTGACGCAGCCCTCGGGAGACCGCCGTATCTGCGACTGCACGATCACCGGCCTCTCGGGAGTCGGGCCGGACAGCCTGCTGGTGGCGCTGTACGACCGGACCGACGAGCTGCGGGCGCAGCGCGAGCTGATCGCGCGCGAGAAGCTCGCCACGGTGGGCGAGATCGCCAGCGGTGTGGCCCACGAGGTGAACAATCCGCTCGCGGCGATCCGGATGGAGGCCGAGCTGCTCGGCCGCGCCAGCAAGGATCCCGACACCAGCACCACGGCGGCCACCATCACCCGCGAGGTAGACCGTGCCGCGCGTATCGTGCGCAGCCTGCTGCGCCTCGCTCGGCGCGCCGACACGACCCCGACGCGCGTGCAAATGAACGACCTGGTGCATGACGTGGCCGAGATCCGCCAACGCGTGCTGCGCACGGAGAGCGTGGAATTTCGCACCACGCTCGACCAGTCCGCTCCCGCCGTCTTGGGCCTGGGTCAGGAGCTGCAGCAGGTGGTCATCAATCTCGTGACGAACGCGGAGTATGTGGTGCGGGGCCGGAAGCCCGCGATCGTGCAGCTTCGCACGCAGGCGCGCGAGGGATGGGTGCGGTTGACGGTGGACGACTCGGGGCCGGGCGTTCCCCGGGAGATCCGCGGCCGCATCTTCGATCCATTTTTTACGACGAAAGGTCCCGACGAAGGCACCGGCCTCGGCTTGGCCATCTGTCAGCGCGTGGTGACCGAAGTCGGCGGGAAGATCTGGATCGAAGACTCGGACCTGGGCGGCGCGAGATTTGTGGTCGAAGTGCCGGCAGCCCCTGATAACGTGGAAACGAGGCACATCGGCTGAGCCGGCGCTCAGTGCTCCAAGATGCGGGTGCGGTAGGCTCCGAGCACGATCAAGCCGGAGGCGCCGAGCGCAACGAGCAGCGCGGTAAGGCGCCAGTCGAACCCGAACCGGGCGGCCCCGACGACGGCGGCGACCAGCCAGGCGGCGCTCGCCAGGAAGCCGAGCAGCACGACTTCCTTCCGGGCCATCAGGATGCCGAACACGTACCCCCAGCTGAAGCCGCACACGGCGAGGAACATCAGGCCGTGCGGGATCTTGCCGGGGTCGATCAGATTGAGGCCTCCCGCGAACAAGCAGAACAGTCCGAGTACCGTATAGCTCGCGAGGTGCAGCGCGAGTGGGAGGGGAACGGTCCCCATGCGGTTGAAGGTCATGGCGTAAAATACTTGTATGGAAGCCACGCGTACATATCTCGAACTCAAGCGCCAGAGCCAGTTCGAACCGGGGTTCGGCGCGTTCCCCGACGTCCGGGTCGAGCGGGTCGAGCGGCCGACCCCCGAGCTGTATCGCGAGTGCTACCGCCGCGTGGGCGAAGCCTACCACTGGCGCGACCGTTGGGACTGGACGGACGAGGAGATCCGCGCGCACCTAACGAAGCCCGAGATCACACTGCACGTGGCGCGGCGCCGCGGCACCCTCGCGGGATGGTACGAGCTGCGCCGCGTGCCCGAGGACCGCTCGGTCGAGATCGCCTACTTCGGGCTCCTCCCGGACGCGATCGGGCAAGGCCTGGGCAAGCACCTGCTGTCCTGTGCTGTGCGGGACGCCTGGGCGCTCGGGCCCGCACGCGTGTGGCTGCACACCTGCACGCTCGATCACCCAGCCGCTCTCCCGAACTACAAGAAGCGCGGCTTCGCGCCGTACAAGACGGAGACCTACGAGGTTAACTTCCCCTCGTGAACTTCACGCTCTCGCGGACGCACAAGCTGATCATCGCCGCCGTGCCGATCGTGCTCGTGCTCCTGTTCGTGCTGTACACCTGGTCCGCCCTGACGTGGACGTACTCGAGTGGGGAGCGCGCCGGCTACGTGCAGAAGTTCTCGAAGAAGGGCTGGATCTGTAAAACCTGGGAGGGCGAGCTCGCCCTCGTATCTATTCCGGGAACCATGACGGAGAAGTTCTACTTCACCGTGCGGGACGATTCGGTCGCCGCGCTGATCAACCAGACGGTGGGCAAGCGCGTGAAGCTGACGTACCAACAGCACAAGGGCATCCCGACGAGCTGCTTCGGCGAGACCGAATACTTCGTCGTGAACGTGCAGCCGGTGGAATGACGACCGCGAACAGTTTTGGGGCCCGCGCGCCCCTCAAGACCGTGGGCGGCACCTTCGAGATCTTCCGCCTGGACGCGCTCGAGAAGCGCGGCCTCGCCGTGGCTCGCCTGCCTTATTCGCTTCGCATCCTGCTCGAGAACCTGCTGCGCCGCGAGGACGGCCGCACCGTGGCGCCGGCCGAAATCGAGCGGCTGGCGCGCTGGGACCCGAAGAAGACGCCCGACGACGAGATCGCCTTCATGCCGGCGCGCGTCCTCATGCAGGACTTCACCGGCGTTCCGGCCGTCGTGGACCTGGCCGCCATGCGCGACGCGATGCAACAGATGGGCGGCGACCCGAAACAGGTCAACCCGCTGCTCCCGGCCGAGCTGGTGATCGACCATTCGGTGATCGTGGACGAGTTCGGCACGCCTACCGCGTTCCAGGTGAACGCCGACCTCGAGTTCCAGCGCAACCGCGAGCGCTACGCTTTGCTGCGATGGGCGCAGCGGACGTTCCAGGGATTCCGCGTCGTGCCGCCCGACACCGGCATCGTGCACCAGGTCAACCTCGAGTACCTGGCACGGGTCGTCTTTACAACGGACGGTCGCCAAGGGTCGATGCCGCAAGCGTATCCCGACACCCTCGTGGGCACCGACTCGCACACTACCATGATCAACGGACTCGGCGTGCTCGGCTGGGGCGTGGGCGGGATCGAGGCGGAGGCGGCGCTGCTGGGCCAGCCGGTCTCGATGCTGATTCCCCAAGTCGTCGGATTCCGGCTCACCGGCAAGCTGAGTGAGGGCGCGACTGCCACAGACCTCGTGCTCACCGTGACGGAGATGCTCCGCAAGAGGGGCGTTGTGGGGAAGTTCGTCGAGTTCTACGGTCCCGGGATCGCCACGCTGCCTCTCGCCGATCGCGCGACCATCGGGAACATGGCGCCCGAGTACGGCGCCACCGTTGGGATCTTCCCGGTTGATCAGGAGACCCTGCGCTACCTCGAGTTCACCGGCCGCCCCAGGGAGCAGGTGCAGCTGGTCGAGGCGTACATGAAGGAGCAGGGCCTGTTCCATTCGGCCGGCGCGCCGGAGCCGGTGTACTCGGACACCCTGTCCCTCGAGCTCTCGACCGTCGAGCCGAGCCTGGCTGGGCCGCGGCGGCCGCAGGACCGCGTGGCGCTGCGCGATCTACCTCGGAACTTCCAACTCGCCCTGCCGGCGCTCGTCAAGCCGACGTCGCCCATCGCGCCGCCGGTCAACGCGGGCCGGTGGGAGGGCGAGGGCGGTCACGTCGCCACCGCGGTGGAAGCGCCGCCCCGGCGCCGCAGCCATGTCGATCTCCGGCTGGACGGCGTGGACTGCAAACTGCTTCACGGCTCCGTGGTGATCGCCGCGATCACGAGCTGCACCAATACGTCGAATCCGTCGGTGATGATCGCCGCGGGCCTCGTGGCGAAGAAAGCGGTGGAGAAGGGCCTCGAGTCCCAGCCGTGGGTGAAGACGAGCCTCGCCCCCGGCTCGAAGGTGGTGACGGACTACCTCCAGCAGGCGGGGCTCATGCGGTATCTCGAGCAGCTGCGGTTCCACCTCGTGGGCTACGGCTGCACCACCTGCATCGGCAATTCAGGACCGCTGCCGGAGGCCGTGTCCGCCGCCATCACCGAGGGTGAGCTGGTGGTGTGCGCGGTGCTGTCCGGGAACCGCAACTTCGAGGGGCGGATCCAGCAGGAAGTGCGGGCGAACTACCTCGCGTCTCCGCCGCTGGTGGTCGCGTACGCCATCGCGGGACGGATCGATCTCGATCTGCAGTCGGAGCCGTTGGGAACGGGCAAAGACGGGAAGCCCGTCTATCTGCGCGACGTGTGGCCGTCCGCCAAGGAGGTAGACGAGGTAATCCGTACGGCCGTCAAGTCGGCGATGTTCCACAAGGAGTATGGCGAGGTGTTCACGGGAGACGAGCGCTGGCGCGGGCTTCCCGTCCCCGCCGGCGATCGGTTCGCCTGGGAGCCCGACTCCAGCTACATCCGCCGGGCGCCGTACTTCGACGGCATGCCGCGCACCCCGGGACCCGTCACCGATATCAGGGGCGCGCGCGCGTTGTGTTTCCTGGGTGACAGCATCACCACGGATCACATCTCGCCCGCCGGCTCCATCCGCAAGACCAGCCCGGCCGGCCAGTACCTGATCGCGCACGGGGTGAAGCCCGAGGATTTCAACTCGTACGGCGCGCGCCGGGGCAACCACGAAGTGATGGTGCGCGGCACCTTTGCCAACGTGCGCCTCAAGAACCTGCTCGCACCCGGGACCGAGGGACCGGTCACGCTGTACCTCCCCGACGGCGAGCAGACGACGATCTATGACGCCTCGGTGAAGTATCAGGCCGAGGGCGTGCCCCTCATCGTGATCGCAGGGAAGGAGTACGGCTCAGGCTCGTCGCGCGACTGGGCGGCCAAAGGACCGCGCCTGCTCGGCGTGCGCGCCGTGATTGCGCAGAGCTATGAGCGCATCCACCGGTCGAACCTCGTGGGGATGGGAATCCTGCCCCTGCAATTTCTGCCCAACGAGACGCCGGAAAGTTTGGGGCTGACCGGAAAAGAAGTGTTCGAGATCACGGGACTCGCTGCCGTGCTCGCGGAAGGATTTCCGCGCGGCAAGGAGCTGGTGGTCAAGGCCACTCGGCCCGAAGGTTCGAACGTCCAATTCACCGTGACAGTGCGAATCGACACGCCACAGGAGTTGCAGTACTACAGGCACGGGGGGATCCTCGAGTACGTGCTGCGGCAGCTATCATCGCAGCGCGCGCCTTGACACATGTTACGGTCGTGTCTAGAGTGCGTATCAGAACTCAAGAAAGTGGAACCCAGGATGCATAACGCGGTGTTGAACTCCAATTGCCGCTGGGCGAGTCCCTGAGCGAGCCGGCCCGTTGGGTGGCACCGTCGTGTGCCAACGCCCCCCTCCGGAGCTGTCCCCGGTGGGGGGCGTTGATTTGGTATCGACGAGTGAGGAACGACTGATGAAGCGATATCTGCTGGCAAGCGACTTCGACCAAACCCTCAGCTTCAACGACTCGGGGATCATCCTGAGCGAGCTGCTGGGCATTTCCGACTTTCGCGAAAAGACCGCCGGGCTGTCCCGCATCCATCTGGTGCAGCAGGGGGCGGAGCTGGCGTATCTGCTGCTCCACGACCCGGAGTACCGGCGGGTCCGGAAAGAGCACCTGGTCGAGGTGGGTAAGCGGGTCCGTCTGAAGCAAAACCTGAGCCTGCTGCCGCGCCTGCTGGGCGAGCTGAACGGGTACGACTTCGCCTTCTACGTCATCTCCGCCGCTCCCCAGGAAGTGATCCAGTCGGCGCTGGACGGAATCGTCTCCCCGGACCATATCTACGGGACGCGGTTCCGCTACGACCCGGCGTCGGGCGAGATCCAGGCGATCGAGCGGGTCACCGCCGGATATGGCAAGGTAGCGCTGCTCGAGGAGCTCCGCGCCAAGCTGCCGGTGGGCCACGACCGGGTGATTTACGTGGGCGACGGCAGCTCCGACATTCACGTGATGCTGCACGTCAACCGCTTGAACGGACTCACGATCGCCGTGTCCGAGAACAAGTACCTCGCGCAGATCGCGAAGCGCACGGTGCTGAGCGACGACGCGGTCAGCGTCCTCGTCCCCATCCTGGAAGACATCGTCGGCATGGACGCGGGCGGCATTCACGCACTGTTCGAGTCCCGTGGACTAGTGCTCCAGGAATGGGACAAAGTGCAGACCGATCTCCTCACCATTCGAGAGACGGACGCGTCGCCGCCGATGGTTGCGTGACGCGAGAGCGCGCGCATGCCTGACCTGGTGGGGTGGCTAGCGACGGCCATCTTCGCGATTTCCTACTTCTGCAAACGAACAACGACGCTCCGCCGCGTCCAGGGGCTCGCCGCCCTGGCTTGGGCCACCTACGGCGTGCTGATCCATTCTCTCCCCATCATCGCGGCCAACGTCATCGTGGCCGGTCTGGCCTTTGGGTCGTCGCTGTGGCGACGGTCGGCCGATCAGGGCTGATGGCCGATCGTCCGCACCCGGGCCTCGAGCGTGAGCCGCTCGAGCTTCCCGATCGGCAGGGCCAACAGTAAATCGATTCGTCGACTCAACAACAGAAACGCTGCTTCAAACGCCTTGCGTTGCTTGGCTTCGTCGCCCGCGACATCGGCGGGGTCCGGCATGCCCCAATGCGCCATGATCGGCTGGCCGGGAAAGATCGGGCACGACTCCTTCGCTCGGTCGCACACCGTGACCACGCAGTCCCAGGACTCCCGCTCCAACCCGTCGATACCGCGAGGGGCGTGGCCGTGCCAGGGCACGTTGTACTCGCGCAGCGTCTCGATCGCGTAGGGATTCACGCGATCGGCGGGGCGCGAGCCGGCGCTCTCGGCGTGAAATCGCTCTCTGCCTTTCCAGTTGAGCAGGGCCTCGGCCATCTGGCTGCGGGCGGAATTCCCGGTGCAGAGAAACAGAACGCGGAACACGGTTAGTCGCGCGGCTTCCGCGCGCGCACGAACGCTCCCATGATCTGGTCCGCGCCCTCGCCCTGGTAGATCCGAGTGGGCTCCACACCGATCCCGTCGAACCCGGCCTCCGCAAGCAGCCGCTGATACTCAGCCTCCTCCAGGGCTCCGGCGACACACCCCACCCACAGCTCCATGCTGCGCCGCACGGCAGCCGCCACTTCTCCCCGGACCACCACGTCCGACACGGCAAACCGCCCGCCCGGTCTGAGAACGCGGAATGCTTCGCGCAAGACCCGACGTTTCTCGGCCGAGAGGTTGATCACGCAGTTCGAAATGATCACGTCCACCGATGCATCCGGCAGAGGGATCTGCTCGATCTCGCCCTTGAGGAACTCCACGTTCGCAACCCCCGCCTGGCGCTGGTTCTCGCGCGCCAGGGCGAGCATCTCCTCAGTCATGTCGAGACCGTAGGCCTTTCCGGTCGGCCCCACGCGCCTGGCGGATAGCAGGACATCGATGCCGCCTCCGGACCCCAAGTCGAGCACCACCTCACCCTCGTGGAGCTCGGCCAGTGCGGTGGGATTGCCGCAGCCGAGTGATGCGAGCACGGCCCCTGCGGGAAGCGTCGCCGTCTCGGCAGGATCGTAGAGGTTCGAGCTGACCGGGTCACACCCGCAGCTACTGGCCCCGCCACAGCTCCCCCGCTCCCCGCCGGCCACGCCGAGCGCAGCCTGTCCGTACTTCTGCTTCACTGTCCGCTTGACCTCGTCGCCGCCCATACGACCACGTTTCCTCACTCGCAGCAGGCCTGCGCGCAGCTCCCGGCGTGCCTCCCCGGCTTCACCCCGGAAGCGAACTCGGCGATCTCGTCCAGTGCATCGCGGTTCAAGGCATAGTAGATCCAGCGACCGTCCCGCCGGTCGCTCACGAGCCCTGCGTCCTTCAGCGTCTTCAAATGGAAGGACAGGCGTGATTGCGCCGCATCGAGGACGCTCTGCAGCTCGCACACGCAGCGCTCCCCGTGCGACAAGAGCCGCACGATCTCGAGTCGCGTCTCATCGGAGAGCGCGTGGAAGAGCTGGGCGGCTCGGCCGGTGTGGGGAACGGTGGTCGTGGGCATGATCGCAATATATCAAGTTATATTGATATATCAATGAGCGCCGGACGGCCGCAGTTGTAGGTAGACCGCCAGTCCAACCGGCGTCTCGCTGCCGTACTCGGGTTGGAGGCTCGTCGGGACAAGGTTGACCGATCCGCGAGCGCCCACGCCCGCCGCGAGCCCGGCGAAGGTCCCAACCGTACGCCGGTAGCCGAGCGCCAACGCGGCCACGTCGTATTCCACGGTCGGTGACACCGAGGGGATCACGAGCTCCTGGGCGCTCTTGCGGACGTACTCGACGCGACCGAACACGGCGTTCGTCCCGTCGAGGTCGAGATTGGACTCGAGCACGACGCTGTGCGACGGCTGCCCGGCGCCGATCTGGTCGTTCGCCCCCCAGATGAGCGCGCTCGCCCATCGCCCGCGCCGACCGAACGGCTGTGTCGTGAGTGCCGCCGCACCGTAGCGGTGGAGCGACTCAACCGGGTGCAGCACTTCAGGGCTCTTCAAGTAGGCGTACCAGGCCGACACACTCCAGCGCGGCCCCGGGTTCGCCGTCATCCGAACGCTGTAGGAATCGAGCTTCCGGCCCGAGTAGTCGAAGCCGGTGCGTTGCTCGTCGGGCTCCCGGCCGTTGAACCACGAGCCCTCGAGCTTAACCCCACGCGTGAACACCCCCGCCGTCACCACACCGAACGTGATGTGCGTGCCGTCCTGCCAATGGTGGGAGATTGGGGCGAGCGGATCGTCGGCGGCAGACGGTCGGTGGGGGAATGCCACCGGCCCGACCGCCGGCTCGCCCACCGCCGCGACATAGAATGACAGCGCGAGATCCCGCACCACGGGTCGCTCGTACAGTGCCGCGAGCTCCATGAAGAGGTCGTGCGGGTGCTGCCGATCATGCAACGGCGCTCCCCCGTAGGACTCGCCCGACTGCAGGAGCAGCGGGTAGCCTCGAGCCCCGATGGTCCACGGCTCGACGCTGAGCATGCCGCGGAGCTCGAGCCGGCCGCCACCGAGGGAGCGGCTCGCGGCCGCCATGACCCAATTGGTGACGCCGAGCTGATTGCCGCCGCGGGAACCTTGCTGCCAGTCGTATTGAACGAAGCCCCTCCCGTGCAGCATCAGGGTCCACTCGCCGACCATGAAATGGGCGGCGTGCATCGGGGAAGTGTCGGGAAGCCAGGACGTGCCCGACCCCATCCGTGACTCCGGGATGCCGAGAGGTCTCTCATCCATCTTCATTGAATGCTGCATATGCATCTGTGCTTGGAGCGGCCACGTCCCGCAAGCAATGAGCGCCAGCAACAGCCGTCGCATATCAAAATCTCCTCAAAGCCAAAGTCGGGCACGCGCCGCACGTGCGGCGCGGACACACCACATCTGGGATGGCCGACTAGGCTTGAGGAGGAGGAGCGAGTGGTGGAGCGAGGTAGGAAATCAGCGCGGAACTCGGTCCCGCGGCCACAGTGCGCGAGGCCGCCCGCGGCGCGATCGGGATATTGATCCACACCAAGGCGGCGGTCCCACCGGTCGGACACGTGCCGCCGGCGGCGCAGCCGGGGCTCGCGGCATCCACATGACAGCCGTCGTGGCCCGCCGACGCCGCGACTACACTCGCGACCCCAGGGTGATACGCCCGGTGTACGCCTGCGCTGTGCATCGCGCACGGCGCCGCGGCTTCGGCCAAGAGCGAGGCACACATCGGCACGCCGCCGCCCTCCGCGGCAACGGCGAGCGCCGCGGCGGAGGCGAAGGCTCGCACCAGCATTGGATAACGCCGACGGGGTTTCATCGCGTCAATTATACACCGGTAGTTGCGGGCGGCCCCGCCCCAGCAGCTGGGCGTTCAGCGCCACCACAACGGTCGATGCGGACATGAGGACCGCGCCCAGCGCCGGCGAGAGCAGAATCCCGGCGCGAGCCAGCACGCCCGCGGCGAGCGGGATCGCGACCGCGTTGTAGCCCGTTGCCCACCAGAGGTTCTGCACCATCTTGCGATAGGTCGCTCGAGCGAGCTGAACCAGCGCCGGCACGTCCCGCGGATCGGAGCGCACCAGGACGATGTCCGCCGCTTCGATCGCCACATCGGTGCCCGCGCCGATCGCGATGCCGACGTCCGCAGCGACGAGCGCGGGAGCGTCGTTTACGCCGTCGCCGACCATGGCGACGGTGAGACCCCGTCGCTTCACCTCCTCGATTTTCGCCGCCTTCTGGTCCGGCAACACCTCGGCGAAGTAATCGTCCAGGCCGAGTTCGGCGGCGACCCAGCGAGCCACGGCGGCCGAGTCGCCCGTGAGCATGATCGGCTTGATGCCCATTGCCTTAAGGCGTTGCACTGCCTCGCGCGACTCCTTACGGACAATGTCGGCCAACGCGATGGCTCCGATCGGGGCCCCGTCCGCTAGCACGTAGACGACCGTCTTCCCTTGAGCCGCGAGACGGCGAGCGCGTTCCTCCTGGTCCCGAGCCCCTAGCCCCTGGTCCCTGAGGTAACCGGGGCTCACGACCTTGACGGCCACGCCGTCCACTATACCCTGCGCGCCCTTCCCTGGGATGGCGGCGAACCCCTCGGGCGCCGGATACTGCACGGCGCGTTCCCTCGCCGCCCGCACGATCCCGGCGGCGATCGGGTGCTCCGAACGGCTCTCGAGTGCGGCTGCGAGGCGCAGGATGTCGTGCTCGGTCCGTCCGTCGAGTGGTTCGATGTCCGTGACGCCGAAGCGTCCCTCCGTCAACGTGCCGGTCTTGTCGAACACGACGGCGTCCAGCTCGCGGGCTCGCTCGAACGCGGAGCGGTCGCGGATCAGGAGCCCCTGCCGGGCAGAGAGGGCGGTGGACACCGCCACGACCAGCGGCACCGCGAGGCCGAGGGCATGCGGGCAGGTGATCACCATTACCGTCACCGTGCGCTCCAGCGCGAAGCTGAACTCGCGGCCTGCTCCCAGCCAGGCCATGAGCGTAAGCGTTCCGCCGGCGATGGCGGTCAGCGTGAGCCAAAGGGCGGCGCGGTTTGCGAGATCCTGTGTGCGGGAACGTGTCTCCTGCGCCCTACGCACCAGCTCGATGACCTGAGAGAGGTAGGTGTCGGCGCCGGTCCGGCGGACCTCGATGGTGATCGCGCCTTCGCCGTTCACAGCGCCCCCGATGACCTCGTCGCCCGCGCCTTTCTCCACCGGCTGGGACTCGCCGGTCAGCATGGCCTGGTTGACGCTGGTGCCGCCTTGCACGATTCGCCCGTCGGTCGGGATCTTTTCGCCGGGCTTGACGAGCACCCGGTCACCCGGCCGCAGCACATCGATCGGGACCTCTTCGACAGAGCCGTCTGCCCGGACGCGATGCGCCTCGGCGGGGAGCAGTCGCACGAGCTGCTCGAGGGCCCGCGAGGCGCCGAGCACCGAGCGCATCTCGATCCAGTGGCCGAGCAGCATGATGTCGATCAGCGTTGCCGCTTCCCAGAAGAACACGCTCCCAGGGAGCCCGAAAACGACAAGCGCGCTGTAGACGTAGGCCACCGTGATCGCGAGGGCGACGAGGGTCATCATCCCCGGCAGCCTCTGCCGGACCTCGTCCACGAGCCCGGTGAGGAACGGCCAGCCGCCGTAGAAGTAGACGCCCGAGGCGAAGGCGAACTCCACGTAGCGATCGCCCGGGAACGCCAATGTCGCCCGGAGACCGAGGAAGTGCTGGATCATCTCGGACGTCGCGAGGACGGGAACGGTGAGCGCCAGCGACACCCAGAAGCGGTGGCGGAAGTCGTCCACCATGTGGGCGTGTTGGGACTGCGCGTGGTCTACAGGCGGGCGCACTCCCGCACGAAGCGTTCGCTCTTCGTGAAGGTGCCGTTCAGGACCCGATCTCATCTAGCGTGAATAGTATGCGCCAAGCCTTGCTGCCGCGACGCTGCGGCGGGATGTTCCGGCTCATGGCGCGGCTGACCCGCCGAATACAGCTCTTCGCGGCTTTCGCCCTCGTCGGAGGCGATGTCGCGGGGCAGGGCGGCCCGGACGCCTGGCAGCCCCAAACGGTGCCGCTCTTCGGCGTGAGTTACTCCCCGGATTTCGGACTGCTGATCGGTGCGGGAGTTCTGCACACCCGGTACGGATTCCGCGCGCTGCCGCCGAGCACGCGCCTGCTGGCGGAGGCCGCCTACGCGACCAGCGCCAGCAGGTACCGCGTCGACGTGGCAGGTGAGTTCCGGCGGCCGCTCCTGCCTGCGATTCTCTACATCGAGCTGCGCACGTCTGGTCTCGAGCTGATTCGGTTCTACGGAGTAGGCAACGACACCGACGGTTCGCAGGCCGACAGCGTGTATCGGGTGCGCCAGCAGCAGGTGCTCATCGCGCCGCGCGTGGCGATACCGCTCACGCCGCGCCTGCGGTTCACCGTGGGATCGTCGGTCAAGTACGCTCACACCCCGAGCGATCCCGGCACGGTGCTCGCCACGACAAGTCCGTACGGCACGGGGGACTTCGGTCAGGTCGAGGCGAGCGCGGGGCTCGAGCTCGACACGCGTGACCACACGGTCGCGCCGGCGCGCGGCGTGCGTGTGAGCATCGTCGGACAGTGGCATCCCGCCGTCTGGGACGCAGTCCACCAGTTCGGGAGCGTCTCGGCGGAGGCGTCGACCTATGTCTCGGCAGGCGACCCGCCAACCGCGACACTCGCCCTCCGCGCGGGCGGCGCCGCGGTGACCGGGACCGTCCCGTTCCAGGAGCTCGTATATGTTGGCGGTGGCACGACGGTCCGTGGCTACGTCGAGCAGCGCTTCGCCGGACGGCGCGGGGCATATGGGAACGCTGAGCTGCGCCTCTTGGTCGGTCGCTTGTCGTTTGCCGACGTGGGCATCTTGGGCCTGGCGGACGCGGGGCGGGTCTGGATCCGGCGGGACCCCTCGGATCGCTGGCACGCCGCGGCGGGCGCGGGGCTGTGGCTCGCCTGGCAGCACCGCCGTGACCGCACGCTCTCGATCGCGGCAGCCAGAAGCCCCGAGCGCACCGCGATTTACGTTCGCGCCGGGTTCATGTTTTAGACCCGTTGCGACATGCAACACCCCGGTGGCCGGGGCTTGCTCCTCGGCTGCGTTACCCCGCTCAGCCGAACCGCCTCTTTAGCAAGGAAACCCCCAAGTCCACCAGAACGCTCGACTCGAAACCGGGAGGCGACCTTGTCTTCCAGCGCAGGGCGCCTGAAGCACCGATGGAGCCGCGACCGTAGGTTGGGGCCGCTCCTCCCCCCGGCAGCCGGTATCGATGTGACGGTGATCATTCCGGCATACAACGAAGCCGCGAGCGTCGCCGACACGATCAAGAGCCTGCAAGGCCAGACCATGCCGCCCGCCGCGATCATCGTCGTGGACGACTGCTCGACCGACGGGACGGGCGACGTGGCCCGGGTGCTCGGCGTCGTGGTGGTCCGACCGCCGACGAACACCGGCTCCAAGGCAGGCGCTCAAAATTTCGGACTCCGCTACGTCCGTACGCCGCTGACCGTTGCCGTCGACGCCGATACGATCCTCGCGCGGGACGCCCTGGAATCTCTGCTGCCCGCGTTCCACGATCCGGGCGTCGCGGCGGCGTGCGGCTTCGTGCTGCCGCAGCGGGTGCGCAGCGTGTGGGAGCGGGGACGCTACATCGAGTATCTGTTCGCGTTCACCTACTACAAGCGGCTCCAGGAGTATTACGGAAAGCCGCTCATTTCCTCCGGCTGCTTCTCGATGTATCGCACCGACATCCTGCGAGCTCAGAACGGCTGGTCGAACCGAACCCTCGCCGAGGATGTCGACCTGACCTGGAGCCTGTACCAAGCGGGCCATGCCGTGCGGTTCGTGCCCGAAGCCGTCTGCTATCCAATCGAGCCTCGCACCCTCACCCTGATGGGAACGCAGCTGCGGCGCTGGTCACACGGGTTCGTTCAGAACGTCAGGCTCCACTGGCGCGGGCTTCTCGCCGTACCCTATCTGCGCTCGGCTGTGGCGGTCGCGTTCTGGGATGCGACGATCGCCGCCGCCGTTTACCTGGTGCTCCTGCCAGTCCTGGCGCTCCTCCTCGCGAGGCCCTGGATACTGATCGGGTACGTGATCGATGCCCCTGCGGTAATCGTGCCGGTCCTCGCCGGCGCCGCACGGCGACGAGAGATCCGCCGCGCGATCGCGAGCATCCCCGCGTTCTTCGTGCTGCGAACCGTCAACGCGGTGTTCTTTCTGCGCGCGGTCTGCGCCGAGCTGCTGCTCGGGCGGTCGCTGCGCGTGTACGAGAAGGGGCACTGACAATGGCGGCCGGGCTGCCGGGGACCGGGATCGGTGGGATGTTCTACCTGATCAGCGCGCTCGCGACGCCCCTGCGGGAGGGCTACCTGCGGTTGCGTGCGGTTGCGAGGCCGCAAGTCCCGTGGGTGGAGGCTGGTGGTCGCGCTGACGGCGATCGCGGGCGCCATCCTCGCGGGCCTGTGGGCGACGAGCTGGCTCCTGGGCCTCGCGCTCAGCGCGTCACGTCGCCTCCTCCCGGCCGCTACCACGCCGCATCCGGGTAACCTGCTGCCCGCGGTGGCACTCCTCATCAGCGTCGGGACCCTGGCCGGCGTGCTCCTCGGCGTCGAGGTGTTGCGCCTGTTGGTCCGCCGGCGGCCGGATCCCGAGAGCACCATCGAGGAGTACAAAAGCCGGCGTGCCGTCGCGGGCGAGCGCCGGAGCCGGATGCTGCCGTTCGTCCTCGGAGCGGTCGTTGCCGCCTACGCGCGCCCGGCGGCCGCGCAGGGCGCAACCCATGCCACTAGTCATCTCGGCCGCGCGGACTCGGCGTACTCCGCCGGGGATGCGCGCGCCGCCGCACAGGAATACGCCGCGGTGCTCACGGCCGACCCGTGGAATTCCCACGCCACGTTTCGCCTCGCGCAGCTGCACCGCCATGATCCCCGGTTGGCGCTGCGGCTGTTCCGCCGCTACGTCGCGCTCGAGCCGTCGGACCCGTGGGGGTACATGGCGGTGGCGGAGGTCCTGGCGCGTACGGGGCGCTACGGCGAAGCGCTGCGCTACTATGACGATGCGTTGCGCCTCGCCCCCGGCGAGCGGGACGCCGTGGTAGGTCGCGCGCGGACCCTGGCGCGCGCGCGCCGAACCGGTGCCGCCATCGTGGTCTACGAGCGCTGGCTCGGCACCCATCCCACGGATGCCGAGGTCAAACGCGAGCTGGCGGCGGCGCGGGTGGCGGCCGCCCCCGCAATAACGCCCCTGGTGGGCGGCAGTCACGACTCCGACGGGAACACCACGCTCCGGCTGGGCGGTGCAGCCGAGCTCGGGGCTCCCGGGCCGGTC
>WNFP01000635.1_pt1 | contig 26910 bp, 18 predicted proteins | sample 5400201 | NCBI WGS metagenome assembly WNFP01 (sample SAMN13153355, study PRJNA577476) | soil metagenome | isolation source: 115 cm saprolite under Madrone tree | place: USA:California | collected 2016-06-14 | reverse complement strand
ACAACTGGGCCGGCATGACGCTCGATCCTGTTCGCGCAATCGTCTACGTTCCGACCGGCTCCGCCGCTTTTGATTTTTATGGCGCTGATCGCATCGGTGACGATCTCTTCGGCGACTGCTTGCTCGCGCTCGACGCCCGCACCGGCAAACGTCTCTGGCATTTCCAGGGTGTCCACCACGACCTATGGGACCGCGATTTTCCTTCGCCGCCAGTTTTGCTCGCCGTTCAACATAACGGCCAGTCTATTGATGCCGTCGCGCAGACCTCCAAGCAGGGATTTGTCTATCTCTTCAATCGCCTCACCGGCGAATCGCTCTTCCCACTCGAAACTCACTCTTACACTGCCAGCACGGTGTCCGGCGAAGTCGCTGCGAAAGAACAGTCGCTGCCAGTTGTTCCCGCTCCGTTCGCCCGCCAGCGCCTGACCGCAGATCTGCTCACTCAACGCACTCCGCAAGCGAGCCGTTGGGCCCTCGACAATTTCAAAAAATTTCGCAGCGAAGGCCAATTCGGCCCTTTTTCTGTCGGCACCGAAACCGTGGTTTTTCCCGGCTTCGATGGCGGTGCCGAATGGGGTGGCCCCGCGGTCGATCCGCGCACTTCAGTCATCTATATCAATTCGAACGACATCGCCTGGACTGGCGCTCTCGCTCCCAGCGGCAACGAAACGGGTTCTCGTGCCCTCTACATCAGCCAGTGCAGCGTGTGTCACGGCGACAAACTGGCCGGTTCGCCGCCCGAATTTCCGTCCCTAATCAAGATTGGCGCACGCTTGAATTTCGCGCAGATCGTTTCCGCCATTCGCGACGGCAAAGGCCGTATGCCCGGATTTCCCAATTTATCCGCGGAACAGACGAACGCCATTGCGGATTTTCTTGCCAACGGACAGAGCGTTGACCGCCGCGCGGTCACCCCTCAGAAAGAATTGGCCAGCAGCGGCCCACTACCGCCCCCTATGAAATACCACCTCACCGGCTACAACCGTTTCCTGGATCCGGATGGCTACCCCGCTGTCGTCCCTCCGTGGGGAACTCTGAATGCCATCAACCTCGATACCGGCGAGTATCTCTGGAAAATGCCCTTTGGTGAGTATCCGGAACTGGCCGCCGCCGGACTGCGCGACACTGGCACGGAAAACTATGGCGGCCCGATTGTCACTGCAGGAGGACTGCTCTTCATTGGCGCAACCAACTACGACAAAAAATTTCGCGCGTACGACAGTTCGAAGGGAACTCTTCTATGGGAAACGACTCTGCCGTTCGCGGGCAACGCCACTCCCGCCACCTATTCCATCAACGGCCGCCAATTTGTAGTGATCGCCGCCGGCGGCGGCAAGGACCTTAAATCACCTTCCGGCGGGGTCTACGTCGCATTCGCGTTGCCGCTAGAAACGCAACGTTAACTGACAAAATTAACTTCCACGAAAACTTAGCCGCAGAGTTTGGGATCCTGAGCACAACCTGCTACCGGCGGCTTACTATTGTTACCGTGCGTGGCCACAATCGGAATCACAATCGCCGGAATTACCGCCAGTATTCCCAGAGTGATCCCCGCGCCTTTGCCAAGGTGATGGCCCACGTTTTGAACTCCGGGCCGCCCGCCCACATCCGTGGTCGTTCCGGCGTCCAACAGCACATCGAGCGTTGCCTGCGTCGGCGCCTGCTGTCCCGTGCTATCGTTCGAACGCACGTTCGTCATCTGACCCGCTTTCACCATCACGCATACGCCAGCTAGATTGCAAACTTTCACAATTCCTTCGAATACGATTACATTCATCGTCCCGGTCGAATTATCGAACGCCACGAAAAAGTCCGTGCCCACCACTCCGGCGACTCCCGCTGGTGTTTTTACTTCAAATTTTCCGTCTGGTTTTGTGATTTTTTGTGCCTGCGAACGGATTTTTCCAAAGGTCAATTCCAGTTCCGTCTGCTGCGCTCCACCATCGTGCTTGACCACCTTAATCGAGGACTCCGAGCTCACGTTCAGCACCGACCCGTCATCCAATGCGACTCGCGCTCGCGCGCTCGCCTGCGTGCTGACCACGTCCTGCCAGTCCACCACCGTTTTCGCCGAAGCAGAAATGCTCTTCGTTCCGCGTGCAATGCTCACGGCGGGAATGACCCGCGAAACTTCGCCGGCTCGTTGCGGAGCATCCGGCGAGGCCATAATTTCATTTGGATTGCACAGCAGTGCGGACAAACAAAACGCCAGTGCACAGGCGTGCGGGGACTTCATCGTCTTCATCGAGGACTCTCCTGAGCTGATCGCTGTTACTATCTTTGTTACTGGAGCCTCGCCGCACTGTCAATTTGAATTCCCTCGAACGTTTCCCACGCGCTACCTTATCCCTTGTGTCATCTCGCCCGTTTGTTGTTTTGGCATATACCGCAATATCGCCGCCGTTCGGTCGTCCTGTTGTGACCGGCCGCGGGAATAACTCGCCGCTGCTTCGGTCAATTGTTCAAGGATTTCTTGTGGCGTATTTCCCGCAATGATTCGCATACCTCCGGCACTTTCTCCATGCCAAAGAAGTCACCCGCGCAATTCTGCGACTCGCTGAATCAGTCGCTCAGAAATATTACCGAGTCTCTACGTTCCAGTTGCGCGGTTTCGGTTTCGTAGTCCGTCGTTGGAAACATTTCCCGGAGGAGTCCCGCGGAGCTCCAGCTCCCGGTAGCCCCGCGCTGAAAGAATCACCGGACCGTCATTCCCGCGCTGGCAATGCGCAGAATTCCGGTCCGCGGATCGAAACATGCATATTGCGCCGCGGCGTAACGCGCCGACACTCCGCGCAACATCACTCTCCGGTTGACCGTGCTCAAGACCGTTGCTGGCGGCGTGCCTGTTTTATGAACGCCGCGCAATGTTCCTACAGCCAGTGCCGAGTACAGTGCCGCCGGAAGCCCTTTTCCGGTAACGTCACCCAGATAGATCCCTGAATCGCGCGCGCTTCGTCCAGGTCCTGCCCGCGCTGCGCTTCTAAATCGCTCAATAACGAAGTCTTGGCAACCGCCATCATAAATTGTTTGAAGGGGAATTCCGCCACCGGAGAGGGTCCGGCTCTGCCGCCAGTGTAACAAATTCATTACTTCCGCCGCTGATAACAACCGCTGTTGTTTCCTGGTGCACTTTGCCCCTTCGAACAGTTGCGGGCCGCCGCCCGGCGAGGCACACTTTTTCCATGCGAGCCTTGGCCTTACTCCTCGTCGTGGCAGCCATCGTCGGTGGCATCTATTTTTATTCCATCAAGAAAATGCCCACCAGCGATGCCGGCACTGCTCCCACTCAGGCCATCAGCCTCACCGGCGTTCGAATGGACCTTACGCAGATCGCACAAGCCGAACGCACCTATATCGCTTCGAACGGTCACTGTGCCACTCTCGACGAACTCTCTTCTTCCGGCACCGTGAACTTCGCGCGCACCGAGCGCCAAGGCTACACCTACGAAATCCGTTGCGGCGAGGGCAGCGAATTCGCCGTCACCGCGCGCCATGCTCCCGCGCCTCCCAATTCCCCCATCCGCTACCCAATCCTGGCCATAGATCAGAACATGCAGGTCGGCGAAGTTCAGTAAAAGCCCGATAACAAGCCGCTAAGAAGGAAGTTCAGCGGCATGGAGTTTCGGTAAGGAATCCAGTTGCCGGTTCGCCCCCTGCGAACCGCTTGGTCCGCTTCGAATCTCTTCAAAATTCCCGGAACTTTTCTCTAACCTTCTGCGTTCCTCTCTGCAGAGCGGCCCCGTGGTGCTAGGAAACCGTGCCGCTGCGCGCAGATTCCTCGGGCACGAAATTCATTCGAATCGCACCTAAAAGGAGACGGATATGGGCGACGTTGGCGTTGGCATTGTTGGTCTGGTTGCAGTTGTACTTTCTTTGGGCATTCCCATGGCGGGAATGTATACCTACTATCGCGTGAAGAAACTGCGTGCCGATGAGCGCATGGCAGCGCTGGCGCGCGGCGTCACCATTCCGTTCGAAGCGGAAGTTTCGCCCGAAGCGCGTTCCCGCAAAGCCGGAATTTTGCTGGTCTGCGGCGCAATCGGCTTCATGGCCACTTTCGGCGCAATCGCCGGCATCGAACACGAACCAGACACCTGGGCTGCCGCGGCCTTCGGCTTGATTCCTCTCGCCGTCGGCATCGGCTACTTCATCGATTTCACGCTAAGCCGCCGCGAAGCCCACTCTTGACTCTTTAACTTGTCATCCTGCGGCTGCGACGCTCTTGCGTCGCAGCCGCAGGATCTCTATGAAACTGTCGCGCTCCCGCTCGCCACTTTCCGCGCTGTGCTAAACTTCTTTCCGATGCATCCCGCCATTCCGCTGCTTCTCGAATTGCAGAAGATCGATAACGAAATTGCGGCGCTTCGCGCGAATCTGGAAGCGGCTCCGAAACGGATTCGCGAAAATGACACCAAGCTGAATGGCGCGCGCGCGGCCGTCGCCGCGGCAAAAGAAGCTCTCGCGCAAATCGTTGCCGCGCGCAAGAAAACGGAATTTGAAGTCTCCGAATGGCGCGAACGCGCGAAGAAATTCCGCGCGCAAACCTCGGCGGTAAAAACCAACGAAGCCTACAAAGCGCTGCTGCACGAAATCGCCAACGCCGAAACAGAAATGGGAAAGTTGGAGGATGTTCAGCTGGAACAGATGATGTCCGCCGAGGAAGCGGAAAAAAATGTAAAAGCATCGGAAGCCGCATTGCGCGAATCCGAACAAAGCATCGCCGCGGAACGCAAAGACATTGAAAATCGCGCGCGCGAAACCAATCGCAAAATGCTGGCGGATATTTCCGTCCGCGAAAAAATTGCCGCGCAACTTTCGCAGGAAATCCTGGACGTTTACACGCGCGCTGCGAAACGCCACCACGGTGTCGCTCTCGCCGCAGCCGTAAACGAACAGTGCCGCGGCTGCGGCATGAGATTGCTTCCGCACGTCTACCAGGAGGTGTACAAACCGGAAAATCTCGAGCTGCAAACCTGCGAGACTTGCGGGTGCATTTTGTATCCGTCGGAACCGGCGCCGCCGCCGACTCCTGGCGCAAATCCTTCGGCGGCCTCGGCATAGTGATGGGTGCTTACTGATGGCGCTGCGCACTCCACCCAATCGCGGAGCAGGGCTCTTTGGCGAACCCGCGCCGGAAGCGAAGCCACTCGCGTGGCGCGCGAACATTGATGGCGGCTCGCGCGGAAATCCCGGACCGGCTTCTTACGGGGTGGTGATTCGCGATCCACGCGGAGAAATTGTCGCGCGGCTGAAAAAATATATCGGGCGGACCACTAACAACGTTGCCGAATATTTCGGACTGATTGCCGCCCTGGACTACGCACAAGCAAATTCCATCAAAGCGCTGCGTGTTGAAAGCGATTCCGAACTGCTGGTGAAACAGATGCGCGGGCAATACAAAGTAAAAAGCGCGGATTTGAAACCGCTCTACGAACGCGCGAAAAAAATGTCGCAGGCAATTCCCGCGTTCCGCATTGACCACGTCTATCGCGAACAGAATCGCGAGGCGGACTTACTGGCGAACGAAGCAATGAATGAAGTGTCCCGCAAACCGCCCGCCGTCGAGAATCGAAATTCGAAAATCGAAGATGGAAATTCGAAAATGGAGAATCGAAATTCGGCTCCCGCAATCAAAGTGCGTGCGCGTTTTCGCAGCGGCATTCTCTATCCTCTCGAAGACGTCGACTTACCCGACGGCGCCGAGGTGGAGATTCTGCTGCGTCCTGCCTCCAAAAGTTAGCAGTGTTTTGTTTACATCGCAGATGTCGCAACAATGGAAGAGAGATTCCTCGCTCCGCTCGGAATGACGGCGCGGCGAGGGCAGGCCTCGCATGTCGGCGTCACCAGTAGCCCGTGCGTATGACGGCTTGACGGCTGATGCTTTGCGGCAGACTGCTCGCGTTTCTGGTTTTTGCTACTTGCCTTCTTTATCCCTGCGCGAAGGCGCGCTTTAGTGCTGGTATGTCGATCTTTTTCATTTGCAGCATGGCTTGCATGACACGTTGCGCTTTCTTCTGATCTGTGTCGCCCAGTAATTCGTGCAGAATCGTGGGAACGACCTGCCAGGACAAACCATATTGGTCTTTCAACCAGCCGCACTGTGACTCCTGGCCGCCGTGTGCAGTCAGTTTGTTCCAGAAATAATCGACTTCTTCCTGCGTCTGGCAATTGATGGCAAACGAAATGGCTTCGGTAAATTTAAAAAGCGGACCGCCGTTCAACGCGATAAATTCCTGCCCTTCGAGTTGGAAGTTCACGACCATGACGGTTCCGGCGGGCCCGGGGCCAGCTTCTTCGTAGCGCGAAACTTTTAATATTTTCGAGTTCTTGAAAATTGAAACGTAAAAAGTTGCCGCTTCCTCGGCTTGAGTATCGAACCAGAGAAACGGCGAGATTTTTTGCATGAGACTGGTCCTTTGTGTTTATTTCAGGGCGTACGAGCGGTAGAGGGTGTCGCGCTGGGCGGGGATGAAGCCGGCATCGGAGATGACGCGGCGGAGTTCGCCTTCGTTGGTGCGGTTGCGGACGCCGGCGGCGTACACAACATTTTCTTCGATCAGGATGCTGCCGACGTCGTCGGCGCCGAATTGCAAGCCGACCTGACAAACTTTTATTCCGGGGGTGAGCCAGCTGGACTGAATGTGATCAATGTTGTCGAGATAGAGGCGGCTGACGGCTAGCGTTTTCAGATAATCGATGGCGGTAGTTTCCTGAACTTTTTTGCCGAGCGGCGTGTTGTCCGACGCGAAGATCCACGGAATGAACGCGGTGAAGCCGCCAGTGTCTTCCTGAATGCGGCGGGCGCGCTCGAAATGATTGACGCGATGCGCCAGCTCCTCGCCACAGCCGAACATCATGGTGGCGGTGGTGCGCAGGCCGAGCTTGTGCGCGGTGCGGTGCACGTTTTCCCAATCGTCGCTGGTGCATTTGAGGCGCGCGATTTTGGACCGGACTTCGTCATCGAGAATTTCCGCGCCGCCACCGGGGATGGATTGCAGGCCGGCGTCCATCAGGCGTCGAATGGTGTCTTCGACGCTGAGCTCGCTTACTTCCGCGATGCAAAGAATTTCCGGTGCGGAAAAACAGTGCAGGTGAACGGTGGGAAAACGCTGCTTGATGGAGCGAAGCAGATTTTCGTAGTAGTCGATTTGCAGATCGGGATGCAAGCCGCCCTGAAGAAGAACGCCGTTGCCGCCGAGTTCGAGCATCTCTTCGATTTTCTTAAAAATTTCGTCGAAGCTGAGAATGTAGCCGTCCTTTGCGCCGATGGGGCGGTAGAACGCGCAGAAGGAACAGTACTCGGTGCAGAAATTGGTGTAGTTGATGTTGCGATCAACTTGGTAGGTGGCGATACGCGGATCGTTCTTTTTCAGGCGGAGTTGATGCGCGGCCATGCCGATACCAATGAGGTCATCGGATTCGAGCATGTCGAGAGCTTGTTGTTTGGTCAGTGCCACGTTGGTTCTAAATAGCTCCTTGATAGCGGCAGGAGGTGCAGTCCGCCCAAGAGATAGTTTACCCGATACAGCTGCCCGACTGGCAAATCGTGCAGGTTGAAAGGTACGAATCGGATGAAATCTTGCTTGCGTTTGCTGCCGAGGTTTTGGAGGGGGGCACTGGTGTACCCCAGGGTACTCTTCGTGCGAGTGGCCGAGCAAAGGACTTGATACTGTTTGTCAACTGATTACTGGTAAGTGGTTTGAATTGTGGTGGTTAGCAGGCGCCAATTCGAAATGGCAGGTAAGAAGCGATCCACGTCAGCCGTGCCTAACGCAAGTTCAAAGCAAAACAATCGGACGAACTTATCTGACGATGCAAAACCCGCATAAAGAACCTCACGGGTGCTGGGCCTGGCGAGTAAATCTCGGACAGCGTTCAGCGTATCGGAGTGATCGGCTCGGGCGGTGTCGCTTAGACGTTGCACAAGTGGCAGTCACGTCGGGAGGTGACGAGCGTAGTCATCGCGAACGCGGAGCGATATCAGTTCTAGGGCTGTTGAGCGGTTTTCCTCTACCCAATCATGCGCACGGATCAGAAGAAAAGGAAGTTCGGCCCCGGTGAGAGATTTTCCCAAGCGCCGTTTTCGCCTCTGCGCGGACATAGCCATTTCCATGGCGGCTGGCGGTTCCGAGCAATGAAATAGAGATCTTTCCCACAGACGCGAAACGCTCAATGTCTCAAGGATTCATCGAGTATCGAGGTTTACGATGTTCTTGCCAGTTGGAATAAATCGTTCGGAATTGCATTTGCGCCCGCCTGGAATGTTGTTTCATCTCCGGCGATCCAGAGTGGCAGGAGGTCTGGAATTACCGAGGGGTTTTCCGTGTCCGCAAGTTGTTGGATGATCTCTCCCCGAGATTGAAAAAGCTTGAGGGCGTCCCAGAAATATCGCTTGGCGTACAGAGACTGAACGAGGTTCTCGCGATAGGTATTGGGAGTTTCTTTTTCATTTGACTGCTGAACCGGGATTCTAACTCATACCTTTCGGAATGTGCGGATTCACCGAATGGATTTAAAATTTCAAGGGATTCTGGCAACTGGGATAGAAACGTGAGGAAAAATGCCGGAGCTGCCGGACATTACGGTTTATGTTGAGGCGCTGGAGAAGAGGATTCTGGGGCAGCGGCTGGAGCGCGTGCGGATGGTGAGTCCGTTCTTGTTGCGGACCGTGGAACCTCCTGTGGCGAGTGTGGAGGGCGAGAAAGTTGTGGAGTTGCGGCGGCTGGGGAAGCGGATTTGTTTTGGAGTGGAGGGCGGGATTTGGCTGGTGCTGCATTTGATGATTGCTGGGCGGCTGCATTGGCACGGGAAAGAAGGCCGGGCTGGCGAAAAGCCGGGCGGGAAGAGCTTGAAACTTGGCGCTAGACAGAATCTGGCGACCTTTGAATTTTCTAACGGAACATTGGTTTGGACGGAAGCCGGGTCGCAGAAGCGGGCTTCGCTGCATTTGGCGGCGGGAGAGGAGGGGTTGCGGGAGCTGGATCCTGGTGGACTGGAAGTGTTGCAATGCAGCCTGGCGGAGTTCGCGGCGGTGCTGCGAGCGGAGAATCATACTTTGAAGCGGGCGCTGACTGATCCGCGATGGTTCAGCGGGATTGGGAATGCGTATTCGGATGAAATTTTGTGGGCGGCGCGGATGTCGCCGACTACGTTGACGCAAAAGATGAAGGACGAGGATGTGGAGAGATTGTTTGAGGCTGCGTGCACTACTTTGACGGAGTGGGTGGGGCGTTTGCGGGCAGAGACAGGGGAGGAGTTTCCGGAGAAGGTGACGGCGTTTCGTGCGGAGATGGCGGTGCATGGGAAGTACAAGCAGGCTTGTCCGCGATGTGGGAGCGCGATTCAGCGGATTGCTTACGCTTCGAATGAGACGAACTATTGTGCTACTTGCCAGACCGGCGGGAAATTGCTGGCCGACCGGGCATTTTCGCGATTGTTGCGGGAGGATTGGCCGCGGACGGTGGAGGAGTTGGAAATGAAGATGGGTAAGAAGAGGGATTCGCCACAGCGTCGCTGAGACCCAGAGAAAAAACGCGAAAAAGACGCAAGACGGAAAGGGATAACGCTGAGGCGCAAAGTACGCGGAGGGGTGCGGAGACGGAGAGCGGCGGTTGAAGTTCAAAGGCGAAATTCAAAAGAAAGATTTCACCACCGAGGTCACCCCGCCCGAGTCGGGACAGGCGCCGAACACAGAGAAGAACGGGAAAGGAACGTATCGCCCGCTTCGGACAGCGGCCGCTACGAGAGATAACCCCGGGCCCCAAGAGGGCTACCCGAAGGCAGTTGCTACAAAGGCGGAAAACGGCGAGGCAAGATCAAAGCGTTAGGCGGAGCGTTTGGCGGAAACGGGCATGGCTGAAGGAGCCGGAAGACCAGGCGCACTGAGGATGGCGAGTGCGTTGAGTTTTGGGATCAGGCCGAGGCGGGCGGCTTGCGTGAAATATTCGGTGAGGCCCTTGAGATTTTCGGCGTCCAGGGAATAGTCGATGTTGGTTCGGAGATAGAGAGAAAGTTCTTTTGCGGGGAGCTGAAGTTCGCGCGCGGCTTCAGCGCAGATTTCTGCCAGATGCGCGAGGCCGTAGGCTAGTGAAGCGCTGAAGTCCGCAGCAACTTCTGGCGTGGCAATTTCAGGGCGGGCGGCCCAGAGGGCGAGGACCGCGGGACGTTCGGTGAGCTGCCACCATTCGTGCACAACATCATAAAGATAAAGCTTGGCGAATTGCGGGAGGCCGACTTGCGCGCCGCTACAGACGAGTGCGCCATCGCGGCCGGGAGTAACGTGTTCTTCGGCGGCGATGGCGAGACGCAGTGCGGGATCGCCGATGAGCAGAGCGGCGTCGGCGGTGGCAAGCATGGTTGCGAGATCGGGAGCGGCCTCGAAGAATTCGGGCGATATGAGCCAACGTGCATCGCAAAGAATTTTGGTGAGGGCCTGCGTGCTGCGGGAACTTTCATCGAGCGCGACGCGGCGAGCTTCTCTTATGGGCGATTTGGAAACAATGAGCAGGCTGCGCACGCGTTCTTTAGAGGCGATGGAAAGATCGGGAAGGATGACGAGATTCGGGATGCGCTGAACTTCGATCGCGGGAATGATGGCGACGTCCGCCGCGCCGGTTCGGAGGGCTTCGGCGCACAGCGAGGGAACGGTGAACGAAAGATCGTACTTACCTTGCAGCGGGCCGTGGGTGAAACTGCGCACCAGCGGCGCGGTGTTGAGATATTGCACGACGGAGATGCGAAGTTTGCTCACAGGGTTCTGGTGGAAGGGCGATTATAGCAGAGCTGATTAGTATCCGCAGCAGTGCGTAATGTTGTAAAACATCTGTTCCCATTGGAGGGTTTGAAAATGTCGAAGCGGATGTTTTGCGCGGTTGTCGATTTTGTGATTTTGGCAGCCGCGTTTGGATCTTGCGTGACGGCACAAGGAGCTCCGGGACAGAGCGCGAGCATCGCGGAGAAAACGAAGGATGCGCAAAAGCTGGCCGGTTACTTTAATTTGTATTGGGATGCGAAGGTGGGAAAGCTGTGGTTCGAGATTGATAAGTGGGACACGGAGTTTTTGTATCAGAGTTCGCTGCCGGCGGGAGTGGGTTCGAACGATATCGGACTGGACCGAGGGCAACTGGGCGAGACGCGGATTGTGCGGTTCGAACGCAGTGGGCCGAAGGTGCTGCTGGTGCAGGAAAATTTAAATTTTCGCGCGGTCAGTGACGATGCCAATGAAAAACGTGCGGTGCATGACTCGTTTGCCGAGTCGGTGATCTGGGGATTCACTGCAGCCGCGGAAGAAGACGGTCGCGTACTGGTAGATGCGACGGACTTTTATTTGCGGGACGCGCACGGCGTGACGACGGCGCTGAAACGGGCGAAGCAAGGAACTTATAAGCTGGAAGGATCGCGGAGTGCGATTTATCTGGCGAACACGAAAAATTTTCCGCGGAACACGGAAGTAGAGGCGATGCTCACTTTTATTGGCGACGAGCCAGGGCGTTTTGTGCGAGATGTTACGCCGGATGCGACGGCGATTACGGTGCGGGAGCATCATTCGTTTGTGCAACTGCCGCCGGCTGGTTACAAGACGCGCGAGTATGATCCGCGATCGAGTTTTTATGGAATTTCCTACATGGATTACGCGACGCCAATGAGTGAACCCATCGTGAAGCGGTTTACGGCGCGGCACCGGCTCGGGAAAAAAGATCCGGCGGCAGTGAGCGAGCCGGTCGAAGCGATTATTTATTATTTGGACCGCGGCACGCCGGAGCCGATTCGAACAGCGCTGCTCGAGGGTGCACGGTGGTGGAATCAAGCGTTTGAAGCTGCGGGATATAAGAATGCTTTTCGCGTGGAAATGCTGCCCCAAGGCGCCGACATGATGGACCTGCGCTATAACGTGATTCAGTGGGTGCATCGCGCGACGCGCGGATGGTCGTATGGCGCGAGTGTGGTTGATCCGCGCACGGGAGAAATCATCAAGGGTCACGTGACGCTGGGATCGTTGCGCGTGCGGCAGGATTATCTGATCGCGGAAGGATTGTTGGCGCCGTACGAAAAAGGCAAACCCGTTTCAGCGAAGATGCAGGAGATGGCGTTGGCGCGTTTGCGACAATTGGCGGCGCATGAAGTGGGGCACACGTTGGGATTGATGCACAACTATTCGGCGAGCACGGTGAAGCGGTCTTCGGTGATGGATTATCCGCCGCCGGAGGCGAAATTGGCAGCGGACGGATCGATTGATTTGTCTCACCCTTACGCCACGGGAATTGGCGAGTGGGACAAAGTGTCGATCGCGTTCGGGTATCAGGATTTTCCGGCGGGAACGGATGAGCACGCCGCGTTGAATAAAATTTTGACGGACGGTTTTGGGCGGGGATTGCGGTACCTGACAGATCAGGATGCGCGGCCCGCGGGAAGTTCGAGCAGCCTGGCGCATTTGTGGGATGCGGGTTCGAACGCGGTGGACGAGTTGAACCGATTGATGCAGGTGCGGGCTGCGGCGTTGAAAAAAGTTGGCGAGAACGATATCCGTCAGGGCGCTCCGCTGGCGACGATCGAGGATGCGCTGGTGCCGGTGTACATGCTGCATCGGTATCAGGTGGAAGCGGCGTCGAAATTTGTGGGCGGAATGGACTACACATTTGCGGTGCGAGGCGACGGCGAAATGCCGACGAAAATTGTTGCGCCTTCGGAACAACGCAGAGCACTGGCAGCCGTTTTGGCTACGCTGAAGCCGTCGGCTTTGATGCTGCCAGAAGCGCTCCTGGAGATGATTCCGCCACGTCCGCCTGACTATGAGCGTGGGCGCGAGCACTTCAAAATTCATACCAGCCCGGCGTTTGATGCGCTGGCTCCGACGGAAGAGGCGGCGCAGCATACGCTGCAATTTTTGTTTAACCCTGAACGTGCGGCCCGATTGGTGGAGTTTCACGCGCGAGATGCGGCGAATCCGGGGCTGCAGGAAGTGCTGGATGCAATCGTCACGACGACGTGGAAAGCGCCGCACGCGGCTGGCTATGCGGGCGAGGTCGCGCGAACGGTTGATGACGTTGTGTTGTACGACTTGCTGGGCCTGGTGATGAATGACCACGCGACCACCCAGGTGCGAGCAGTGGCTTCGCGTGAGGCGGAACAATTAAAACGATGGCTGAAGGCGAATACGTCGGCGGGCGATCCTTCGCAGCAGGCTCATTTGGCTTATGCGGCTGCACAAATCGAGCAGTTTCAGAAAGATCCGAAGAAACTTGAGATTTCGGTGCCCGCGGAACCGCCTGACGGGCCGCCGATCGGTGACGACGAGGACTTTGCCGCCTTCCCAAATTAGCTGAAATTTCATCTCTGAGCGCCCTGACCATCCGGCACTTGTATCGTCTATATGGCTGGAGGTGAGGTCCATGGTTTCACGCACATTGCTGTCGGCGGTCGGGTTCACGATCTGGACGGCGGTCCTGGTGACTGCTGCGCCACGCGCGATTTCGCATCGCTTTAACTACAACGAGGCCAAGAGCGGGCATTCGATTGAGATTACGTCGCACAACGACGCGCCGGTTGAAAACTGTTCCGATTTACATATTCGATTTGACGGCCGCGACGCGGTGATCCGCTCCGAAGAGCGTACCATCAGCAAGGCGGAAGCGCCGACTCTGCGCGTAAATGCGGAATCGAATGGTGGCTTGCAGGTGCAAGGTTGGGACCAAGATACGTATGCGGTGACGTTGTGCAAAGCGACCGAGCAGGAAAGCGACGCGGAAAGCGTGCTGGCGCAGATCAAGTTGACTTTTTCGAATGGCCAGTTGGGCGTGACTGGTCCTGGTTCGCGCAATCATTGGACGGCGCACCTGCTGATCAAGGCACCCAACGCGGCGGCGATGGAACTGCACGTGAATAATGGGCCGATGGGGCTGTATCACGTGGAAGGAAACTTGAAAGTGCGCGCAGTGAATGGACCGATTACAGTGCGCGGGTGCAAGGGCGAGCTGGATCTGTCCGCGGAGAACGGCCCGGTTTCGCTTGAGGAAAATTCCGGCAAGCAACGCGTTCGCACGCAGAACGGCCCGATTACGATTGACCTGGATGGGAAAAATTGGAGCGGTGCTGGACTTGAAGCGCACGCGACCAATGGTCCGGTGACGCTGCGGGTACCGGCGGGTTATCAATCGGGCGTGGTGCTGGAATCGGACGGCAATGGGCCGTTCAGTTGCCGCGCCAGCGTTTGCGACGAAGGCCGCAAAACGTGGGACGAGGAGCACAAGCGCGTGGAGTTCGGCACGGGTCCGACCGTGATTCGCGTTTCGACGGTGAATGGACCTGTCAGCGTTCGATAAGTCCGGCTAGTTTGTGGACACTCGCTCCCACGGCGGAGGGATCTTGACCGAAGCCATTCCGGCGGATGTCGCTGCCTGAATGCCCATTGCGGTGTCTTCAAATACGAGGCAAGCTTCGGGCGGAACTTTCAGCCGTGTGGCGGCCAGCAGAAAAGCTTCCGGGTCGGGTTTGCTTTTCTTGTAGTCGCCCGCGCAGACCAGGGTGTCAAATCGGTCCAGAAGATTCAGCGCGGTTAGAGACGCAGTGACCGAATCGAGGGCGCTGCCCGATACAACCGCAAACGGAATCTGGCCGTGCTTGGCTTCAATGTGCTCTAAAACTTCAGGAACAGGTCGGAGCTGTGGCAGCAGTTCGAAGTACAGGCTTTCTTTCCGGTGCGCGACTTGTTCCACCGGCATACTCAGCCCGCGATCTTTGTTCAGAGCGGATACGATTTCCACAATAGACATGCCGCCCCAGGCATAAAACAATCTTTCGTCAAGTTCGCAATTCCACTCTCCCAGCGCTTTTTTCCAGGCAATGTAATGCAGCGGCATGGAATCAGCGATGGTACCGTCGCAATCGAATAAATACGCGGCAAATGTGCCGACTGGCAGTTTCAGTTTCAATGTTTTTGTCGCGGCCTCAATCTTATTTTAGAACAGAACCACCTTGTCCGCTGGGTGAGCTCCATGGATGGACGATCGATGCGGATGCCGATAAGATTTCAGGCATGTTCCTGGAAGAGAGCACAGCGGTAGCGATTTCGACTTTGGATGCCGAACGGCTCGCGAAAGAGTTGTATGGCATCGCGGCAGCAGCGACGGCGTTGCCTGGCGAATACGACTGCAATTTTCACCTGCGCGCAAGCGATGGCCATGAATATGTTTTTAAGTGCATGCATCCCGCGCGGGAAAACTCCTTCATCGATATGCAGTGCGCCGCTTTGGCACACCTGGCCGCAAACGCCCCGCGGCTTCCGCTTCCACGCGTGCAACTTACGCACCGCGGCGTTCGATTTACGTCGGTCGCCGATGCGGGAGGGCCAACGCGGTTGGTGTGGATGCTGAACTATCTTCCAGGCGATACGCTGGCAAACGCTCATCCACATTCACCTGAATTGCTGGCGGACCTGGGAAGATTCCTAGGAGAGATGGATGCGGCGCTGGCAAATTTCACGCACCCGGCGGCGCTTCGCGAACTGAAATGGGATTCCTCGCGCGCGAACTGGATTCGCGAGCACGTAGGAAAAATCGCCGATCCGCAGCGTCGCGCACTGGTGGAATATTCTCTTTCGCTGTATCGAGAATGGATCGAGCCCGCGCAGAGCGGCTTGCGGAAAGGCGTCATCTACGGCGACGCGAACGACCACAATGTTTTGGTCACTGCGGCGTGGCCGCAACCGAGACGCATAGCAGGAGTCATCGACTTTGGCGACATGCACCATGGTTGGATTGTGAGCGAAGTTGCGATCGCAGCCGCGTACGCACTGCTTGGCAAGAGTGATCCGCTCGCGGTAGCGAAGGAAATTGTCCGGGGATTTCACAGTGGCTACCCGTTGAACGAAGCCGAACTGGCAGTGCTGTTTCCTTTGATCGCAATGCGGCTGACGGTGAGCGTGGTCAACTCCACCCTTCGCAAGAAGCAGAAGCCGGATGATGGATATGTAATTGTGAGCGAAGACGCGGCGTGGGACGCATTGCAGCGACTTGCGAAGATTCATCCGCGATTCGCGCACTACACTTTCCGTGAAGCCCGCGGGCTCCCAGCCGTGCCGAAAGCCGAAAAAATCGCGTTGTGGCTACAAAAACAGGAATGCGAGGGTGCAAGCAGTGTCATCGATGCGGATCTGCGATCGGTGCCTCTCATCATTTTCGATCTCAGCGTTGGAAGCGCATTGCTCGGCGCTGATCCGTCCAATGCCGAGACGAATAAGCTGGCCCGCACTTTAATCGAAGAAATGGCAGCAGCTGGTGTGGCAATCGGAATCGGCAAATATGACGAAGCAAGACTGCTTTATACGTCTTCCCTCTTTGGCGTGGACGCGCCGGAGGAGGAACGGCGCACAATTCACCTGGGATTGGATTTGTTCGTGGAGTCCGGAACACCGGTGTTCGCCCCTCTTGACGGCGTAGTGCATTTGCTGGCGGAAAATACGGCGGCGCTCGATTATGGACCGCTGGTGATTCTGCGCCACGCGACCGATGACGGCGACGAATTGTTCACCGTTTACGGGCACTTAACTCGCGCGACCTTGCGTGAATTAGAGCCGGGACAGGCGATTGCAAAAGGCGAAGCGTTTGCTCGAGTCGGAAAGCTGGACGAAAACGGAGGCTGGCCACCACATCTGCATTTTCAAATCATTCTCGACCTTCTGGACCGTGGCGCGCAATTTCCGGGTGTGGCGCGCGCTTCGGAACGAGCTGTTTGGACCAGCCTTTCGCCCGACCCTAATGTCTTGCTTGGGATTCCGGCAAAAGAATTTCCAGGACGCGAAAAATCAAGCCGGGAAACGCTTTCGCGCCGGAAGGAATTGCTTGGCGGCAACTTGGGCTTGTCGTACGAAAAGCCGCTGAAGATTGTGCGCGGCTGGCGGCAGTATCTTTACGATGAGACCGGGCGGGCGTTTCTGGATGTGTATAACAATGTCCCGCTGGTTGGGCATTCGCATCCGCGTGTTGTCCGTGCGGCGCAGGAACAACTCGCGCTCCTCAACACCAACACCCGTTATTTACACGAAAACATTTTGCGATACGCGCAGCGACTGACGGCGTTGATGCCAAAACCGCTGCAAGTTTGTTTTTTCCTGAATTCGGGCAGCGAGGCGAACGAACTGGCGCTACGATTGGCGCGCACCTACACGCGGAACGAAGACGTGATTGTGCTCGAACACGCATACCACGGTCACACCAGTGCGCTGATCGATATCAGCCCGTATAAATTTGACGGCCCGGGCGGGGCTGGGAAAAAGCCTTGGGTACACGTCGCACCGCTTGCGGATGATTATCGCGGGCTGTATCGCCGTGGCGACCCGCAGATTGGCGCAAAGTACGCTAGCCGTGTCGGCGAAATTTGCAGAGTCTTGCAGGCTCGCGGAAGCCGTCCCACATTTATTGCGGAAACCCTTCCAAGCGTCGGAGGACAAATTGTTTTTCCACAGGACTACCTTGCCGAGGCATATCACCATGTACGCGACGCGCGTGGAGTCTGCATTGCCGATGAGGTGCAAGTGGGATTCGGACGGCTGGGAACGCACTTCTGGGGATTCGAAACGCAAAATGTGGTGCCAGACATCGTAGTGCTCGGCAAACCCATCGGAAACGGGTTTCCGCTCGCTGCAGTAATAACGACTGCGGAAATCGCCGGTACTTTCAATAACGGAATGGAATTCTTCAGCACTTTCGGCGGCAATCCAGTGGCCTGCGCGGCTGGACTTGCGTTGCTCGATGTGGTGCAAGAAGAAAACTTACAGGAAAATGCGCTGCGCGTTGGGAGATCGTGGATTGCGGCGCTGGAAGACTTGCAACGAAAGTACAGTTTGATTGGCGACGTGCGCGGTTCGGGGTTATTCCTGGGACTGGATCTGGTGCTTTCCCGCGATACGCGAGAACCGGCTCCGCTTCAGGCCTCCTATGTCGTAAATCGCTTGCGAGACCGGGGAATTCTCGCTGGGACTGACGGTCCACACCATAACGTGATCAAGCTGCGTCCCCCGCTTATTTTTTCCGAACGCGATGCGGCGTCGTTCCGTTCGACATTCGAATCAATCCTGGCCGAAGATGCCGCCCAACCCTAGCCCCAGGCGCAAGGGAAACCGCGGTTGACGGAAGACTCGCCGGCGCGGAAGATTGCCTAGGCAACCCGGTGGTCCCCTCAGCCCTGCCACATACAACCGTTCGAGGAGGAACCGAAGAATGTTCAGCGACCGCCGCCGCTTTTTCCCTTTCCTGGTTTTTCTCGCCGTCCCTGTCGCGCTGCCGGCGCAGACTATAGTTCGTGGCGGTTGCAGCGAAGTTCCGCGCGAGGACGCACTGCCGTCCCTCTGTGCGCCTCCGACCTCAGAGACAATCGCACCGTCCGTTCCGGATTCTGTGATCCTGTTGCAAGTGCCGGCAGGCACCGCCCTGCGTGTCGCAGTGGACCAAAAAGTGCGCATCGCAGCGGTCGGACAGGTCGTTTCGGGAAAAATTACGGAAACGATATACGCTTTTGACCAAGCGGTGATTCCCGCGGGAAGCGTGGTCACGGGGAAAGTGACCAGCATTCATACGGTTCCTGGAATGCGCAAGGCCGTGTCCTACGTGAATGGCAATTTTTCGCCTTATCACGAATATGAACTCGAATTTGATTCCGTGACCCTGCCGGACAAAGAGCGGCGGGCGATCGTCACCACCGTTTCGCCGGGAATCGCGCAAGTGGTGCATCTGGTGGCGGGAGGAACGAAGCAGAAAAAGACGAACGTGGCAGCGCGCACGGCGGAAAATGCCAAGCAGGAAGCCAAGAGCAAAGTGCAAGACACCCTGGACGAAATCAAATCGCCCGGGAAGATGCAGCGGCTGAAGGAAATGGTGCTGGCGCAGTCGCCATACCGTAGACAATATCTCGAACCGGGAACGCGATTTTACGCTTCGTTGAGCGAGCCGCTCGATTTTGGCACGACCTCGCGTACCGCGGAGCAACTCGCGCAGCTGGGGAAAAGTCCCGAACCGGATAGCATATTGCATGCGCGGTTTGCGGATGCGGTGAGTTCGGCAACCGCGCAAAGGGGCAATGTAATTGCGGCGGTGCTGACGGAACCGCTTTTTTCGCAAGATCATCATCTATTGCTGCCGGCAAACAGCCGGATTGCGGGCGAAGTGATTGAAGCCAAGCCGGCGCGGAAGCTGCATCACAATGGTGATTTGCGCGTGATTTTCAATCGCATTGAAACTCCGGAAGGCGTAATTCAGCCGATGCAAGGCAGCGTTGAGGGGATCGAGGCGGACCGCCGCGCCGGAGTGCGGCTGGACGACGAAGGCGGAGCCCAGGCGACCGACAGCAAGACTCGGTATCTGTCAACGGGAGTAGCGTTGTTGCTGGCCGCGGCCGCATCGCATCCCGATACGGAGCACGGAACGACCGACGCGGCTGGCGACCCAAGCGTGCGCGCCGGTGCCGGTGTGTCTGGATCGGGAATTACCGGGACGTTGATTTCCCTGGCGGCCAGGTCGCAGCCGGTGTCCATGGCATTTGCGGCATATGGTGCGGGAAACTCGGTCTACAATAACTTCTTGTCGCGCGGGAAAGACGTGGTGTTCGTAAAGAATACGCCGCTGGAGATTGGGTTCAGCGAGCCGCACGCGAAGGGCGCCGAGAAGAAGCCCTGAGGCCGCCGGTCGAACTGACGGTTCCCCTCGAATTCTCGTAGGCTGCAGGCGCGAAGGTTCCTCTCCATGCAGCTCGATACGGCACCACGCTTTTTGATCTGGAAATGAAAGGATTTGTGCGGCAAGTGCCGGGAAAGCAGTTCAGCAAAATTAATGTTGTAGGCGGGCGTGCCACTGGCCGAAGCGGTCTGCAGATACAATATTAATGATAGCGCGTGACTTCCCAACTATCTGAATCCAATACGTTTACCGGAATTGCGAAACGCGCCGTGAAACATTCGAGCCACTTCGCGCATCTTCATGTAAGTTAGCGAGAAGGGCACAGGCCTCGCCAGCAGTGTCTTCCAGTCAAAGGATACGGGGTTAAAACAGCAGAATGGCTCGTTCGCTCGTCATCGTCGAATCGCCCGCAAAGGCGAAGACAATCAACAAGTATTTGGGCAAGAACTATATCGTCAAAGCTTCGATTGGTCATGTATTGGACCTTCCGAAAAAGACGATCGGTATTCGTTTGCCCGACGAGCCGGATGAAACCGAGGCCGCGCCAAAGAAAAAAGTTCGCGCGAAAAAGGGCAGCAAAAAATTGAAGGTCAAGCCGGTACGTAAGCCGGTGACTCTTGATGATGTGAAGATTTTTGAGCCGACCCTGCAGATCATCAACGGGAAGCTCAAGGTCATCAACGACCTGCGCAAAGCGGCGAATACTGCCGACGCCATCTATCTGGCGGGCGACCCAGACCGCGAAGGGGAAGCCATCTCCGCGCATTTGGCGATGGTGCTTTCGAAGCCGTCCAAATTTGTGGAGCAGGAAGCCAGCGCCCCGCGTTGGAAGAAAAAAAACGCCAAGCCCGCGCCGGTGGCGGAAGAAGACGCTGCGCCGAAAAAAGAGATTCCGCCGACTGATCCGAAGAAAATTTTTCGTGTCACGTTCAACGAAATTACGCCGAAGGCGATTCGCGCGGCGTTCGAACATCCTCGCGAGTTGAACGCCGACTTAGTGGACGCGCAGCAGGCGCGCCGCGTGCTTGACCGCATCGTGGGCTACAAAATTTCGCCGCTGTTGTGGGACAAGGTGCGCCGCGGGCTTTCCGCCGGACGCGTGCAGACCGTTGCGCTGCGCCTGATTGTCGAGCGCGAGCAGGAAATCCGCGCGTTTATCCCGCAGGAATATTGGTCGATTCACGCGATGCTGGACGCGGGCGAACCGCCTTTGTTCGAAGCCAAGCTTTCGAAATTCCAAGGCGAAGATATTGAGATTCACAACCAGGAGGGCGCGGACGCGGTACTGGCGGCGGTGAACAAGGCCAAGTGGGAAGTGGCTTCGGTCACGCAGAAAGAAAAGCGCCGCAATCCGCCGCCGCCGTTCACCACTTCGAAATTGCAGCAGGCGGCGTATAACCGTTTGCGTTACACCGCGAAACGCACTATGGCGCTGGCGCAACGTTTGTATGAAGGCGTGGAGCTTGGCGCGGAAGGATCGGTCGCGCTGATCACTTATATGCGCACGGATTCGGTGAATGTTTCGCAAGACGCTCTGGCTCAGGTGCGCGAATTGATTCCCGAGCGGTTCGGCTCGAACTATCTGCCGGAGAAGCCGAACTATTACAAGTCAAAAAAAGATGCGCAGGAAGCGCACGAAGCAGTGCGGCCGACGGATGTTTCACGCGCACCTGAAGATGTTCGCAAATATCTGGACGACGATCTTTTCAAACTCTATCAATTGATATGGCAACGGTTCGTGGCTTCGCAAATGTTGCCGGCGGTTTTCGATCAGACCACCATTGATATTTCGGCCGGCGATTACACTTTCCGCGCCACCGGCTCGGTACAGAAATTCGACGGATACCTGCGTGTTTATCAGATGCCGGTTGCGAACGCCGACCGCGAGGACGACGAGAAGAGCGATGAAGGCGAAGGCAATGCGCTGCCGCGTGTCAGCGAAGGGCAGATACTAAGACTCGATGCGATCCGTCCTGAACAGCATTTCACCGAGCCGCCGCCACGCTACACCGAAGCGACACTGGTAAAAGACCTGGAAGAAAAGGGAATTGGCCGGCCGTCCACGTATGCGGCAATCATATCGACCATTGTCGAACGCGAGTACGTCAAGAAGGATCAGGGCCGCTTTACGCCGACCATGCTTGGCGAACGGGTCAGCGTCCTGCTGGTGAAAAGTTTTGAAGACGTATTTGATGTGACGTTTACCGCGCGCCTGGAAGAAGAACTCGACGAAATCGAGGAAGGCAAGCTGCACTGGCGCGAAGCGGTAAAGGAATTCTGGGAAAAATTTATCGTGGATCTCGATCGCGCCGGCGACGAAATGCTCTCCTACAAAGCGGGCATCGCGACCGGGAAAACGTGCGAAAAGTGCGGCCAGGGCGAATTGCTGGAACGCATCAGCCGCCACGGATTTTTCCTGGGCTGCTCGCGCTATCCGGACTGCGATTTTATTCAGGATCTTTCGCCGGAGCTGGGTGAAGAAGGCGACGCCGAAAGTAAGACTGAATATTGCGATAACTGCGGCAAGGAGATGGCGATTAAGCGCGGCCGCTTCGGCGTGTTCCTGGCGTGTACCGGCTATCCGGACTGCAAAACCACTCGGCGGCTGGTGGAAGGGACGCGCATCGCGAGGCAGCCCGACGAACCGCTCGATGAAAAGTGCCCCACCTGCGGAAACGGCCTGGTGAAAAAGCACGGGCGCTTCGGCGAATTCATCGGTTGTTCCGGCTACCCGAAGTGCAAGTACACGCGGCCTATCACTTTGGGCATTAAATGCCCGAAGTGTCACGAAGGCGAATTTGTGCGCCGCGGCAGCGCTGGGCGAGGCGGCCGCCCGCGGATTTTCTATGGCTGCTCGCGCTATCCGGATTGTGATTTCACCACGCCGTTCATGCCTATCGCGGAGCCGTGCCCGAAATGCGGGGCGGACTTCATCGTCGAGAAAAAATCCAAAATTGGATTGATTCGTAGTTGCATCAAAGAAGGCTGCGACTGGGAGAAGCTGGTAGATGAGCCGGCGCCGCAAGCGAAGCCCGAGGAAGTCGTCGCACCCGTCGGCGCAAAATCGTAGCAAAACGGAAATCACGCAAGGACTCAAAACAGCCTACAACTTTGCCGGTTCGCTGCCCCAATTCGAATGTCGCCTAACAAAGTGGGCGGATCTCTGTTCTGGTCATAGTCGGCACACTGACTCACGATTGATCTTTCGCATCTAACAACTAGCGCTACTCTATAACCATGGTGTCCATTGTGGAGCGTCCTCGGGGCAACATGCTGCAAGCGATTGAAAAATATCTGGAGTACCTGCGGTCGGTGAGGAATTCCTCGCCCCACACCGTGCTGAACTACGGCAACGATTTGCAGCAATTCGCCGCGTACCTTGCGCCGCCCGAGGAAAAAATTCCTGCGCTCGGCAAAATCTCTCACCAGATCATTCGTGAATATATCGGGTATCTTCATTCGCAGGGCCTGCAAAAGAGTTCCATCGCCCGGAAGCTCGCCTCTTTACGATCCTTTTTCAAGTATTGCGTCCGCGAAGGAATGTTAAAAGAAAATCCTGCACGCCTGGTGCCGACGCCGAAGCTTCCGAAGCGTATCCCGTCGGTGCTTTCGGCCGAAGAGATGAACGGTTTCTTGAATCAGCTTGCTGCATCCGCGAAGTCCGCGTCTGATACCAGGCTGTCATCACGCTTGGCACTCGCGACAGGTCCCGGAAAGCGGGCCTCGTCCGACGACGAAGGTCTGCTTTTGAAACGCGATCGCGCTCTGCTGGAGCTGCTCTACGCGGCGGGGCTGCGCGTCAGCGAGCTCACTGGACTGAATCTTGCCGACATGGATCGTGGGGAAAAAATGTTGCGGGTGCGCGGCAAGGGCAACAAAGAACGCATCGTGCCCTACGGCGGCAAAGCGCAGGAAGCGCTGGAGGCCTATTGGCCTGTTCGCGAACAATTGCTCTTGCAGGCAGGTCCGGGAAGGCGGTGCCGCGGTGTCGCGCACAGCGAAGCGATCTTTCTGAATTACGCAGGGCGCCGACTCACGCAGCGCTCCGTCGGCCGCATCGTCAAAAAATACGTTCGCCTTGCAAACATGAATTGGGATTTGCATCCACACTCGATGCGCCACGCATTCGCCACGCACCTTCTTGCCGACGGCGCCGATCTCCGCGCCATTCAGGAGCTTCTCGGCCACCAATCGCTCTCCACTACGCAGAAATACACGCATGCCTCCATCCGCCAGTTGATGGACATCTACGATAAAGCCCATCCGCACGCGTAGCGCACTTGTTCGTCTCCTATTACTCTGTGTTCTCTGGGTTATTCCGTTTGTTTCGTCCGCGCACGCGCAGGACAACTACGAAATTCAGGTCTACGCCTACGACACCGTGGAGCCGGGCCACGCCATGGTGGAGTTTGCGCAGCAATCTCACGTTCGAAGGGTCGAGATTACGGCTCTGTGGGCCAGCTACGGATTTCGATCCCAGCGCACAGCCAATACACCGGTTTTCTCCGGCCATTGACCTGAACCTCTCGCCGAAATGGGAAGTGAATTTTGGCCTAGGAGTAGGCGTGACGCGGTCCCACCGATCACTTGATCGCAAAAATGATTCTCGGCTTATCGTTTCGATTTCTAATCCGTCCGTCTGTATAGGAAAGCCTTGCTCTGGATTTGTTCCACAGTTTCGTACGGGTTTTAACATTTTATCGCAATGCGCCCATGTAATGCGGCTTCACTGTTGTGAGCCGCGACATGTACCCTAGATGGGTCGATCCTGAGGTGCCGATGCCGCGCTGCCGCCGCAACCCAGCCTTTGCCATTCTCTGCCTGATCGCTTTCGCTTTTCCCGCTTTCGCGCAAACTCCCACTCCAGCGAGTGCCTGGAATTCGCTGGTCGACGATTTCCTGGATCAGGAGCTTTTCCCGGACAATCCCACTCTCGCGACGCAGATCGGGGTACACGAGCATGACGCCAAGCTCGACGACTTGTCTCGCAGCGGCATTGAGAGGCACATCGCCAGCCTCAAGAAATTTGAAGCGCGCACGGTGGCTCTCGATTCAAAGGGTCTTAGCCAGATAGAGACAGCCGACCGCGAGATGCTAATCAGCACCATACGCAGCGCGCTGCTATCGCTCGAACTGATTCGCACCTGGGAAAAGGATCCGGACACCTATTCGAGTGGCGCGGCGAACAGTATTTACGTCATCATGAGCCGCAATTTCGCGCCGCCCGACGAACGCCTGCGCTCCGTGGTGGCGCGCGAACGGCAATTCCCTGGCTATTTCGCTTCGGCGCGCGCAAATTTGAAAAATGTTCCGAAGGTTTACACGGAAATCGCGTTAGAACAACTGCCCGGCACCATCGATTTTTTCGAACACGACGTCCCCGCGGCCTTCAATGACGCGAAAGACGCCGCGACGAAATCGCAATTTGCTCAGTCTAACGCCGCTGCGATTGCGCAGCTGCGCTCCTACCAAGCCTGGCTCAAGTCCGACCTCCTGCCCCGTTCCAACGGCGACTTCCGCATTGGCGCCGCGACTTTTTCCAAAAAATTGTTGTACGACGACATGGTGACCACGCCGCTCGACCGCCTGCTGGAAATCGGCATGGCCGACCTACGCAAGAATCAGGCGGAGTTCAGGCGCGTGGCGCATGATGTTGATCCTACAAGGCCCGCCACGGCGGTGCTCGTCGAACTCCAGTCCATGCATCCCGCGCCCGATCAGCTCATGCAGACATTTCGCAATACCTTCGATGGCTTGATTGCGTTCATCAAGGAACACTACATCATCACGCTGCCAAGCGACCGCCGCCCGACGCTGCAGGAAACTCCACCGTTCGAACGCGCCACCACCGCGGCTTCCATGGACACTCCCGGCCCATTTGAAAAAGTCGCCACGGAAGCTTATTTCAACGTCACGCTTCCCGGCCCACACGACTCACCCGAGGAAGTCGCGGGGCTGATGGCTGGCTTCAACATCGGAACCATCGTAAGCACTGCCGTACACGAAGCCTTTCCCGGCCACTTCGTGCAATATCTTTGGGAAAACCGCGCTCCTTCGAAACTGCGCCGCGTGCTTTCCGCCAATACCAACGTTGAAGGTTGGGCTCACTATACTGAACAGATGATGCTCGATGAAGGCTACGCGCAGCCCCGCGTTGGCGCGAAAGATTTGCGCGAATCGCGGTTGATCCGCCTGGGCCAACTGCAGGACGCGCTTCTGCGCGATGCGCGATTCGTTGCCGGCATCCAGATGCATCGAGGAACATTTACGCTGGAGCAGGCACGGCAGTTTTTCGTCAAGGAAGGTTTTCAATCGCCCAAAATCGCGGAAATCGAGACCGAGCGCGGCACTGCCGACCCGACCTATCTTTACTACACACTAGGCAAGCTGCAAATCATGAAGCTCCGCGAAGACCTGCGCAAAAAACAGGGTGCCGCCTTCTCCCTCGGCAAATTCCACGATGACTTCATGAGCCAGGGCTATCCGCCCATAGCCATCGTCCGCCGCGCTCTCTTGGGCGACAACTCACCGGCGCTGTAGAATGCCAGTCAACGATGTCGGCAGATTCGGACGACCAAACACTCATCGATACTCGGTAAAAAAGAGGGTGCAGCCGATGATGGCGAGCCAGGCCAATTTCCGCTTAGAGTCCAGCGAGGGTGGCTGCTGTCCAAATCTCACAAGCGGAAACCAGATCATTCCCAGACACAGTATCAAGGCGATCGCAACAATCATTGCAGCCGCTAGAACGGCTCTCAGCTTCATTCGGTATTCGCGCGATTGTTATTATGCGAACCCCGCCGTTTGATTTGACTCAACCAACCTACAATCCCACATTTGGTAGTGGTGCGGTTTGAATCCTCTCACCTTACTATCGCAATGGAGGCATGGAAACCTGCCTCGCTGAAAGCCATGCCGCCGCAGTCAAACATAATGTAATCACGATTGAGAAAGCGATGGGTATGATAAAGAGGTATCTCCAGCTCACAACCGTGATGGCGGCAAAGCAAAGGGCGAACGCCCACGCAGTGCCGCGCATGAGCGCCAAAGTCGCCGCTGGAAGGCCACCTAGCTGCCATGCCAATATCGCCGCGAATAGATAAAACGCGCCGACAGAGAATCCGGCCGCCACAAAGAGGTCCCAATACGTGCGGTTGAACCCCTGCACGTCAAAGTGAATTGACCGCATTGAGCCAAGAAGGGCATCAACTCCCCATTTGGGATCAGACTGGCGAAAGCCGAGTGT
>WNFP01001722.1_pt1 | contig 26921 bp, 23 predicted proteins | sample 5400201 | NCBI WGS metagenome assembly WNFP01 (sample SAMN13153355, study PRJNA577476) | soil metagenome | isolation source: 115 cm saprolite under Madrone tree | place: USA:California | collected 2016-06-14 | reverse complement strand
GAGATCGTCCGCGAGTACGGACCCTTCCCGGGTGTCGACAACGTGGGTGGGGTCACGTATGACGGCCAGAACGTCTGGTTTGCCGCTGGAGACAAGCTGACCGCCTTCGATCCCGCGAGCGGGAAGACGGTGCGCTCGATCGATGTCCCCGCGCATGCGGGAACGGCCTTCGACGGCCGGCACCTGTTTCAGATCGCCGAGGCTCGCATCCAGAAGATCGATCCGAAGACCGGCCGCGTGCTCGCCACGATCCCGGCGCCCGGCGGCGGTGGCGACTCGGGGCTCACGTGGGCCGAGGGGACGCTCTGGGTCGGGCACTATCGCGACCGGAAGATCCATCAAATCGATCCCGAAACAGGGGCGATTCTTCGCACGATCGAGTCCAACCGCTTCGTCACCGGGGTGACCTGGGTCGATGGAGAGTTCTGGCACGCCACCTGGGAAGGTGACGAGAGCGATTTGAGGCGGATCGACCCTCGAACCGGAGAAGTTCTGGAGTTGCTCGAGATGCCGCCCGGAGTGAACGTCTCGGGGCTCGAGTCCGATGGCGGCGATCAGTTCTTCTGCGGAGGAGGCGGGACCGGGAAGGTGAGAGCCGTCCGCCGGCCCAGGCGAGCCTCCGCGCCGGGCGGCGGCTCCACGCGCAAGTAATCGAAGCGGCCGATCAGGTTTTGCCGGCTCGCGCTAAGATGACAGCCGATGCGCAGGGCAATCCTGATCGGCCTCGTGATCCTGGCGGCTGCAGTGGCGGCCGCGTCGGTGGTCTTTCGCCCCGACAAGGCGCTGCGAGTCGTCACCGGCCTCATCAGCCACACGCTCTGCTCGGAAACATTCGTCGCGGGTCTCGATCCCGATCAGACCTATCACGAGATTTTTCAAGGCTGGCCCGTGATCCGCCGGCTCCTCCCGGCGGTCCGCTACGAGGTGGATCGCGGGCGTCGCGAGGTGCGGGCGACGCTCGCCGGCGCGTTCGCGAGCCGCGCGGTGTATCGGGACGGCCTCGGATGCGTGCAGGCGCCCGCCGGGGAGGGGGCGCCGGCGGGCGTGGTGTCGGCCGGCGCGAGCTCGCCCGCGGCGATCGCGGACGCGCCGGAGATCGCCCCGCCGCAAGTCGTCGAGCCCGCGGACTCGCGATTGCGCTCGGCTCTCGACCGCATCTTCGCGGAGCCTGTGGGCGGGCCGCAGCGCGCCACCAAGGCGGTGGTCATCTACCATGACGGCCGCATCGTCGCGGAGCGCTACGCGCCGGGCTACGGCGTCGACACGCCGCTCTACGCCTTTTCCGTCACGAAGTCGGTGGTCAACGCGCTGATCGGCATCCTGGTGCGCCAGGGGCGGCTGTCCCTCGATGCGGCGGCGCCCGTGCCCGCGTGGCGCGATCCGGCCGACCCGCGCCACGCCATCACCGTCGAGCAGCTCCTGCGGATGACCAGCGGGCTCGACCTCGACGAGATCAACAACGGCTTCGACCCGACCTCCAGGATGCTCTACTTCCAGCCGGACATGGCGGGCTTCGCCGAGTCCGCGCGGCTGATCGCGCCGCCGGGGAGCCGGTGGTACTACAGCAGCCCCAGCACGCTGATCCTCTCGCGGATCATCCGCGACGCCGCGGGCGGCAAGCCGGAGGACGTGCTGCGCTTCGCCCATCGCGAGCTCTTCGATCCGATCGGGATGCGCAACGTCACGCTGGAGTTCGACACCGCGGGCACGCCGGTGGGCTCGACCCACATGTTCGCCTCGGCGCGCGACTGGACGCGCTTCGGCACGCTCTACCTGAACGACGGCGTGGTCGGCGGGCGGCGGATCCTGCCCGAGGGCTGGGTGCGCTTCTCGGCCTCGCCGACCGTGGGAGCCGATCTCGGCTACGGCGCTGGCTTCTTCACCAATCAGGGTGACAGCGAGTTCGCGAAGCGCCGCGTGCGTGGCGGCATGCCCCCGGGCTCATTCATCGCCTCGGGCACGCTGGGCCAGCGGATCGTGATCGCGCCGGCCGAGCGGCTGGTGGTCGTGCGCTTCGGGCGCTCGCTGGATTTCCCGACCTTCGATATCCAGGGCGTCATGCGCCTGGTCGCCGACGCCAACGCGGCCGTGCAGAACCGCTGAGCCTGGCTCAGGCCGGGCGCGGCGGCCAGGAAATCTGGAGCGCGTCGAAGCGCCGGAGGCGGTCCTGGCCGAGCGCGCGGTCCCAGACATCGGCCAGGTCCTCGGGCGTCCACGGCTCGCCCCGGGTCGCCGTGCGCAACGGCGCCTGGTGGGAATAGATCGTGACTTCCGTGCCGCGCACGCCGACGATCTGGCCGGTGATGTGCGCCGCCTTGTCGCTCGCGAGGAAGGTCGCGACGGGGCCGATGGCCTCGGGCGGCGTGGCCGTCGCGAGCCCGCGGCGCTCGCCCGGCAGGCGCTGGGTCATCCGCGTGTCGGCGGTGGGTGAGATCGCGTTGCAGCGGACTCCATAGCGCGCCATGGCCAGCGCCGTCGAGCGTGTCAGCCCCACGATGCCTTCCTTGGCCGCCGAATAGTTGGGCTGGCCGGGGCTGCCCTCGAGGCCCGCGGTGGAGGTGAACGTGATGATGCTGCCCGCCTTCTTCTCGCGCATGTGGCGCGTCGCCGGCTGCATCACCGTGAAGTGCCCCTTCAGGTGCACCGCGATGACGGCATCCCACTCGTCTTCCGACATGTTGAAGATCATCCGCTCGCGCAGGATGCCCGCGCAGCAAACCAGGATGTGCAGGTCGCCGAACTCCTTGAGCGCCAGGTCCACCACGGCCCTGCCGCCCGCCATCGTCGCCACGCTCTCCGCGCTCGCCACAGCCATGCCGCCCTTCGCGCGGATCTTGCCCACGACCTCGTTCGCGGGCTCGCTGGACGGATCCCGCCCGTCGACGCTCACGCCGTAGTCGTTGACGACCACCTTCGCCCCGGCCGATGCTAAATCGATCGACACGGCCCGGCCGATGCCGGTCCCTCCTCCAGTGACAACCGCCACCTTGCCATCGAGCAGTCCCATCGGGTCCCTCCTGCCGTGGATTAATAGCACGGAGCCGACCGCTCGGCGCGGCCGGAAGACCCTATGCGGAGAGGAGCGGGAGGCTAGTGCTGGCCCCGCTTCCCCCGCTTTTTGTAGCCCTACTGATTCCGGCCGCGCATGGACGCCGGGTTGCCGGGCAGCTTGAAGTTCTTGCCCGTGTTCACGACGCGGATGCCCTTCTTCGTCTCCTCGACCCTGAGGATGGACATGTCACCGTCAATGAAGTTGCCGACGTAGAGGTACTTGCCGTCGGCGCTCCACGCGATCGCCTGGGGCAGGCCCCGCACCTCGACCTCGTCGAGCTTGGTCACCTTCTTGCCATCGATCTTCATGATGACCACACTGCCGTTGCGGTTGTAGAACCACGAGCTCCACGCCACGTTGGTGCCGCGGTTCAGGGCGACCGCCGCCAGGTTGCCCTTGGGACTGATGGTCAGGCCCTCGGGCGAGTCGCCCACCACCACCTTGTCGGTCACGCGGGGCGGCGTTGCCTCCATGTCGATCACGCTGACCGTGTCCACCTGGCCGTCGGAGTTGCCGCTGGCGCCGTTGTCGGCCACCAAAGCAATGGCGCCGTCGGGCGTCACGTCCACGTTGTAGGGCCAGAGGCCCACGTTCATGTTGTGCTTCGTGTCGGTCACCTTCTGGCCGTCCACGTCGAGCACGCCGATCTTGTGGCCGGGGAACTTGACCACGAGCGCCCGCTTGCCGTCGGGGGTGAAGGCCACGTGCGCCACCACCTCGCCCATGGGCACGGTGTCGACCACCTTCACCTCTTTGCCGTTGATGGACAGCACGCTGATGGAGTTCTCCGCACGGTTGGCGACCAGGGCCAGGGTGCCGGCCTTATTAATGGATAGGCCCGAGGGCTGCTTGCCTACCGTCACCGTCGAGATCAGGGCGGGCGGGGTCGTGGTCAGGTCGATCACGTAGAGCTTGGTGTCGGGCACGGGTTTCCACTTCTCGCCGTCCTTCTCCCAGTCCATCGAGTTGGCGACGAGAGCCAGCCTCTGGTCGGGTGTGATGGCCAGGTTGGTCGGTGGGCCGATGATGGTGTTCATCAGCGGCAGGTTGGCCACGATCTTCGGCGCCTCGGGACTGCTGATGTCCACGATCGCGACGGAGTCCTTGCCCGGGGGGCCAAAGATCACGGTGCCTGCCTTGTCGAAGCTGATCTTGCTGTCGAGCCCGATGATCAGGAGCTGGGCATGGGCCGCGAGCGGCGGGAAGACGAGCGCCAGGGTCAGTGCCAGCGTCTTTGCTGTGAGCATGCGGGGCTCCCCTCTCGTCGGGCGAGTTGAGGCTACGGCCGAACGACTCTGTTGGCGAGCACGCCGATCTTCTCGACCTCGGCTTCCATGCGGTCACCGGCCTTGAGGAAGTTGCCCGTCGCCGCGCCCACTCCGTCGGGAGTGCCGGTGGCGATGATGTCGCCGGGCAGGAGCGTCATCGCGATCGACAGCACCTCGATGCACTGGTCCACGGGGAAGATCATCTTGCTGGTGTGGCTCGACTGCCGCACGTGGCCGTTGACCCGCATGTTGACGTTGAGCGTCTGCGGATTCGGCAGCTCGTCGGCCGTCACGAGCACGGGCCCCATGGGGCAGAAGGTGTCGAGCGACTTGCCCTTGAACCATTGCGTGTGCCGCTTCTGGAGGTCGCGGGCCGTCACGTCGTTGATCACCGTGTAGCCGAAGACGTGCTTGAGGGCATCGGGACGGCTGATGTCCCGGCCGGCGGTGCCCAGGACCACGGCCAGCTCGACCTCGTAGTCGAGCTCCGTGGTGATCGCGTGGTGGACCACGTCGTCCCCCGGGCCGACCACCGAGGTGCCGGGCTTGGTGAAGTAGACGGGATGCTCGGGCACGGCGGCGCCGCGCTCGGCGGCGTGGTCGGCGTAGTTGCGCCCGAGGCAGAAGACGTTGCGCGACGGATGCGGGATCGGCGCGAGCAGGCGCACCCGCTTGAACGGGTAGGCCAGCTTCCGCTTCGCCAGCTCCTCGATGGCCTGCTGGTCCACGAGGCCCTTGCCGTGCTCCCAGGCCTCGCGCGCGAGCGCCACGGTGGTCTCGCCGCCCTGGATCATCTCGAGCAGGCTTCGCGGAAAGCCGCCGCGTCCCCGCCTGACCGTTCCTCGCTGCGCCGCCAGCTCCTTGGCCAGGCCGCCCAGGTCCAGCACCGTTTCATGCCACACGGCTCCGGGCTTGGGCTCCCCGCGTCCGCGACGGAAGGTGACGAGGTGCATCGCTACTCGCTCAGCGCCGCGCCGCTGCGCTGCGGCAGGGTCTTGCCCCCCTGCCGCGCGATGTCCTCCAGCTCGCGGGGGAGACCGAAGCGCACGTCCTCCTCGACCACGTGCACCTCGCGCACCACCACGCGGCCGGCGTGCTGGAGGGCCTCGACCACCTCGGTGACGAGGAACTCGGGCGTCGAGGCGCCGGCCGTGACGCCCACGCGCTGCGAGCCGTCGAGCCACTCCGGCTTGATGTCGTTCTTGTCATTGATCAGGTAGGACGGCGTGCCCATCACCGTCGAGACCTCGACCAGGCGGTTGGCGTTCGAGCTGTTGGCGGCGCCGATGACGAGCAGGACGTCCACCTCGCCCGCCACGGTCTTGGCCGAGGCCTGGCGGTTCTGGGTCGCGTAGCAGATGTCGTCCTTGGCCGGGCCCGCGATCTTGGGGAAGCGGCGCCTGAGCGCCTCGATGCAGGCGCGCGTGTCGTCGAGCGAGAGCGTCGTCTGCGTCAGGTAGGCGACCTTCTCCGGGTCGGGGATCTGGAGCTTTTCCACTTCCTCCGGATGCGCGATGAGGAACATGCGGTCCGGCGCCTCGCCCATGGTGCCCACGACTTCGTCGTGGTCGGCGTGCCCGACAAGCACGATGCTGTACCCCTCGCGCGCGTAGCGGATGGCCTCGAGGTGCACCTTGGTGACCAGGGGACACGTGGCGTCGATCACGCGCAGCCCGCGCCGCTGGGCCTCGTGGCGGACCGCGGGGGAGATGCCGTGGGCGCTGAAGATGACCGTCGCGTCGTCCGGCACCTCGTCCAGCTCGTCGACGAAGTGCGCGCCCTTGGCGCGGAGCGCCTCGACCACGTGGCGGTTGTGCACGATCTCCCGCCGCACGTAGACGGGCGGCGGACACACTTGAAGGGCCAGCTCGACGATGTCAATGGCACGGTCCACGCCGGCGCAGAAGCCGCGGGGACCTGCCAGCACGATCTCTTGAAGCGGGACGTTCGTCATAGTCTCCTCAGGCCGTGGACGGCTCGATCAGAACCTTGAGCGCCTGCCCCCGCTCCATGAGTCCGAGCGCTTCCGGGACCTGCGCCAGGCCCATTGTGTGAGTCAGGAGCCCGTCAGTCACCAGGGCCTCCGACTCGAGCAGCTCCACAGCCTGTCTGATCAAGGCCGGCGTGTGGTGAAATGCCCCGACCAGCGCCAACTCTTCGTAGTGTACACGCCGCGTATCCAGGGTCACCGTCGTACCTGGAGCGCAGCCGCCAAAGAATACCACGGTCCCTCCCCGGCCGACAGAAGCCACGGCCTGCTCCCAGACATCCGGCAGTCCCGTCGCGTCCACGGCCACGTCCACGCCGCCGCCTCCCGCTGCGGCGCGCAGAGAGGCCGCGAGATCGCTGCCGGCCTCCAGGCACTCGGCGATGCCGAGCTCCCGGATCCGATCCAGCCGCCATCCCGGCTTGCCGACGAGGAGCGGCCGCGCGCCCCGCTGCGCCGCGACCAGAGCGAGAAGACAGCCGAGCGGTCCCTGCCCGATCACCGCCACCGTCATCCCGGCCTCGACCCTGGCGCGCTCGATGCCCAGGAGCGCGCACGCCAGCGGCTCCGCAAAGGCCGCGCGACGCGCCGGCAGGGTCGGGCCCAGGCGCACGACGTTCGTCGTGACGAGACGCGGCGGGAGCGCGATATATTCGCCGTAAGCACCGTTGACGAAGAGAAGGTGCTCGCAGAGGTTCTCTCGCCCCGCCCGGCAGTAGCGGCAGGCGCCGCACGGCGCTGAGTTGGCGGCGACGACGCGGTCCCCTTCGCGAAGCCCACCGACGCCTGATCCCACGCGCGCGACGGCGCCGGCGAACTCGTGGCCGAACACGGTCGGCACGTGGGGGATCATCACGGGATGGCCGCGGCGCAGCACCTTGACGTCGGTGCCGCAGGTCAGCGCGGCCTCGACTCGCATGACGATTTCGCCGGGACCCGGCTCGGGCACAGGCATCTCCTCGAAGCGGAGATCCCCGGGCCCATGAAAGACCTGAGCTTTCATGGTGTCACGTAGACCTTTACGGCTTCCTGGCTCTGCATCAGCTCGACGCCCTTGGCCAGGTCTGACAGCGGGAGGCGATGGGAGATGAGCCCATCGACCCGCACCATGCCGTCGGCGAGCAGCCTGAAGGCCTCGCGCAACTCGGCGGGCGACGACGAGTAGGTCGCCGTGAGAGTCAGCTCGCGGTGGTAGAGCTGCGCGAGCGAGAGCGGCAGGCTTTCGCCCGCTCCACCCGCGAAGTAGTGGATCTGGCCTCCATCCCTGATGCGGGCCGCCGCCCACGGCAGGAGGGCCGATCCGCCGGCGGTTAGCATGACGACGTCGGCGCCGCGCCCGTGCGAGGAGTCCCGCAGTGCCGCATCCAGGTCGGCCTCGGCGTCGAAGACCCGCGCACCGGCCGCGCGACCGAGGGCCCGGCGCGCCGGCAGGAGATCGGCGCCGAACACGCGCGCCCCGCACATCTCGAAGAGCCGGGCCAGCAGGCAGCCGATCGACCCAAGCCCGACGACGATCACGGTATCGCCGGCCGCGGTGGCCGAGCGCTTGACGGCGCGCAGGCAGCAGGCCAGCGGCTCGGTGAACGACGCCGTTTCGTCTCTCATCGTGTCGGGCAGGGCGAAGGTTGCGCTCTCGACGTTCGGAGCCGGCACCCGGCAGAGCTCGGCGAAGCCGCCCGGATCGAGATTGCTCTGCTTGAACTCCCTGCACATGGACGGGCTGCCGCGCCGGCAGTAGTGGCAGGCGAAGCACGGCACGTGATGGGCGGCGACCACCCGCTGGCCGGGAGCGAACGTCGTGACGCCTGCGCCGGCTTCGACGACCCGGCCGACCACCTCGTGGCCGAACACGGCCGGCGCCTTGGTCGCCGGGCTCGTCACCTTCAGGATGTCCGAACCGCAGAGGCCGCAGCCGCTCACGCGCACGAGCAGCTCGCCGGGGCCGATCCGAGGCTCCGGCCAGTCGCCGAGCTGGAGCTTCCCCGGCCCCGAGTAGACGGCGGCCTTCATGCCCGCTTCTCGCCCCATCTCGACCGGACCCAGCACTGGAGCGCGATGCCGAGCTTCCGGGGCGTGGGCACGCTCACGCGCCCGCCGAAAACCTGGAACCGCCGGCGCTCGATCGTCTCGAGCAGCGCGAAGTACGTCCGTCCCATGATCTCGGCGGCGAAGAGCCGGTGCTCATCCGAGCGCGGGAGCGACGTCCACGCGCGCTCGTAGTAGTCGTGCGCGCGGGCCGCCTGGTGCTGCATCAGCCTGAGGAATTCAGGCGTGTAGCGGCCAGCGGCCAGGTCGCCTGCCGCGACGCCGAAGCGGTCGAGATCATCCTGGGGCAGGTACACGCGTCCGGCGAGAGCATCGGGCTGGACGTCGCGCATGATATTGGTCAGCTGGAGCGCCACGCCGAGGTTGACGGCGTACTCGCGCGCCCGCACGTCCGAGTACCCGAAGATCTCGATGCAGCACAGTCCGACCGCTGAGGCCACCCGGTAGCAGTACGGGTAGAGGTCGTCGAACGTCTTGTACGTGGAGCGATCGAGATCCATTTCGACGCCGGCGATGATCTCGTTGAGCGCCTCGCGCGGGATCGGAAACAGCTTCACGGCTGCCTGCAGCCGCTGGGCCGCCGGGTGGGTCGGCGAGCCGTCGAAAACCTGCGCGATCTCCCCCCGCCAGCGGTCGAGCTCCTTGCGCTTGGCCGGCTGGTCCTGCCCGACGTCGACGGCGTCGTCCACGATGCGGCAGAAGGCGTAGACGGCGTAGAGCGCCTCGCGCTGGGGCCGCGGCAGGCAGAGAAACGCGTAGAAGAAATTGGAGCGGCTCTTGCGCGTCAGCCGCGACACGAACTTGGTCGGGTTCATTTCATTTAACTGCGGGGGCCTCGAAATGGCCCCCGCACTCCCCCAGTTTTGCGCCTGCGCGCCCTCGACGGGCGCGCCCTAGCAGATCTCCCTCGGGGCAACGCATCACGCGACCTTTGCGGGACGGGGAGCGTAGCCGCGCTCGACGAACCAGGCGACGGCGTCCCGAAGCGCATCCTCGACCGGCGTCTGCGGCAGGCCCAGCTCCCGGACCGCCTTTGCGGCGCTGAAGTACATCCGCTTTCGCGACATGCGCACGGCCGTCAGCGGCACCTGGGGCGTCCCGCCGGTCACCCGCGCGGCGCCCTCCATGCAGGCGGCCGCGAGCCATGCCACGGCGTACGGCACCCGGAAGCGGGGCGCCCGCACACCCGTGATCGCCGCCAGGGCGCGGAAGATGTCGATGAGTGGCATGTCGCGATGACCGAGCACGTACTTCTGCCCGACCCGCCCGCGCTCGGCGGCCAGGATGTGGCCGCGCGCAACGTCCTTCACGTGGACGATGTTGAGCCCGGTGTCGACCGAGCCCACCATCTTGCCCTTGAGGAAGTCGACCACCATCTGCCCTGTCGGCGTGGGCTTGACGTCCCAGGTTGTACGGTCCGACCATGTCCTCGAGCCCCACCGGGGTTGTTTCGTCTCCGGGACTGCCGTCCTTTGGAATACCCAGCGCGCCGACCGTCGAAGTGTAGACGATTCGCTCGGCGCCCGCCTCGGCCGCTGCGGTCAGGACGTGGCGGGTCCCATCCACGTTGGCCCGGTAGAGCTCGCGCGGGTCGCGGGCCCAGAGCCGGTAGTCGGCGGCGGCGTGGTAGACCCGCCGCGTGCCCTGGACCGCGGCCCGGAGCGAATCGGCGTCAAGCAGGTCGCCCTCGGCGATCTCGACGGCGCAGCCCTCGAGCGCCCTGCGGTCACTGCCCTTGCGCGCCAGCACGCGCACGCTCCGCCCGTCGTCCAAGAGCGCCCGGACGAGATTGGCCCCGACGAACCCCGTGCCGCCAGTGACGAGCGCGTCCACGGCGCCTGGCGCTCCTAGGCCGCCAGCCGGGCGAGTGAATCCGCCACGCTCGCCAGCGCCTGGCGTGTCGACCGCCGGAGCCGGAGCGCGCGGCCCAGAGCCCACGGGCGCGCCAGCGCCAAAATGCCGCCACCACGAATGCGTCCGTCGGCGCCCATCAGCCGCATCAGTTCCTCGGGGAGCGTCTCGCTCGCGTCGTCGGACACTGCGCGCACCACGAGAGAGGAGCAGCCGCGGGCGGCCGCTGCCTCGAGAATGGCGGCGGATTCCATGTCTACCGCGACGGCGCCTGTCGCCGCGCGAAGTGCCGCCTTCGCCTCGGGAGTCCCCACGATCCGGCTCGACGTCAGCATGACGCCGGCCCTTGCGGAAGCGCCGCCCGCCGCGGCGGCCCGCTGCGCGACGGTCCCGGTGACCGGCAGCCGCAGACCCGACTCGCTGACGACGCCGTCAGGCAGCACGAGATCGCCCACCCGGAGCTCGGGGTCGAGCCCCCCACAGACGCCCGCGGAGACGACGAGCGGGCGGTCGGAGGAGCCGACCAGAGTCGTCCAGCGGGAGACCAGGAGGCCGGCGCGGAGGCCGACGGAAGCGATACGAATGGAGTCTCGGCCGAAGGCGGGAAAGGACAGCGAGGGCAGCAACGGCAGGGAGAGCGCCCGGGCCAAGGCCCGGGCCTCGAGCTCAACCGCCGTCAGGACCAGAATCGCGACCAAGCCCGCCGGCGCCGGACGCCACCGCCCGGAGCGCCTTCTCCTTCTCCTTGCGCTCGACCCAGGCCTTCCAGCTATTGCCGGCCGCGGTGTCCTTGCCGGAGAACTTGATGGTGGCGATGTCTCGGTAGGGAATGGTAAAGGGTCCGTTGCCCTGCTCGTCGAAGAGCTGGATGAAAGGCTCGGGGACGTCGGAGTCGCGGTTGAAGATGTAGCCGACGACCTCGCCGCCATCCTTCTTCACCACCGTGGTATTGCCGCGGTAGTCGAAGGCGAAATCGACCACCTCGCGCAGGGAGGTGTAGTCGTTGATCTGCGGCACCCACCCTTCGAGGCTCATGCGTTACAGCTTCCCGGAGAGCGTGACCGCCACCGTCTCGGCGAAACCCTTGAGCGAGCTGAACGTGTGGTCGACCGCGGTCGCCTCGTAGCCGCAGTGGACCATGCAATCGCGGCACTTGTCGTTGCCGCTCTTCTTGCCGTAGTTTTCCCACTTCGTGTTGTCCATCAGCTCCTGGAAGGTCGCCGCGTATCCCTCCTGGAGGAGATAGCAGGGGCGCTGCCAGCCGAACATGTTGAAGGTGGGGTTGCCCCACGGCGTGCACTCGAAGTCCTTCTTGCCCATGAGGAAGCGCAGGAAGAGCGGCGACTGGTTGAACTTCCAGCGCCGCTTCGAGTTCGAGAGCATCTCGCTGAAGAGCTGGTTGGTGCGCGACTGGTGCAGGAAGTGCTCCTGGTCGGGCGCCTTCGAATAGCTGTAGCCCGGCGAGAGCATCATGCCCTCGACCCCCAGGTTCATCATCTCGTCGAAGAACTCGCGCATCCTCAACGGCGAGGCGCCGTCGAATAGCGTCGTGTTCGTCGTCACCCGGAAGCCACGCTGGAGGGCCGCCTTGATCCCGTCGACGGCCTCGTCGAAGACCCCGTCACGGCAGACCGCCTCGTCGTGCTCTTCCCGAAGCCCGTCCATGTGCACGCTGAACGTCAGGTACTTGGAGGGCGTGAAGAGGTCGAGCTTTTCCTTGAGCAGGATGGCGTTGGTGCAGAGATAGATGTACTTCTTCCGCTTCACGAGCTCGGTCACGAGCTTGTCGATGTCGGGGTACATGAGCGGCTCGCCGCCCGGAATGCTCACGATGGGCGCCCCGCACTCTTCCACGGCCTTGAGACACGCCTCGACCGTCAGGTGCTTCTTGAGGATCTGGGCCGGGTACTGGATCTTGCCGCAGCCCGCGCAGGCGAGATTGCAACGGAACAGGGGCTCGAGCATCAGGACGAACGGGTAGCGCTTGCGGCCTCGAAGCTTCTGCTTGAGGACGTAGCTTGCGACCGTGTACATCTGGGAAACCGGCACGCTCATCCGCCGAGCACCCTCACTTGTCTGTTGTTGAGATGGTCGCGACGACCCGATCGACGCCGGGCGCATGATCCGCCGGGCCTCTGGCCGCCGACATAGCCTTGAGACAACAGACTAGCAGAAAAACGCCAACATGCACGAGTATTCCAGCCCCCAGGAGCGTTTTTTCCCCGATCCAGGCGGTAATGCCGAGGCTGAAGAGGAGGACCCCGTAGTAAATACCGATCCCGCCCAGCGGCGAGCCCAAGGTCCGAGGCCTCGAGCCCGCGGCCAAGAGATACCCGCCGACTATCACCCAGCCGACGAGGAACCAGCCCAGGAAGTTCGACAGCGGTACCCCGAAATACGGACCCGGCACGGCGTAGTAGAAGAGATGGCCGAGAAACCAGCGCTCACCGAGGACTGCGAGCGGGTCGATGACGACGTCCGCCAGCATCATGAGCGCCCCCGCGAGGGCTGCCGGCGCCCAGCCCAGGGACTGCCCCAGCGCCCAGCGGGCGAGGCAGTACGAGGCGTAGGCCAGGAAAGGAAAGGACAGCGAATCGAAGAACGGGACGTTCGAGATGAAGAGCTCGCGGCCGGCGGTCGCGCCGGTGTAGTGGTAGAGGCCGAACGGGATGCCGACGCGTGTCGACGCGAATTCGGCCGTGAAGGCGACCGCCCAGCCCCACGCGAGCCATCCCCAGGCCCGGCGCCACCCGAGGTCCCTGGTCGCGACAACGAGGAAGGTCGCTAAAAAGAGGAAAACGTAGAGTCGAATCTGCACCGTGCCGGCGAGGAGAATCGGCCAGGTAGTGGACTCATGGTCCATGCCGCTGACCTTAGCGAACTTCGCAGGAAATTTCAACGTTGAGCGGGTGCAGGCGAGACGGTGGCTGTGTTAGTATCGGGCGATGTGCGCCACCGAACGAGCACGAAGCCTGCTATGACTCCGCCCACCATCGTCCAGTCCGAGATCGGCGCTGCCATCGAGCGGGCGCAATCCGCCCTGCTCGCGTCCCAGGCGCCGGACGGTCACTGGGTCGGCGAGCTCGAGGCCAACAGCACCATCACCAGCGAGTACCTTCTCTTCTGTCACCTCCTCGACCGGCCGGACCGCGAGCGGGAAGCGAAGATGGTGCGCTACCTGCGCGGCTGCCAGGTCGCCGACGGCGGATGGAGTCTCTACGAGGGTGGACCGTCCAACGTTTCGGCGACCATCAAGGCCTACTTCGCAATGAAGGTGGCGGGCGTCTCCGTGGACGACCCGGCCATGGCGCGGGCGCGGGGGCTCATCCACGGCTGGGGCGGCCCCGTCGAGGCCGACGTGTTCACCAAGATCCTCCTGGCGCTCTTCGGCGAGTACGATTGGCGAGGCGTCCCCGCCATGCCGGTCGAGATCATGCTGCTGCCGCGCTGGTCCTACTTCAACCTGCACGAAGTCTCGTACTGGTCGCGGACGGTCATCGTCCCGCTCCTGATCCTCATGGACTCCAAGCCCGTGAAGCGCCTGCCCGAGTCCTGCTGGCTCGACGAGCTCTGGCCCGTGCCTCGCGAGCGCGCAAACCTTCGGTTCAGGCGCATTCCCCGGCCGTTTTCGCCCAAGCGGTTCATCTGGAAGAACCTCTTCATCGGGGTGGACGACGCGCTCAAAGGCTGGGAGCGCCTGGGCCCGCGGCCTTTCCGCGGCCGCGCCATCGAGGCGGCCCGACGGTGGCTCGAGGAGAGACTGGCGGTGCCGGGCGGGCTCGGCGGCATCTTCCCAGCCATGACGAATGCCGTCCTCGCGCTGCGCACGCTCGGCTACCCGGAAGACCATCCGCTGATCCGCGGCCAGGTCAAGGAGATCGAAAACCTGGGCGTGGAATCCGTGGACGCTCTGCACTACCAGCCGTGCGTGTCGCCCGTGTGGGACACGTCGTTGGTGGTCAACGCGCTCATCGAGTCGGGGCTTTCCGCCGACCATCCGCAGCTCGTGCGGGCCGGCGAGTGGATGATGGCCAAGCAGATCACCGTGCCGGGCGACTGGCAGGCCAAGCGGCCCCACGTGGCGCCGGGCGGCTGGCCCTTCCAGTACGACAATGACTTCTACCCCGACCTCGACGACTCGGCCATGGTGATGATGGCGCTCGCCAAGACGCGCGGGCTCGACCCCGATCGCAAATCGCGCTGCATAGACCGGGGCCTGACCTGGTTTCTCGGCATGCAGGGCGGAGACGGCGGATGGGGCTCGTTCGACGCCGACAACGACAAGATCATCTTCAACAACATCCCGTTCGCCGATCACGGCGCCCTCCTCGACCCGTCGACGGAGGATCTCACCGGGCGCGGGCTCGAGCTGCTGGGCACGCTCGGCTACGGGGTCGATCACCCCGCGGCACAGGCGGCGCTGGCTTACATCCGCAAGAGCCAGCACGATTCGGGAGCCTGGTACGGGCGCTGGGGCGTCAACTACGTCTACGGCACCTGGTCCGTGCTGCGCGGATTGGGCGCCATCGGCGAGGACTGCTCGAGGGACTACGTCCAGCGGGCGATCGCCTGGCTCGAGGAGCGGCAGAACGACGACGGCGGCTGGGGGGAAACCCTGGGCTCCTACGACGACGCCGACCTGGCCGGCCGCGGCGAGTCCCTGCCGAGCCAGACGGCCTGGGCGCTCCTGGCGCTCTTCGCCGCGGGGCGCACCGAGGGAAGCGCGGTGGACAAGGGCATCCGTTACCTGATCGAGCGGCAGAACGCCGACGGCACGTGGACCGATCCGCTGTGGAACGGCACGGGCTTCCCGCGGGTCTTCTACCTCAAGTACCACCTGTACGCGAAGTACTTCCCCCTCTGGGCGCTGGGCGTGTACCGGGGCGCGGCAGCGTGACCGTCGGTTCGGCCGGGCCCGACACTTGGCCTCTGCCGGCCCGCCTGCTCGAGAGCCTGGGGCGGTTAACCCTCTACATCGTCCAGTCCCTCGGCCGCTTCGGCCGCTTTCTCGCCCAGGCGGCGGCGCTCACCTTCGTCCCGCCGCTGAAGGTCGGACGCCTCGCGGGGCGCATCTACTTCATCGGCTTCAAGTCGCTCACGATCGTGATCCTGACTGGCGCGTTCACGGGCATGGCGCTCGGCCTGCAGGTCTTCCTCACGCTGCAGCGCGTCGGCTCGGAAGCGTTCGTGGGCCCGGCCGTGGGGATCGCCCTCGTGCGCGAGCTCGGACCCGTGCTGACGGCGGTGTTCGTCACGGGCCTGGCCGGCTCGGCGCTCACCGCCGAGCTGGGCATCATGCGGATCACCGAGCAGATCGACGCGCTCATGGTGATGGCGCTGAACCCGATGCGCTACCTCGTCGTCCCGGCGATCCTGGCGGGCATCATCAGCTTCCCGATGCTGACGGCCATCTTCGACGTCGCCGGCATCTACGGCGGCTACCTGGTAGCGGTCATCCTGCTCGGGATGTCGCCCGGCACGTACTTCGGGCAGATGCACGCCTTCGCCGACATGGCCGACGTCATGGTCGGCTTCTGGAAGTCCCTGGCCTTCGGCGCGCTGGTGCCGTGGGTCTGCACGTACAAGGGCTTTCACTGCGGCCACGGAGCCGAAGGGGTGGCGCACGCGACGACCGAGGCTGTCGTCCTGTCCTGCGTCCTGATCCTCGTGTTCAACTACTTCCTGGGTTCGGTGCTGCCGTGATACGCATCCAGGGCCTGCGGAAGTCATTCGGACGCCAACCCGTGCTCCAGGGCGTGGATCTCGACGTAGCCACGGGCGAGATCATGATCATCATCGGCCGGAGCGGCGGCGGCAAGTCGGTCTTGCTCAAGCACCTGCTCGGGCTGCTGCGGCCGGACTCCGGCGCCGTGCTCGTCGACGGCACCGACATCACGAGGCTCCGGGGTGAGGCGCTCGAAGCGATCCGCCGGCGCTACGGCGTCGTGTTCCAGGGCGGCGCGCTCTTCGACTCGATGTCGGTCTTCGACAACGTCGCTTTCCCCCTGCGCGAGAAGACCAACCTGGCCGCCGGCGACATCGCCCAGCGGGTGGAGGAAAAGCTCGTCCAGGTCGGTCTCGTCGACATGGGGGACAAGAACCCCGCCGAGATCTCGGGCGGCATGCGCAAGCGGGTCGCCATCGCGCGGGCGCTCGTGACCGAGCCCGAGATCGTCTTCTTCGACGAGCCCACGACGGGTCTCGATCCGATTCTCGTCAATACGATCCACCACCTGATTCAGGACCTGCACCGCAAGTTCCGCTTCACGGCCGTCATGGTCAGCCACGAGATCCCGGAGATCTTCGAGATCGCCGACCGCGTGGCCATGCTGCACGACGGCGTGATCATCGAGACCGGCGATGCCCGGAGCCTCCAGGGATCGACGAACCCCCTTGTGCAGCATTTCATTCGCGGAGAGGTCGAAAGTCCCAACCATGCCGCGTGAGACGAAGGGAGACAGCGCATGAGACGTTCAATGCTGGACCTGGCCGTGGGCGTGTTCGTCCTGCTGGGTATCCTGGCCCTGGGATGGCTGTCGGTCAGGCTCGGCAAGGTCGACTTCTTCGGAGGCGAGAGCTATACGGTGACGGCGGACTTCCCGACGACCGGCGGGCTCAAGAACGGCTCGAGCATTGAGATCGCCGGGGTGGAGATCGGCCGCGTCACGGCGATCCAGCTGGCCAACTACCAGGCGCACGTCGTCATGTCGATCCGGAACGGCATCAAGCTCACCGAGGACTCGATCGCCTCCATCAAGACCCGCGGGCTCATCGGCGAGAAGTTTCTCCAGATCAGCCCCGGCGGGTCCGATCGCATCATCAAGCCGAACGGCAAGCTCACCGAGGTGGAGCCGCCCATCGATCTCGAGGAGCTCCTGTCGAAATACGTCTTCGGCAAAGTCTAATGACACCATCCGTATACTTGCCGGTACACTTGCCAGTACGTCCGCCATTCCATCTGCCCTTCCATCTGCCCTTCCATCTGCCCTTCCATCTGGAGGTCCAGCGATGATTCGTCGTCTCGTCTCGGGGCTCGCGGCAGCGGGCCTCCTCATTGTGTCCACGGCCCCGGCCACCTGGGCCGCCACCGCCCAGGAGCAGCTCAAGGGCGCCATCGAGCGCGTGGTCTCCACGCTGGATGACCCCACGATGAAGGGCGAGGGCAAGGCCGCCGAGCGCCGCGCCGCAGTCCGCAAGATCGCCAACGATATCTTCGACTTCGCCGAGATCGCGCGCCGGTCCCTCGGCCGGTACTGGCAGCCGCTGACCGAGCCCCAGCGGTCCGAGTTCGTCGGGCTCTTCGGAGATCTGCTCGAGCGCTCATACATCTCCAAGATCGAGACGTACGGCGGGGAGAAGATCGTCTACAGCGGCGAGCGTGTGGACGGCGACCTGGCGGTCGTCAGCACCAAGATCATCACCAAGAACGGCACCGAAGTGCCCATCGACTACCGGCTCTTCCGGCGTGGCGACAGCTGGAAGGTCTACGACGTCAACATCGAGGGCATCAGCCTCGTGTCGAACTATCGCACGCAGTTCAACAAGATCATCCAGACCAGCGGCTACAACTCCCTCGTCGACCGCATGAAGGCCAAGCAGACCGAGGGCCTCGAGGACGCGGGCCCGAAGAAGAAAGGTTAGACGAGGCGCATCCCGCGCACCGGACGGCGCCGCAGCCATGACGGGGCACGAGCTCGCCGACCTTCTCGACACCCGGGGTTTCGACTTCTTCACGGGCGTTCCCTGCTCCCTGGCGGAAGGCCTGATCGCCGCTCTCGAGCGCCGCCCGCGCGGTGGCCGGGAGCCCTATATCCCGGCCGTTCGGGAAGACATCGCGCTCGGGCTCGCCGCGGGCGCCTGGCTCGGCGGCCGCGTGCCGGCGGTGCTCATGCAGAATTCAGGGCTCGGCACGAGCGCGAACGCCCTGGTCTCGCTCTCGCTGCTCTACCGCCTGCCCGTCCTTCTGCTCGTGACCTGGCGGGGCTATGAGGGCAAGGACGCCCCGGAACACATCGTCATGGGCGAGATCACCCGGCCCTTCCTGGACATGTTCGGCGTGCCTCACCGCGTGCTCGCGCGCGGCAGCGAGGCCGCCGACGTCGCCTGGGCCCGCGCCGAAGCGGAGCGCCTGAGCCAGCCCGTCGCGCTCCTGCTGCCGCCGCGCGTGCTGGACGCGGACGCTGAGATGCCGGCGGCGCCTGACCCCGGACGCGCTCCGGCGCCGACCGTTCCCCCGCCCGGGCCGCCCGGACCCGCCTCGCTGTCACGCTTCGAGGCGCTCGGGGCCGCCGTCAGCGCGCTCGGACGCGAGGCCGTTATCCACGCCAATGGCTACGTCTGCCGCGAATCATTCGCCGTGCTCGACCGACCGGAAAACTTTTACATGATCGGCTCCATGGGACTCGCATCGTCGATCGCCCTCGGCCTGGCGCTGGCCCGCCCCGAGCGGCACACCGTGGTCTTCGACGGCGACGGCAACCTCCTCATGAACCTTGGCATCCTGCCCATGGTCGGCGGTGGGGCGACAGGCCGAGCCGGCGCGCCGTCTCTCGTCCACGTCGTCTTCGACAACGGCGTCTACGGGTCCACGGGCGGGCAGCTGTCCCCCTCGCGCGGCGTCCGCCTCGACGCCGTCGCCGGAGCGTGCGGCTATGCGCGGGCCGAATCCGTGGACACGGCGCCCGAGGTGGCGCGCGCGGTCCGCGACGCTCTCGACGCGGACGGCCCAAGCTTCATCCTGGCGCGCGTCAGCGCCGACGAGCGGCAGGTGCCCCGCATTCCCTACACGCCGGAGGAGATCCGCGACCGTTTCCGCCGCGCCATCGGGAGCCCGTGAGCGGCAGACTGTTCCGGCTCTTGCTCCTTGCGGTCGGCATCGGGTTCATCGCATGGCTCGTCTGGGACATTGGGCCGGCCGCCGTGTGGGAGACCATCCGCACGCTGTCCTGGCGGCTCGGGCTGCTCGTGCTCTTTCCGTACTGCGTGGCCGTCGCGGTCGACACCCTCGGCTGGAGAGTGCTCCTGCCCGACTGCCCCGTTCCCTGGGGCGCGCTCGCGGCAGCCCGCCTCGCGGGAGAGTCCGCGAACCTGCTGACGCCGACGGCCTCGGTCGGTGGCGAGCCGCTCAAGGCTTACCTCGTGCGCGACCGGCTCCCGCTCGACGAGGGGCTCGCCTCCGTCGTCGTGGACAAGACCACCATGGTGATGGGACAGGCTGCCTTCCTGGCGTCCGGCCTTGCCATCGCGCTCATGACGCTTCAGCCGGCGAGGACGGTGATCCTGTCGATGGCCGTCTTGCTCGCCGCCGAGATCATCGGCGTGGGCGGCTTCACCGTGGTGCAGGTCCGTGGAGGGATGGCGGGGGTAGGCCGGATCCTTCACCGGCTGGGCCTGGGGTCGGCCGAGCGGCACCAGGAAATGCTCCTCGACGTGGACAGGCAGCTCGCACTCCTGTACCGCGTGCGACTCGCCCGGGTAACTTTGTCCGCCCTGCTCCACGCCCTCGGCTGGGCCGTGGGCGGTTTCGAGATCTATCTGGTGCTGACGCTGGCCGGCATTCCCGTGAGCCTCGCAACAGCCCTGGTCCTCGAGGCCGTCGGCAGCGCCGTCAGGTTCGCGACTTTCATGATTCCGGGCTCGGTGGGCGCGCTCGAAGGCGGCAACGTCGCGGTCTTCGCGGCCTTCGGGCTGCCGGGAGCGGCGGGGCTGTCCTTCTCGCTCGTTCGCCGCCTTCGCGAGGCGACCTGGGCGCTGGTGGGACTGGTAGCGCTCGGAAGTTTCAAGGCGAGTCACCGATGAGGGCCCTGCCATTCTTTTCGGCCTGAGGGCCTGCTGAGTTCGGGTCGGTGGTTCGCTGTGGTATTATGACGCGAACTTTACTAACCGCCTGGGAGGTCCAAGTGGGCTCGGTACGCGTCGCGATTATCGGAGTCGGCAACTGCGCCTCGGCGCTCGTCCAGGGAGTTCACTACTACAAGAACGCCCCCGACGACGGCTTCATCCCGGGCCTCATGCAGCCGCGGCTCGCCGGCTACCACGTGGGCGACATCGAATTCTCTGCGGCCTTCGACGTCGACGTCAACAAGGTCGGGCACGATCTGTCCGAGGCGATCTGGTCCAAGCCCAACAACACCGTGCGCTTCTCCGACGTGCCGCATCTGGGCGTCCCCGTGCAGCGCGGCATGACCCACGACGGCCTCGGCCACTACCTCTCCCAGGTCATCACCAAGGCGCCCGGATCCACGGTCGACATCGCGGGCATCCTGCGCGAGACGCGCACCGACGTGGTGGTCAACTACCTGCCCGTGGGCAGCGAGATGGCGACCAAGTGGTACGTCGAGCAGGTCCTCGATGCCGGCTGCGCCTTCGTCAACTGCATCCCGGTCTTCATCGCCCGCGAAGAGTACTGGCGGCGCCGCTTCGAGGAGCACGGTCTGCCCATCGTGGGCGATGACGTCAAGTCGCAGGTGGGCGCGACCATCGTCCACAGGGTGCTGACCAAGCTCTTCATGGACCGCGGCGTCCGGTTGGAGCACACGAGCCAGCTCAACGTGGGCGGCAACACGGATTTCCTGAACATGCTGGAGCGTTCGCGCCTGGCCTCCAAGAAGATCTCCAAGACCGACGCGGTCCGCTCCCAGCTCGCCCACGAGATGGAGGCCGAGGACATCCACATCGGCCCGAGCGACTACGTGCCGTGGCTGAACGACCGCAAGTGGGCGCACATCCGGCTCGAGGGCCGCTCGTTCGGCGACCAGCCGATCAACCTCGAGCTCAAGCTCGAGGTCTGGGACTCGCCCAACTCCGCCGGAGTCGTCATCGACGCGATCCGCTCCTGCAAGATCGCCATGGACCGCGGCATCAAGGGCGCGCTCCTCGCCCCTTCGGCGTACCTGATGAAGTCGCCGCCTGAGCAGTGGTCGGACGAGACCGCGCATGAGCGGCTCGAGCGTTTCATCGACGGAGGCGTCTAGCCTGATCCGCTGCGCGGGCCGCGGTCCGCGCAGGGCTCGGGTGATAGACTGGGACAGCCGCCCCGCTGCCATGCCATGATCGCCATCTCGAGAACGGGACGCCTGCTGCGCCGGCTGGTCCGGCTCTCCTGCCGCCGGCCCCTCGTCACCACCGCCCTCTCGCTCATCCTGGCCGTCGCCGGCATCGCGTACACGCTGCACGCGCTCAGCTTCAAGACCTCCGGCCGCGATCTCCTGCCCAAAGACGCCGGCTACGTCGTGCGCTACAACCAGTACGCCCGGGATTTCGGCGAGCTCGAGGACATCGTCATCGTCATCGAGGCGCCGGCGTTCGAGGCGGCCAAGGACTACGCGGCGCGCCTCGTCCAGGAGCTGCGCGCCTCGCCGATCAAGTTCCCTCGGGTAGCCTACCGGGTCGACCCGAAGCGCTTCGAGGGCCGCCAGCTCCTCTACCTCCCGGTCGACCAGCTCAAGGAGGTCCGGGAGAAGATCTTCGACCACCAGGAGTTCATGGAGAGCTTCGCCGGCGACCCGAGCCTGGCGCGGCTGATCGAAGGCGCCAACGCGGGCATGGCCTCGGCTTTCGTGTCGAACATGTTCGACCTGGGCCTGGGCCAGAACAGCGGCGAGGACACGCGATTCCTCCGCCTCGTGCTCGACCAGATCGCCGGGCGCCTGGACCACCCGACGCCGTACTACTCGCCGTGGGGCACGCTCTTTTCCCTGAAAGACCACGCGCCCGACGCCGGCTACTTCCTGTCGGACGACAAGAGCCTGCTCTTCGTCCTCGTCGAGACGCCCGAGCACGACAAGGGCAGCTTCATGGGCGACCGCCGGGCCATCGAAATCATCCGCGGCGTCATCGCGGACCTCAAGCCGGCCTTCCCCGATGTGCAGGCGGGGGTGACGGGCGGGCCGACCCTGTCCAACGACGAGATGACGGCGGCCTTCCAGGACAGCACCGGGGCGACCGTGCTGGCCTTCGCGCTGACGCTCTTCGTGATGCTGCTGGCGTTCTGGCGTGTGGGCAAGCCGCTCCTGATGCTGGCGGTGCTGGCGGTGACGCTTGCCTGGTCCATGGGCATCATCACGCTCACCGTCGGGCACCTGACGATCTTCTCCGTGATGTTCATCTCCATCGTCATCGGGCTCGGCATCGACTACGGCATCTACTTCCTGTTCCGGTACGAGGAGGAGATCTTCCTCGGGCGCAACCTCAAGGAGGCGCTGGAGCTGACCGCGGCGCGCACGGGACCCGGCATCCTCATCGGCGCGCTCACGGCGGGCGGCACGTTCTACGTACTCATGCTGACCGATTTCCGCGGCATCCAGGAGCTGGGCTTCATCGCCGGCACCGCCATCCTCATGGCGTGGGTGGGCATGATGACGACCTTTCCGGCGCTCCTCGTTCTCGTGGACAGCCACCACGCCGAGCGGCCACGCCACCAGGCCCCGCGGGCGCATGCCCTCGAGCGCGTGCACGTCCCGGTGCTGGATCGCGTGGTGCGCTTCCCTACGGCGGTGCTGACGGTCGCCGGGCTCGCGACGGCGGCATCGCTCTGGGCCATTCCCTACGTGGGCTTCGACTACAACCTGCTGAACCTCCAGGCCAAGGGCACGGAGTCGGTGCTCTGGGAGAAACGCATCCTCGCCAACACGGGACGCTCGGGCTTCAACGGGCTGGCCTCCGCGACGACCCTCGAGGAGCTCAGGCGGAAGCAGGAGGCGTTCGAGAAGCTCCCGTCGGTGTCCGAGGTCGACTCGGTCCTGCGCATCATTCCCGACAACCAGAAAGAGAAGATCGCGATCGTCAAGAGCTTCGCGCCCGTCGTCGCCCCGGTACGCGTCGGCCGCTCGAGCCCGGTCGACCTCGACCGGCTGACGCGCGCGCTCGGCGAGCTCAAGCGACGGCTCGACATCTTCCACGTGGAAGCCGGGCCCAAGCTGCCCGAGGACCTCAAGCAGCTGCGCGTGCAGGTCACGGCCCTCATCAAGGCGCTCCAGACGACGAACCGAGAGGTCGCCGAGCCCGCGCTGAGCCACCTGCAGTCGCAGCTCTACCGTGACTTCATCGACAAGTTCTTCAGCCTGCAGCGCAACCTGAACCCGCGCGAGATCGGACTCGCGGACGTGCCCGAAGAGCTGCACCGCAAGTTCATCGGGAAGCGTGGCGACTTCCTCCTGCAGATCCATCCCAAGGTGGACATCTGGGAGCGCACGGGGGCGCGGCATTTCGTGCGCGACCTCAGGTCGGTCGATCCAGACGTCACGGGCGCGCCGATCATCACCTACGAGGCGATCGGCTACATGGAGCGAGCGTACTACCAGGGCACGATCTACGCGTTCCTATTGGTGGGGCTGCTGTCCTACCTGCTGATCCGGCGGGTGAAGGAGACGCTGCTGGCGCTCCTGCCGCTGGTCCTGGGGCTCCTGTGGACGATCGGGCTCATGCGGGTCTTCGGCGTCCAGTTCAACATGGCCAATGTCTGGGGCCTGCCGCTCATCATCGGCGCCTCGGCGGAGTTCGGGCTCAACGTGATGGTGCGCTATCTCGAGGGGCGCGCCCACGGCGGCCCGCTGGTGGCGCGCAGCACCGTCATGGGGGTCGCGCTGAGCGGCATCAGCACGATGGTCGGATTCGGCAGTCTCATGATCGCGCGACACCAGGGCATCTACAGCCTGGGACTGCTCCTGACGATCGGAGCGGGCTGCGGCTTGGCCGCCAGCCTCGTCGTCCTTCCCGTCATCCTTCGGTTGGTCACCCGAGCCGTCGCGGCGCCCCCGGTGGGCGCGGTGTCCCGCTCGTCTGCCGCGTAACAGACGTCGGGCGCCTAAAACGCGTCGGGAAGCCCGGCGATCCTCTCGAGATCGGCGTGCGTGTATGAGCCCAGGCTGCGGAAGTCCAGGTCGGTGTAGTTCTTGATCCAGCGCATCGCGATCTTCATCGCCTTGCGGTAGCGCTCCGCGGTCTCCGCGTCCTTCTTCGGCATGAGCCTCAGGATGTCCTCGACCTCCTCCTGCAGCAGCCGCTTGACGAGCGCGAAGTCGTGGACCTTCGACGGGTCGGTCGAGTCCTCCGCGTGGTGGCGGACGCGCTGGGCGATCTGCGCCACCGACATGCGGCCCGTGGCCAGGTCCTCCATCAGCGCCGGGTGAACGCCGGGCTTGCCGGCGAGGCTGTCGATCCCCTTCGCGCCGCGGCCGGTCAGCCATCCCTCGACGTACTCGACGACCATCCGCGCGTTGCGGCGCGTCCCCTCGACCGTGACGGGCCCAGCGGGCACCTCGATCCTGACCGGGAAGTTGTCGGGATTCGCCATCTTCGAATCCGGCTTCCATCCCGACGCGATGAGGCTCTTGAACGGATCGGCTGCCGTCTTCATGTGGAAGATATGCGCGACCCAGGCGCGGATGAAGCCCTGCTGCGCCTCCCACTCCTTGTCGGCGCGGATCGACTCGCCCGCGACCTTGTTGACCTGGGCGTCGCTGCTCGGCAGCGCGGTCGCCATGCCGCCGATCGGCACCGCGCCGCGCTTGAGGCAGATCGCGACGAGCCTCCGGAAGATATTGGCGAGGAAGGGCGTGGTCTTGATGTCGACGCCGAAGCGGTCCGGCCACACCGACTTCGGATCGGCCATGACGAACTCGAAGATGGAGGCCTTGAGGTCCCAGCGCGCGGCGTTGAGCCCGGCGGCATACGGGCCGAGAGCGTAGAGCATCTCTTCCATCAGGTACACCGCGGGCAGCGATTCGACCAGCGGGATGCCGCGGATCACGGCCTCCTTGAGGAACGGCAGATGCCGGCGGCTCGCGTCGAAGAAGTCGCGATACCAGGCGACCTCCTCCGCGCTCTCGACCTTGGGCAGGTAGAAGTAGATGCCCTGGCCGCGGCCCGCCTGGGCGCGCCCGGCGTAGAAGAGCGTCAGCGCGGTGCCGACAATAGCGGCCGGAACTGGCCGGCCGTCCACGCTGACCTCGTGCTCGTCGAGGTGGAGGCCGCGCTCGCGGTGCATGAAGAACGGCAGCTCGCCGGGCGCGATCCGGTACTCCCTGCCGCGCGCCGCGTCCGAAAAGGCGAGCTCCCGGTTGACCGCCGCGAGCCGGTTCTGCGCGGCCCGGACGGTATCCACGAGCCTGTGGCCGCCCGAGTCCTCGTCGTCGTCAAGGTCGCCCTCGGCCCGCTCTCCCTCGGGCCCGGGATTCAACGCGTTGATGAACATGCTCGTGATCGAGCAGGGGCCGGAGATCTCGATGCCCGGACGCGCGAGATCATCGGGAACCGGCGGCACCTTCCAGTCGCCCGTCGTGGCCGCGGAGGCTGGCTGCGGGCCCGGGAGCGTCCCCTGCTCGAGCGCGCGCCTGAGCACGGCGTCCCGCTGCCTTCTCAACGCGTGCACCCGGGGCGTGAAGTCATCGTGAAGCTTGCACAGGAAGTCGCAGAAATCCGCGCTGAAGAGATGGGCCGCTCCCTCGACGGGGGCGAAGCGGACCCGTTGCTGGCTCACAGCCTGGCGACCTCGACCAGGTTCGAGTGCAGGGCTGGACCGCCTCCGATGTCGGCGACGCGGTCGTCCGTTATCGCGTTCACGCCGCGAGCGCCCGCCTGGTGCTTGGACCACCAGATGCCCTCGATGACGGCCAGGCCGGGCCGGGTATCGTCGGTGACAGTCGCGGCGAACCTGGCCGCGCCGCGAGCGCTCCGCACCACGACGGCATCGCCGTCCGCGATGCCTCGCGAGCGCGCGTCTACCGGATGGAGGAACACCGACGGCCCGCGCTGGCGGCGCCGAAGCATGTCCGACTGGCTGAAGGAGGAATTCAGAAAGAAGCGGTTCGGCGGAACGATGCACTGGAGCGGGTAGCGGCGTGACAGGGTCTCGTTCTCCGGGCCTTCGACGAGCGGCACATAGGTCGGCAGAGACGGCAGGCTGCCGGCGGTTGTGGAGCTGGAGACGAACTCGACCTTGCCCGACGGCGTCGGCGCGCCGTCGGAAAACGGCAGGTACGGCCGGCCGACGCTCAGGCGCACCGAGCGCTCTTCCTTCAAACGCTCGTAGGTGATGCCCGCGACCGACGGGTCGCCGGACGCGAGCACCTCCCGCACGAGCGCGGGCTCGTCCTTTTCAAAGTGCGGATCGGAAAGCCCCATGGCGCGCGCGAGCTTCCGGACGACGTGCCAGTTGGAGCGCGATTCGCCGGCAGGGTCGATCACGGGCTCGGCCAGCTGCACGTAGAGGTGGCCGAAGGATTTGTAGAGATCCACGTGCTCCATCGACGTCGTGGCGGGAAGCACGATGTCGGCGTAGTCCGTGGTGTCGGTCAGGTGCTGCTCGTGGACGACGGTGAAGAGGTCCTCGCGCGCAAGGCCGCGCAGCACGAGCTCCTGGTTCGGCACGACCGAGGCGGGATTCGAGTTGTAGACGTAGAGCGCCTGCACGGGCGGGCTCATGGCCCTATCCGTCAGCGCGCGCCCCAGTTGCACCATGTTGATGGTCCTGGGCGCGGACTTAGGCATCAGGTCCCGCCGCTCGAGGGCGGCCAGGTCGAGACCGAAGGAGCGCGAGGAGGCCAGCAGCGCCCCGCCCGACGGATGCGCGTAGGCGCCGGTGAGCGCCGGCAGGCACGCGATCGCGCGGCAGGTGGCGCCGCCGTTGTCGTGGCGCGAGAGGCCGATCCCCACGCGAAGGAACGAGGCCTTCGTCGCCCCGTAGCGGCGCGCGAACCCCACGATGACCTCTGGAGCG
>WNFP01003601.1_pt1 | contig 26938 bp, 19 predicted proteins | sample 5400201 | NCBI WGS metagenome assembly WNFP01 (sample SAMN13153355, study PRJNA577476) | soil metagenome | isolation source: 115 cm saprolite under Madrone tree | place: USA:California | collected 2016-06-14 | reverse complement strand
AGCCGTGCCGAGGGTTTCGGGCTTGTTTATCTTGAGGCGATGGCGCGCGGTAAACCGGTGATCGGCGGAGCGCATGGCGGAGCACCGGAAGTAATAGAGGATGGCGTGACGGGTTTTCTGGTGGCGCACGGCGACGCCGCGCAACTCGCAACCTCCATCGAAACGCTTCTTTCGGATCCGGCTCTGGCGCAAAAAATGGGCGGGCGGGGACGGCAGCGCGTGGAGCGGGAATTCCGGTTCAGCGTGTTTGCCAAATCGCTGAAGAAAATCCTTCGCGAACAATGCGAATCCTGAGCGTTACAGAAACCTATGCGCCCTTTCTGGAGTTTGGTGGGCCGCCGGTTAAGGTACGTGCGCTGGCCCAGGGACTCGCAAGGCATGGGAATCAGGTGACCGTGCTGACGGCGGATTGGGGATTTGAAGAACGGGTGAACGCGAAGGGGACGCCCGGTGCCAAACAGAGTCCGTTCGGATGGAACCGTGTCGAGAACGGCGTAACAGCAATCTACTTGCCGACCCGCTTGCGGTATCGGTCGCTGACTTGGAATCCGGCGGTGAAGCGTTTTTGCAAGGTAGGGTTTGAGAATTTTGACTTGGCACACATCTACGGGCTGTATGATTTTCTCGGGCCAGCCGTGGCGGCCGCTTGCGCAAAGAGAAATATTCCCTACGTGCTGGAGCCCATCGGGATGTTTGTGCCGATCGTCCGGAATCTCCGGCTCAAGCGCATTTATCATGCGTTGTTTGGGCGACGATTGTTCGACAGAGCCAATGCAGTCATCGCAACGTCAGAGCAGGAAATGGAGGAGTTGGCCAGGGGAGGCGTGGCAGGAGAGAAGATCGTGCTGCGACGCAATGGAGTGGAAACGCCTGATGCGTGGCCAAAGAGGGGAACTTTTCGCCAGAGACTGGGAATCTCTAATGAGGCCAAGGTCATTCTTTTTCTCGGAAGGCTATCGGAGAAGAAAAGTCCGGATGTGCTGCTGGAATCCTTTGCTTCACTTTCGAATGCGGTCGGGGAGAAGGATATGCGTCTCGTGTTTGCGGGTCCCGACGAAGGCGGCATGAAGAGGCGGCTCACGGAGATGGCGGCACAGTATGGGGTGAGCTCGCGAGTGCATTTCACTGGGGCGATTTTCGGCGAGACGAAATGGGCGGCCTATCGAGACGCAGATGTGTTCGTGCTGCCGTCGCAGAATGAGAACTTTGGGAACACGGCTGCCGAGTCGGCGGCGGCAGGCACTCCCGTGGTCGTGACCGAGCAATGTGGGATCGCACCGCTTTTGGCGAATGTGGCAGGGCTGGTGGTCCCACATGACGCTGCGGCGGTGGCTCGTGCAATCAGAGCGGTGATCAGCGACCAAGAATTGCACGCACGATTGGCCGCGGGGTGCAGTGCGGTGACCGCGCGGCTGGGGTGGGAAGAGCCGGTTCGTGAAATGGAAGCACTCTATAACAAGCTTGCAAATAAGACTGCGCCCAGTGCAAAATTTCAGGCGGTGGGGTGACTGTGACAGCATGGCCGACAAAGAAACATCTCATCTTCCGCGTGGCGTGGCGAAGCGTGAACCTTCTGCTCGTCGCGATGATGGTGTCTTCGTTGTACGCGGGGGTCCGAGAGTATTCGGTGCGCCGGTACCTAGACGGTTTCTCGGATGCGATCGTGCCCAACGCCCTGCCGGAGGAACAAAAGCTCAAAGCTATATTGGGCTGGATGCGCGCCGAGCCGTCGCGAGCCATTTCTGCGAATCCGGACGATCTTTCGAAGCGTGATCCGCAGATGACCCTCACGTACAGCCAACTGTTGAACGTCTGCGGCACGGCGACCAACGCGTTCTTGAATCTCGCGCGCAGTTCCGACCTGCGAGCGCGACGCCTGCTTCTGCTGACTCCCGATAACAATACGAAGCACGTCGTAGCCGAAGTCTTGATAAACGACCGGTGGATCATCGTAGATCCGGCGTATCGCGTCATCATGACGGATGCCACGGGCCACTATCTGACGCGCAAAGACTTGCAGAATCCTGCAGTCTTTGAACAGGCAATCAGCTTCATCCCGAGTTATCCGCGCGAGTACGGCTACGATCATTTTGCCCATGTGCGCTTGGCGCGGTTGCCATATGTTGGATTTTGGCTGAGGAGAATGCTGAGCGCAATCGCTCCCGGGTGGGAGGAAGCTGTTGATTGGGGCTTGCTCCTGGAGCGAGAGTCGTTTTTTTATCTGGTATTGAGCGTGGCGGCGATGCTTTTCTTTTTGCTGTTGCGCGCCATGCTGGCGTGGTATGCCGATAGCCGTTTGAGAATCCCCCGTTTCCACCTGCGCGAACACGCTTTGCGCGCTGGGGTGGCATTCTTCTCGACTCCGGAGATCAAACAGTAGCGTGTGCGGTATTTGCGGTGTCGCGTTCGCATCGCGGAGCAAAGACGCCGAGTTGCGCGTGCGCGCAATGGCTCGAGCTATGCGGCATCGCGGTCCGGATGAAGAAGGATTCCTGACCGGAAACCCGCGTGCGCCAGGGCTGGCGCTCGGGATGCGGCGGTTGAGCATCATCGACCTCGCCGGAGGCCAGCAGCCCGTTTGGAACGAAACGCGGGATGTCGCGGTCATCTATAACGGCGAGCTTTATAATTTTCGCGAACTCCGCGAACGTTTGACGCTGCTCGGACACCGCTTCCGAACGCAATCCGATACGGAAATTCTGGTGCATGCCTGGGAAGAGTGGGGTGAAGAGTGTTTGACGGAACTCCGCGGCATGTTTGCCTTTGCGCTGCTCGACTTGCGTGGGCGATTTGCCACAGCGCCTTTGCTTTTCCTGGCGCGCGATCCGCTTGGCATCAAGCCTCTCTACTACACGCAGACAGCGGAGGGCTTTGCGTTTGCGTCGGAAGTGCGGGCATTGCTTGCAAGCGGCATGGTGCCAAAGCAGATTTCCCAGGATGCGCTTACCTCCTACCTGCTCTTCGGCAGCACATCAGAACCCGTAAGTTTGGTGGAGGGAGTATTTTCTCTCCCCCCGGGCCACCGAATGCTGCTGTACGTTCCGGAGAGGCGGCGCGTGCCGAGGGCGCGTCCGTGGTGGGATCCGCAGACCAGCCCCGCCGCGCGCGACCCGCGCAAACCTAAGGATTTGGATTCTGCGGCTAAGAGGCTGCGCCCACTTCTTGAAGACGCCGTACGCGCGCATCTGATCGCTGACGTGCCCGTGGGGCTTTTTCTCTCGAGCGGGCTTGATTCTGGCGCGATTGCCGCGCTTCAAGACCGCGCACAGGCCGGAATGCGCAGTTTCACATTATCGTTTCCGGGAACTGCGTATGATGAAGCGCTATTGGCGCGCAGAGTCGCGGAACGATGCGGCACGCAACACTCCGAGATTGCTCTCGATGGCGCTGCCATGCTTGCTCGCATCGACGAAGCCGTGGCGGGTCTCGACCAGCCGACGATGGACGGCATTAATACATATTTCGTGTCGTGGGCGGCTCGCGAAGTCGGGCTGAAAGTGGCGCTCTCCGGACTCGGAGGCGATGAGCTTTTCGCGGGTTACGCAAATTTTGGCAACACTGCACTGCTCAAGCGGCTCACGCGCATGGCATGGTTCGCGCCGCGACCGCTGCGCCGGGCCACTGCGCCGCTGATGACGAGGATTCTCGCGACGCGCATGTCCGACGATGCCGCAGCCAAGGCCGTTGCCGCGTGGAGCGATCCCGACACGCTCCCGCATCCCTACTTCTATGCGCGCGCACTTTTTCCGCCCGACCAGCTTGCGCGATTGATGGAGCCACGTTTTCGTCCGAGCACAGTTGGAGCCGACGGCGTTACTCTCGAACCGACTTGGCTGGGGTGGCTGGATCGCACAGCAAGCGAAGCTGGAAAATCGGAGCCTGTGGCGGCTACCGCCTGGCTCGAAATGCGCTGCTACATGGCGAGCACGCTGCTGCGCGATACGGATTCGGTGAGTATGGCGCGCTCGCTGGAAGTGCGCGTGCCCTTGTTGGATACGCCGCTGGTTGAATTCGTTAGTACCCTTCCCGACGCAGCACGACATCGCGCGGGCGCGCAGAAGGCATTGCTGGTTGAAGCGCTAGGTGGGAGACGACGTGGTCACGCCCGTGGTCGCTGTACGTTCTGAACGAGTGGTGCAGGCGCAACCTCGCGGCATGATCCGCGCTCCTGAGGTAGACTGAATCCACTCGCGATGAACATTCTGGGGATAAATGCCTATCATGGCAACGCGTCGGCAGCCATTATCTGCGAGGGCCGCCTTGTGGCTGCGGTGGAAGAAGAGCGCTTCAACCGCGTGAAGTACGCCGCGGGCTTTCCGGCGCAGGCGATTCGTTATTGCCTGAAAGAAGCCGGGCTGGAACTGAAGGATATCGATCACGTGGCTGTGCCGCGCAACCCTTACGCGAGGCTGGGCACGAAGCTTTTCTACGCCATACGAATGCCCTCCTTCGCACGCGAGCGAATGAAGGTGTTGGCGAAGTTCACAGGAGTTCCCGAAGCGCTGGCGCAGACCTTCGATACGGATCCAGCTAGGGTTGCCGCAAAGTTTCACCGCGTGGAACACCACCAGGCTCATCTCGCAAGCGCGTTTTTTGTCTCGCCGTTCGAGCGAGCGGCCATGCTTTCCGCGGACGGTCTTGGCGATTTCGCAAGCACGATGTGGGGCAGTGGCGAAGGCAGCCGTATGAAAATCGACGGCGCAATCGCGTTCCCTCATTCGCTGGGCCTCTTTTACAGTGCGGTCACCCAGTATCTCGGCTTTCTGAAATTCGGCGATGAGTACAAGGTGATGGGCCTGGCCGCGTATGGCGAAGCCGAACAACTCGAGGCATTCCGCGATATCGTTCGCCGAAATGGGGACGGATTCCGTCTTGACCTCGATTACTTCACGCATCATCGTAGCGGGCCTGAAATGAGCTGGGCGGAGGCGGACAAGACTCCCACGCTCGGCAAGGTATTTTCGGAAGCTATGGAAAGACGGCTGGGGCCAAAACGCAATCCGGAGGAGGCGCTCGAACAGCGGCACCGAAATCTGGCATCCGCACTGCAAGCGCGGCTTGAGGAAATATATCTCGGCATGCTCGAGAAGCTTGCGGCGCGCACGGGTTTGAAGGCTGTGTGCCTCGCGGGAGGAGTGGCATTTAATTGCGTAGCCAACGGAAAAATCTTCGATAGGACGGGCTTTGAACAGATCTACATCCATCCCGCGGCAGGTGACGCGGGACTGGCCGTTGGAGCTGGGTACTATGTTTGGCATCAGATTCTCGGAAAGCCGCGCACTTTCGTGATGGATCACGCTTACTGGGGGCCTGGATATACACGCGAGGAGATTCGGCGGGCAATCGACGCAAATGGATTAGGAAAGAACGGTTGCCACATCGAAGAACTGGCGGAAGACAGCTTGATGCAACGCACGGCCGCAATTGTGGCCGAAGGCAAAATTCTTGGATGGTTTCAAGGCCGCGCCGAATGGGGGCCGCGAGCGCTCGGCAACCGAAGCATTGTCGCCGACCCGCGGCGTCCCGAAATGAAAGAGATATTGAACCAACGGATTAAGCACCGCGAAATCTTCCGGCCATTCGCTCCGTCGATTCTCGCGGAATCCACGGGTGAGTGGTTCGAGAAATCGTATCCTTCCCCTTTCATGACCTTGGCGTACTCGGTGCGGCCTGAGAAACGCAGCAAAATCCCGGCCCCCACGCACGTTGACGGAACGGGCCGTTTGCAAACAGTGACGCGCGAGGCCAACCCGCGCTATTGGAGTCTGATCAAAGCGTTTGAGCAACTTACGGGAGTGCCGGTCGTACTGAACACTTCCTTCAACGACAACGAGCCGATCGTTTGCCGGCCTGCAGAGGCGTTGGATTGTTTCCAACGCACGCAAATGGATGCACTGGTCCTTGGCGATTTCCTGATTACCCGGCCTTGAATCTCATGCCACGAGCAAAGTTCGAATGAGAATCCTGCTCTTGAATCTCTACTATCCGCCGGACACTTCTGCAACAGCAAAGATGGCCTCGACCGTGGCAGAAGCGCTCTCCGCACAGCATGACGTTACAGTCCTTTGCGGCAGACCCTCCTACGATCCGACGGAACGGCGGCCATGGCGGCTTTGGCAAACGGAACAGGCAGGACGCACAGAAATCATGCGGGTAGGTTCGACGGATTACCCACGTTTCGCGATGAAGCGGCGCGTGCTGAATTATCTGAGCTACGTTGCGCTGGCGATTCCGTGTACGCTTTTTGTGCGATGCGACGTCGTGTTGGCGATGACCGACCCTCCCTTTGAAGGAATCGTGGGAGCCATCGTCGCGGTCTTGAAAGGCAAACCGTACGTCTACAATATTCGCGACTTGTATCCGGATATGGCTACGGGCGGAGCGGTCGTCGAACGCGGTTTTCTTTCGCGCATCTGGGAAGTGCTACACCGGTGGGCGCTGCGCCACGCCGCACGCGTGATCGTGCTCGGCGAAGATATGCGCGCCCGCATCGCCGCCAAGGGTATTGACGCAACGGGAATCAAAGTCGTCCGCGATGGGACGGATATCCTTCCCGCCGGTGAACCGCAACCTCCCGCGGACGACGAAGTCATTCGAACAATTCGCGGAGATTACAAGTTCGTGCTTCTTCACGCCGGCAATCTTGGCTTCTACGGAGCCTGGGAGACCTTGGTAACGGCCGTGCGCAATCTCGAGGCGGATGGCGTTAGTCTCGTTTTCGTCGGCGAAGGCGCGCAGCGGGCGCACATCGAATCGCTCGCAAAGGACGCGAAGAACGTGCGATTTCTCCCTTTTTTCCCAGCCAGCAAAATCCCCTCTGTGCTGGCCGCTCCCGATGCGCATGTGGTTACGGTGAAGCGTGGCCTCGAAGGTGTCGTGGTGCCCAGCAAAATGTACGGAATCCTCGCCGCTGGAAAACCAATTATAGCGGTTGCTACGGAAGAGACGGATGCAGCCTCGCTGGGCGCGAAATTGGGATTTGCCGTTTCCGCAGATCCGGACAGCCCGGAAGCGCTGGCCGCAGTTATTTCTTTACTTGTTAGTGATGTAGAAAAAGTGTATAATATGGGACGGACTGCCCGGGCCGTCGCACCCGACTATGATAGAGTCAAAGAGCTCCAGAAATTTGTGAAAATTATCGAGGAGGCTGTGAACGCGTGACATCTTCAGAGACTTTTTGGAGCGGCAAGCTTGTTCTGGTGACCGGAGGCGCCTCCTTCATCGGCTCCACCCTTACGGATCACCTTCTCGCGCGTGGCGCGAAAATTCGCATCGTGGATGATCTAACGAGCGGGCATCTCGACAACATCCGCAAGCATAAAGCCGGCGGAAAGATCGATTTCATCCATGCAGACTTGCGCGAACCGGGCGTTACCCGCTCGGCGATCGAGGGTGTGGACACGGTCTTTCATCTGGCCGCAGATCACGGCGGCCGCGGCTACGTCGATCTGCACCAGGCGGGACCCGCCTCCAATTTTTTCCTTGACGGGCTTGTGTTCGCCGAAGCTCTGCGCGCAAAAGTGAAAAAGGTGGTGTTCGCTTCCTCGGGATGCGTGTATCCAAATTTTCTGCAATCGGACGTCAAGAAGGAGCTCTACCTCACGGAAGATCTTACAAACGGCCCGAACGACGCCGACAACACCTATGGCTGGGCCAAGTTGATGGGCGAGTTTACCCTGAGCGCCTATGCAAAGGAACATGGCATAGGGGCAGCATCTTGCCGCTACTTCACGGTTTATGGCCCGCGCGGCGTCGAGAATCACGCCGTCATCGCCATGATTGCGCGCGCGTTTCTTGGCCAGAATCCCTTCGAAGTGTGGGGCGACGGAACGCAAATCCGCAATTGGACATACATCGAGGACATCGTCGAAGGCACGATCCTTGCTGGTGAGAAAATCAACGACGGCACGGCTATCAATCTGGGAACGATGGAGCGCATCAGGGTCATCGACGCCGCGAAAATGGTTTGCGACTTCACAGGCCACAAAGCGGAAATAAAGTTGCGGCCCGACATGCCCACGGGCCCGCTCAACCGCGTCGCCGATAACGCCCTGGCGAAGAGACTGCTCGGATGGGAGCCCAAAGTGCTCTTCCGCGATGGATTGAAACGTACCATCGACTGGTATTACGCAACAAGGAACCGCGAAGAAGTGAAGCGCACGTTTGGCCGCATGCTTACCGAGAGATAGTGAAGGGACCCCAAAGCTAAGAACCCGTAGCGCTATGCGTTTCCATATAGCACGCATCGAAATAGCTGGTTACCTGCCCCCCCTAAATACCCGCAGAGAATCCTGATTGAAGCGAAACAATTTTCGAAGTATGGTGTTAATGCCCGTGGGGCAGCCATTTTTTTCTTGTGAGCCGAGCCCCCAACCCGGCAGAACACGATTGAGGCGCTGGCCGCACCGCTCCGGTCAGGGCCTTCAAACAATATGAGGGAGCATGCCCGCAGGTCTGCTGGCGTTTCTAATAGCGCTATTTGCATCGCTGATGCTGACGGTACCGGTGCGCGCACTGGCCTTGCGCGTGGGTATGGTCGATCTTCCCGGACCGCGTAAAGTCCACCTCAGCCCGATCCCGCTGCTCGGGGGCCTGGCCATGTACGGTGCTGTGGTGCTGGCGGTTCTGTTTACGTTTAGCGGAGCCGCGCGGGCCCAAATAGTGGGAATCTTGACGGGCGCGACCATCGTGGCCCTGGTAGGTATTCTCGACGATCGAGGTCTGCTGCATCATCAGATCAAGTTATTTCTAGGTATGCCGCTTGCGGCGTGCGTCTTGCTTGCCACCGGCATTCACGCACAGTTTTTTGAAATTATTTTCGGCGGGCGAACGGGCTACGTTTTGGACGCAATCCTGACGGTTTTTTTTGTCGTTGGAATTACCGCCTCCTTCAGCATCCTGGACCACATGGACGGCCTTTGCGCCGGCGTGGCTGCCACGGCGTCAATCTTCTTCGCTGTGCTTGCGTACTTGAACGGCCAGACGCTTGTCACTACCCTCGCCGCCGCGGTTCTCGGAGCAGCTACAGGCTTTCTGCGATGGAACTTTAAACCTGCCAAGATTTTCATGGGTGACGGCGGGGCCATGTTCCTGGGATTCCTGATGGCCACGCTGGGTCTGAAGCTGCGGCTCGAGCAAGCCAACCATATTTCCGCATGGCTGGCTCCGCTGCTGATTCTGGGAGTGACGATCTTCGACACCACCCTCGTCACGATCTCGCGCTCGCGCCGCGGCCTGTTGCCTTTTGCCACACCTGGCAAAGACCATGCCGCTCACCGCCTGGCGAATCTGGGACTAGGGCATCGCGGGGCGGTGGTCAGCATGTACATTTTAGGACTGCTGAGCGGCGGAGCTGCCGTGCTCGTGAGCTACCTGCATCCGCTTGCCGCAGTTCTGGTAGCAGTTGCTGCGTTCGCGGCGGTGCTGTGTGGCGTGGTGTTTCTCGAAGGTGCTCCGTATGAACGCCAAGCGCAGAAGCCCGCCACGTTCTCCTAGAGTGTTGACCATTCAAAAAGTACTGACCCCTTTTTCAGGGGACGTGTACTGCGGGTTTGCCCGCACATGTGGATTCGCTATACTTACGTGGTTGCCGTCTCGCCGATTTTCAGTGCATGCCCCTTCGGGTAAGGCGGAAAGCAGTCCATATTCTTGAGAGTTGGAGCGCGGGTACCCGGGCGATTGACCGTCCGTGGTGTATGCGAGACCTGGGAAAGCGAAATCGTGGAGAGCACTGAACAGAGGCCCCAGCCAGATGGGGAAAGTGGCGAGATCATCGTTGTTGGTGGTTCAGCAGCCGGCCTTTATACAGCGGCTACAGTGGCCGAGGGCGGGCGCAAAGTGCGCGTGCTGGAATCGAGACCCGGCTTCGAACCCCAGTCGCGCTCGCTGATTGTCACCGACCAATTCCGTAGCCAGCTTGGCGACGCCGCTTCCGAAAGTATTGTTAACGAAATCCGACGCTTCGAATTGTTCACCGATGGACGGTCGGCACAGGTTGCCTTGGCGCGCCCCGATCTGATCATCGAACGCTCGCGTCTGATCCCGGCACTAGCGCGTAACGCGCAGCAAGCAGGAGCTAAACTTTCCTTTGACACGCGCTTTCTTGGGCTTGCCCCAAACGGCCGGGGCCTGCGTGTGGAAGTGGATTCCGCCGGAAATCGCGAGGAGTTCGACGCGGAGAGTGTCGTGGGAGCGGACGGTGCTTCCAGCCGAGTCGCTCGCAGCGCCGGCTGGCCGCCCATTGAGACAGTCCCCTTGGTGCAAGCCATCGTTCGCTCGGCGAAAATGGCCGCGACACAAAGAAGTGCCTCTCGCGGTTCCTCGAGAAAAAACACTTGGAGCCGCTGGAATGGCAAGGAGCGCGCATCCCGGTTTATAAAAAATGGGTACCGGTGCGGCGGCAAATCGGTAACGGCGAGGTATATCTGGTAGGCGATGCGGCGGCGCAGGTGAAAGTGTCAACCGTGGGCGGAATCGTGACCGGGCTCCGCGGAGCGCTCGGAGTCGGGCAATCGATCTTGCGGGGAGGCCGGAATAAAGAGCTGACGGCGCTGCGCCGCGAGCTCGGCACGCATTGGCTTATCAGGCAGGCGTTGCATCACTTCCAGCAAAAGGACTATTCACAGCTTGTCGACCTGCTTGACGCCTCTACGCGCGAGTCGCTCGGCGAGATCAACCGCGACGAATCGACGCGCCTGCTCTGGAATGTCGTGCGCCGCCAGCCGCGGCTCGTGCTGCTGGGTTTGCGCGGCTTGCTGATGGGAAGAGGATTGAAGAGCTAAACGTGTTTGGGGCGAGAGCGAGGTTAGCGTCAGAAGGAAGCTTGGAGCCTATGGTGCGTGCAGTCGAGCGCCTCGCAATCCTCGGCCGCCTTCCGCCCTTCGGTTCGGTAAACATAAATTGTTTGCGGTGAGTTCAGAACTGCGCTTCATGATTGGTGCAAGCGCTGCCAAGGAGACTCTTACTTGCGTCTTTCCGTGATTGGATGTGGCTACGTCGGGTTGGTGACAGGTGCCTGTCTCGCTGCCGCGGGGCATGAAGTAACCTGCACGGACATCGACGCGGAACGCATCAGGCGGCTGCAAGCAGGAGAGGTGCCTATTTATGAGCAACACTTGGAAGAAATACTGGCGTCTGCGAGCAAGGCTGGTCGTATTTCCTATACCACCGATGCCGGCGAAGCGATCCGCGCCGGTGATGCCATTTTTATCTGCGTGGGCACGCCACCGAAAGAGAGCGGCGAGGCCGATCTTTCCGCGATTGATCAGGTCGCGCGCCAGATTGCCGAACAAGCCCGCTCACCCAAGCTGGTGATCGAAAAAAGCACTGTGCCTGCGCGCACGGGGCTGGAGCTGCAGAGAGCGCTAGCCGCTTACAGCAGCGGCGGCAAGTCCAATTTTCGCGTAGCTTCAAATCCTGAATTTCTGCGCGAAGGCACAGCGGTTGAAGATTTCTTTCATCCCGACCGCATCGTGGTCGGTGTCGAAGGCGAATCCGCCGCGGCCGATTTGCGCGAAATCTACCGGCCGATCCTCGAGCGCAAATTTCATTGTCCGATTCACAAAGGCAATTGCCCATCGCAACACGAAGCGGCATTTCTGGTCACCACCATCAACAGCGCCGAGCTCATCAAGCATGCATCGAACTCGTTTCTCGCGTTGAAGATCAGCTACGCCAACGTCATCGCCGATCTGTGTGAAAGAATCGGCGCAGACGTAAAAGAGGTTACTCATGCAATGGGACTGGATCCTCGGATTGGCGGCCAGTTCCTTAGCGCGGGACTCGGGTTTGGCGGCTTCTGCTTTCCGAAAGATGTGCAGGCCTTCATTCATCTCGCGGCTTCCGTTGGAGTCGATTTCGACCTATTGAAAGCCACGGAGCGCGTCAATAAACAGCGCATCGATCGTTTTCTAGAAAAAGTGCACAAAGCCCTCTTCTGGAGGAAGGCGCGATTGTGCACGCCACCGATCCAGAAGCCATTTCTAGAACGAAGACACTCTTTCCGAAGGTAACGTATCATGAGGACCCCTACGATGCCCTTCGCGGTGCGGATGCTGCGCTTGTCTGCACAGAGTGGGACGTGTTCCGCAACCTGGACTGGAAACGCGCCAAACCTCTCATGGCGCGAGGCCTCGTCTTGGACGGCAGGAATCTCTATTCTCCCAAGCACATGCGAGAACTTGGATTTGAGTACTACTCGTTCGGCCGAGCATAGCCGATTTGCACAGATAGCGACGGGGCGTCGCCACGAACTGATTTCGGCAAAAGCTTAATTCGTTTATCCGCTAGCCGGTTTTGCTGGCTGCGAATCCTTTCTTGAAATAATCCAGCGTCAATCGCAAGCCCTCTTCCAATCCAACCTTGGGCTCCCACTTTAGAATCCGCTTGGCCTTGGTAATGTCCGGACAGCGGCGCTTCGGGTCATCTTGCGGAAGCGGTTCAAGAACAATCGCGGGAGCATTTTCGAAATGCGAACGAACCCGTTCGGCAAATTCAAGAATAGTGATCTCCTGGGGATTGCCGATGTTCACTGGCAGGTGTTCGTCCGACTGCATCAAGCGATAGATCCCTTCGATCAAGTCAGAGACGTAGCAAAAGCTCCGCGTCTGCTTGCCGTCCCCATAGACGGTAAGCGCTTTCCCGGTTAACGCCTGATGCACGAAATTTGGCAGGGCGCGGCCGTCGTTGAGGCGCATCCGCGGACCGTACGTATTGAAGATGCGCACGATATGGCTATCCACACCGTGATAGCGGTGGTAGGCCATGGTCATGGCCTCTGCAAAGCGCTTCGCTTCGTCGTAAACACCGCGCGGCCCGATCGGGTTCACGTGCCCCCAGTACTCTTCATGCTGCGGTGAGATTTCCGGATCACCGTAGCATTCACTGGTGGAAGCCAGGAAAAACTTTGCTTTCTTGGCAAGCGCCAGGCCGAGGGCGTTGTGCGTTCCAAGCGCGCCAACCTTGAGCGTCTGAATAGGAAGCTTCAAGTAGTCCACGGGACTGGCTGGGGAGGCAAAGTGCAAAACGTAGTCCACCGGCCCCGGCACGTCGATATACTTGGAAACATCGCACCGTGCGATGCGAAAATTGGGATGCTCGAGAAGATGTGCCACGTTGGAATCAACACCGGTGACGAGATTGTCGAGAACCAATACCTCCCAGCCTTCGGCAATCAGGCGGTCAGAGAGATGCGACCCTAAAAATCCGGCTCCTCCCGTTACAACCGCTCTCATGCGCCCTCCCAAAAATGGCAGCCAGTTAGTGTAGCCCGCGATTGCCCAATTGACCATATATCTCGCCAGGGATACCATGCGCCCACCCAGCGAGGAATCGCAGGCTATGTTGCCCGAGAAAAATTCAGAAACCGCCCCGCGGAAGCTGCGCCGAACGCGCCAGATAGCGCTCCTTGCCGGGATCTTGCTGCTGGGCGCCGTGGTATTTCTTCTTTGCATAGGCCGCTGGCTGGTACTGGAAGATCCCCTCGCAAAGGCTAACGCCATAGTCGTCCTTAGCGGGCGCATGCCCCTGCGAGCCATGGAAGCGGCGAGGTTGTATCGCCAGGGTTATGCGCCAAAAGTGTGGCTGACTCAATCCACCGAGCCTGGCGCCACACTCGGTGCAATGGGTATCTCTTACTTCGGCGAAGATGTTTACGATGCACAAGTGCTGATGCACGAAGGAGTGCCTAGAGACTCTATCCGCGTGCTTGAGCCCTCCATAATCAACACAGCCGACGAAATCGCGGCCATCTCTGCGTCGCTCGAAAAAGAAAAGGGGGGGACTGTAATCATCGTGACGAGCAAAGTGCATACGCGCCGCGTGCGAATCCTATGGCACCGGCTCGCCCGCCACGGGGAGGCCATTGTACGGGCTGCGTCGGACGATCCCTTTGAACCCCACCGGTGGTGGCGCACTACCGCTGACGCGCTCGACGTAGTTCGCGAACTCCTGGGCATCTTGAATACCTGGGCTGGTATGCCGCTGCACGCAGCAAACTAGATTTTTAGAAGAAGAAAAAACGTTTGCGGCGGGGGAGAGCAATTTCATTCCGCACTTCAGGAACATGCGGCAGGTCGCGTCCCTCGAAGGCGGCCATCGGATTATCGACGAAAAGAGCGCTGGCCACTTCTTCTCCGAACTGTTTCAGGACAAGCTCGAATGCAGGTTGGAGTTTGGGCGGCCGCCCACGCATGTTGTGAGCATCGCTAGCCACGAAGTGAACCAATCCGTCGGCCATCCATCGCCAGGCATCCTTTTGCGCTCCGGTGCCAAAAACTCCCGTGAGGGAACCCGCCGTCACCTGGATGAAGCAGCCTAGCCGGACCCATTTCAGAAGCCGCTCCGACTGCAGGCGCAAGATGGCATTGCGCTCCGGATGCGTGATCACAGGCCTTAGTCGCATTAGCTGAATCTCATGCAACGTCTGGTCCATGGCAGGCGGGATCGAGTATTCGTTGAACTCGACGAGCGGAGGCCAGAATTAGACGGCCATCAATTTTCGCCTGAAGTTCCTCGCGCACTTTACGCACGCGCGAATAGTCGAAAACATACTCACTGTTGGAGTGCGGAGTGGCCACCACATGCGTAATCCCATCCGCAATCGCGGATTCCGCCATGGCCAGCGAAAGTTCCATGTTGTCCGGGCCATCGTCCAGACCCGGCAGAATATGACAGTGCAAGTCGACCATAGTTTCGCAAACCTCTTAACGCCACCACGCAGCTGCTGCCTGCCACATTCCTAACACAAACATCACTCCGGCAAAAACTTGCCGCATGCGCTGCGGCTCGAGCCGTTTAGCCAGCCACCCACCCAGAACGCCTCCAACAAAAACTCCCGGAATCAAAAGCAGCCCAATTTTCCAGGAAACGTAACCAGCCTTGGCATAAGCGAGAAACGCCAGCAGCCCCGTGGGCGGTATCAGAGCGATTAGGCTAGTGCCCTGCGCGCGATGTTGCCCAAACGCAAAAAACAACGCCAAGAACGGGACCAGCAGCACCCCGCCTCCGATCCCGAATAGCCCGGAAGCGATGCCACAGACGCAAGCCGCCACAAAGATGCTGGCGTCATGCATCGGTCCGTCAGCCACGGGCGGTCTCCTCACCAACGGGACCCGCCAGTGGATTCTGCGCCGGCGGATTCCGCCAGAGCAAAAACGCAGCCAAGATCAGAAAGCAGCCAAAAAGACCCTTGAGATGGCGTGAAGCGAGTGGAACGGCGATCAATCCACCGACACACCCACCCACGAGCATCCCCAAGGCGCACAAAAGCCCCGCGCGCAAGTCTACTTGGCCTTGCTTCCAGTACTCGCGCAACGCGCCGAGTCCCACGGGGGGCAGAAGAATGAGAAGCGAAGTCCCCTGAGCCGCGTGCTGGTCCATGTGCAGCAGATAGACCATCGCTGGCACCAGCACCACGCCGCCGCCAATTCCCAGTAGCCCTACGAGCACGCCCACAGCGAGCCCAAGGAGCAGGATGATGAGAGTCATCGCGGAAAGACGGCCGCCGCTTGCGTTTTCGTTCTCGTCGCCAGATGCATCGATTCTATCTTCCCGCGGTTCGCCACAAGCCGCAACAATTCTTGAAAAAGCGGTTCCCCTCCGGGGAAGACCCGATTTTTTGTTCGCGTAGAACCTGTTATATTCATATGTCTTTATCCAGTCGGCCAAATGGCCTGTATTATCCCCAAAAATGACGAGGAGAGCGACGTAACTCATGCCCATAGACCGAAAACCCGAGTTCTTCAAAGGATTTCAGTTGAAGGTCGCCATCATTGGCTGCGGATATGTTGGATTGCCGCTGGCTCTGCGTTTCGCGGAAGCGGGCCATAAAGTCACGGGATTTGACACCGATCCGAACAAAGTGACGATGCTTAACAACGGCAAGTCCTACATCGAGCACATTCCGCAGACCAAGATCCAGCAGTTCGTCAACTCGAGGCACTTTAGCGCGACCACGGATTTCGCGCGCCTCAAGGAAGCTGACGCCATCATTATCTGCGTACCAACGCCGCTTGATGAACGCCGCGAACCCGATCTCAGCTACGTCGAACAGACCGCTATTTCCATCCAGCCTCATCTCCAGAAGGGGCAGCTGGTTGTTCTTGAGTCGACGACCTATCCAGGCACTACCGAGGAGCTTGTGCTTCCGATCCTTGAGAAGAGCGGCCTGCATTGCCCCATCGCTGCCGGACCGGAAAACGAGAACATCGGATGCGATTTCTTTCTCGCGTTCTCGCCTGAACGCGAAGATCCCGGCAACAAACAGTTTGGGCTGGCGCAAATTCCCAAAGTCGTCGGCGGCGTGAATCCACCGAGCGGGCGCGCCGCGCAAGCGATCTACGCGCAGGTTGTCGCCCGGGTCGTGCCGGTCAGCTCCACGCGAGCCGCGGAAATGGCCAAGCTGCTCGAAAACATTTTTCGTTGCGTCAACATCGCGCTGGTCAACGAGCTGAAGATGCTCAGCCTGCGCATGGGAATCGACATCTGGGAAGTCATCGACGCGGCCGCAACCAAGCCATTCGGCTTTATGCCTTTCTACCCCGGTCCCGGCCTTGGCGGACACTGCATTCCGGTCGATCCTTATTACCTTTCCTGGAAAGCGCGCGAGTTCGACTTCTCCACGCGTTTCATCGAACTGGCCGGCGAAGTCAATACGGCAATGCCCTATCACGTGGTGGACGCGGTCGCGGCGGCTCTAAACGAGCAAAAGAAGAGTCTCAAAGGAGCCAAGCTCCTGATTCTCGGCGTGGCTTACAAGAAGGACGTCGACGACCTCCGCGAATCACCAACGCTGAAAATCATGCAGCTCCTCCAGCAACGCGGCGCGAACCTGGAATATAACGATCCATATTTCCCGCAGCTTCACAAAATGCGCCACTACAACTACGAAAACATGAAGTCCGTCCCGCTAAGCGCGCAAACGCTGGGAAGCTACGACGCGGTTATCATTGCAACGGATCACTCGAGCTACGATTACGTTACGATTGTGGACGCCGCCAAGCTGGTTGTGGACACGCGCAACGCCACGCGCCGGGTCATGCGCCATCGCGACAAAATCGTCCTTTGCTAGGCCCCGATGGCCACATACGGTGTGCTTTGATTTGGATAACGCCCTGACACATTCAAACCAAGCCAGGTCTTCTACTTCGCGCGCAGCAACTGCACCTGCGCCGTCGCGAATGGCATGATCGCTTCCAGCAGCACGGGCGTGCGTGCAACGTTGTTTGCAAAGTACATCGTGAAATGGGCGTCCTTCATCTCTTGCCCATTTTCAAACACGCGAATCTCAATCTTCGAGGTCTTGTAACTTCCTGCAGGAACGGTGACCGCTTCGCCCGCACCCGCGAGCTTCGCTCTGACATCATAGAGCTTATGCCCATCATAGACCGGGCATCGCAATTCTGCCATCCTCGTCCAATCCACGTTCCGCAAATACTGCAGCATCCCGAGCGGGTCGCGCGTTCCAGGAAGGACGCGCGTCTCGGTAGCGTTCGGAGGGGCCGGCTCTTTTCCCGTGGCCGTCATGCGCTGGACGGAATCAACTTTCTGCCCCCGCTCATTCAAGTGCATCTCGTATTGCAGGCTGGTCATCGTGCCAGCATCGCTGTACGAATCAAATTGATCGTCCAGCTCAAAGACCATCCGCAGCGGATTTTCGGTATGCGCGAACGCCTGGAGGTGCCAGGCGTTCTTTCCGAAAAAATCCTTGCGCTCACCCACCTGTAATTTCAAATTGGCCACATTGCTCAGGTTCGCGACATTCGCCGTGTATTCCAGCACTTCACCCCCTCGCAGGGGCAACCCAGGGTCTCGAACAGGTTCGCCATTCTTGTTCGCTGCCGAATCTGACGAAGGGCCATTCGACGCGACTGCAGGGAGTTCTGCCGCTGGGGCGCTCATCGGTTCGGCATCGCGTGCGGAAGCCGACGCCCGCGCCGACCTCTCGCTGTCTTCCCGCACCCAGTAGTAACCCCCCGCTGCTCCCACGAGCACCACGAGTGCCGCCATGCCAATGACTTTTCGGTAGCTCATGCTCTTTGTGTGACCCGCATCGGAAACAGTGCCCTGCCTTTTGGCCTTCCGTCGTACAATACGAACTCGTCCGCGGCAGCCCGACAGAGCCGGACACCGGCCAGGAACTCTGAGGTTATCAAAACGCGAGGCCCGCGTCTTCGCCGGCCCCCTCAATGACGGAGACGGCACTCCGCCGCTTCGAGGCCTCGATCGAGGAGGAATCCCTGAATGCGCTACCTCGTCACAGGGGGCGCCGGTTTTATCGGCTCGAACACCGTGGACGAACTCGTGCGGCGCGGCCACAGCGTGGTTGTGCTCGACGATCTCTCGTCCGGCAAAGAGGATAATCTCGCCGAAGTTCGCAACAAAATCACTCTCATAAAGGGCAGTATCACGGATATTGAAGTTGTCCGGAAGGCCGTGCATGAAGCCGAATACGTGCTCCACCTCGCGGCTCGTACGTCCGTCCCGCGCTCCGTCAAGGATCCCATCGAAACAAACAGAATAAATATCGATGGAACTCTAAACGTCCTCGTGGCCGCGCGCGACGCCAAAGTAAAACGTGTGGTTTTCGCCGCCTCCTCTTCCGCTTATGGCGAGACGCCGACGCTGCCCAAAGTCGAAACCATGCCTCCGGCGCCCATCTCACCTTATGGCGTTACCAAATTCGTCGGAGAACTCTACGCCCAAACGTTTGGCCGCTGCTATGGCCTGGAAAATGTCTCGCTCCGCTACTTCAACATTTTTGGCCTTCGCCAGGATCCCGGCTCGCCCTACTCCGGCGTCTTGGCGAAATTCTGCATGTGCTTTCTGGAAGAGACGCAGCCCGTCATATTTGGCGACGGCGAGCAATCCCGCGACTTCACCTACGTCGAAAATGCTGTACAGGCCAATCTTCTAGCCTGCGAAGCGCCCAACGTTTCCGGCAAGACCTTCAACGTGGGGACTGGCGGTCGTTTTACGCTGAACCAAACTCTTGAGCTGCTTGCAAAGATCTCCGGTAAGAAACTCGAAGCAAAGTACGATCCGCCTCGCGACGGCGACATTCGCGATTCGCAAGCCGACATCACGCAAGCGCGCGAATTTCTCGGCTACGATCCACAAGTCGGTTTTGAAGAAGGTCTCACCCGTACCTTTGAGTGGTACCGCTCGACGCAAACCAAAGCGGAAGCAAAAGCCAAAGAGTGAACGGCTGCTGGATTGTGCGGCGCAATGGCGTTTGATCCGCAGCCCTCCGCGCCATCCATCCTTAACAAGCGGCTAGGGCTTTACGGATTCACAGTCTTGCCGTAGCTCAACGGCTCTCCAACCTTCGGCTTGTCGAAATTCCAGAAGTGCAGAGGCTCGAGTTTGTTTTGTTCCGGCCACACCTGATCCAGCGTGTCGCCTTCAAACACTTCGCCGTTCTTCATCACCCAGTGAATCGTATTCGTGTTGTGGATGTCATCGAGCGGGTTCTTATCCATAATGACCAAATCAGCCAGCTTGCCCGGCTCAATCGAACCAAGGTCCTCCGGCCGCCCGATGATTCTCGAGCCATTCAGGGTCGCGCAACGCAACACCTCGAGTGGAGTCATTCCCCCGCTCGCAAGCATCCACATCTCCCAGTGATATCCGAGCCCCTGAAGCTGTCCGTGGCTGCCCACGCCGACAAGTCCGCCAGCCCGCGAGAGCTTCGCCATCTGCGCGGCAAGTTTCGGGAACGCATATTCATCTTTTCGGAACCAATCAGACCTTCGATTTGTCTTTTCATCCAGGAGGTTGTGCGGCGTGAAGCGGTTGAGCTTCGCGTTGTCGTGCACTTCCGTGTTCTCAAACCAGTATTCCTGTCCAAACGGTCCGCCGTAATTCACGATCAGCGTTGGCGTCTCTGCGATTCCAGACTGCGCAAATATCTGCAGTACATCCTTGTACAGCGGAGTGATGGGAAGCGTGTGCTCGTTACCGTGGAAACCGTCGATGACGTGCGTCAGGTTCAGCTTCAGGTCCAATCCACCTTCCGTCGTCGGCATCATCTCCAACTCTTTCGACGCCTGCACCATGAACTGCCGTTGTCTGCGGTTGCCAACGATGTAGCTCTTGATGTTATGCGTCCCGTAATACTTTCTGTACTTCGTCAGCACGCCTTTTACTTCTTCCATCGACTTGAAATCGTTATCGGAAAAAACGCCGGGGCCCGTCGAAAAAGCGCGCAATCCGATGATGTCGCCGCTGTCCACCAAATCCTGATAGGCAAACATGTCGTTCGTGCTCGTCTGCACGTCGAGTCCGGCGGTCACGCCGTAAGCCAGGTTCGCCAAAAACGCGGAGTTCTCAGTATCCAGAATGCCGCGGCGAATCTCGAACCAGTGCGCGTGCGTGTCAATAAAGCCCGGCACAATCGTCTTCCCTGCGACATCGAACACTTTGGCGCCCGAAGGCACTGCGCCCCTCGCGCCGACACTTTTGATGCGATTGTTCTCGACCACAATGTCGGCGTTCTTAAGGACTTCATCGCCTTTCATGGTCACCACGGTTGCTCCTCGCAGCACTATCGTGCCCTTCGGAGTCTTTCGCGAAACTTCGAGGTTGACGACGATCTCTTCTACGTTCTTGTCCTCTTCCTTCAGCTTCTTTGGTTCTCTTTTCTCGTCCTTCTTATCGTCCTTGTTGCCATCCGCCGCTTGCGGCCCGGCCTCTTTCTTCTCGCCTTCCTTTTTTTCGTCTTCCTTTGGCGGCTCGAAAGAAATGGCGCTCAGCGGTTCGCGGAACAGGCTTGCACCCACCGCCCATGTGATCATTTTCCCGTCGTCCGCCCAGTTGAAATAATCGGCGCCAATATCGGTCAGCCGTTTCACCGGCACAGATGGTGACGATACGTTCACCGTGGGCGCTTCACCACCAACCACGGGCATAGCCGTCACATAAAGCTGATTCATCACATGCGCCAATACCCATTGCCCGTCCGGACTTGCCCGCACATCGTTCGCAGGGATGGGCTCCTCCGCGAAATAGCCGCCTGTCCCCTTCACCTGAATGTGGGTGCGCCGGTCCGTTCCGTCAAAGCGCAGCGAAACAAGCCCCTGCGGCGTGTAAATGTAAATCCTGTCCTTATCGTGCGTAAAATGTGGCGAGCCTGCGCCGCGCGCGGGCAAAATTAAATTCGCATCGCCCCCCTGCGATGAAATCCAAATGAGATCCGCGTTATGCGTCTGGCCGCTGTCGAACTGGAGTCTATCGCGGTCATAAGCGTTCCCGCGCAGCGCCACAATTCGCGTTCCATCCGGCGACCAAACTGGATTGCTGTACAACGCATCCGACTTGGATAACTGCTGCGGCGTTCCACTTGCTGCCGAAACTTTCCAAAGTTGTCCACCCGCGCTCGACCACGTCACGTAGACGACGGATTTGCCGTCCGGCGACCACGCGGGCTGGAACTCGCGCGCGTTCCCGCTCGTCAAGCGCTGCGGCTTGCCGCCGGGAATGTCCATCACATAAAGATGCGTCATCGCGGAAAAGACCATTTTCTTGCCGTCGGGCGATTCCACTGGACCTTGGATCAAGCGCACCTTCACCGGGCCTTGCTCCACCTTTTGCGGAAAATCCAGCTTCGGTCCCAGATCCTGCGACACTTGCGCGGTGAATGGAATTACGGCCTCCGCTCCCGTCGCGATGTTCAGTCGGCGAATCTTGCCGTCCTGGTTGTAAACGATTTCCTTGCCGTCCGGGAGAAATGCGTATCCGGGGAAAAGGTCGCGCGTGAAGCGGGACTCCTGATCGTCGCGCGTGATGGGATATCTCACCCAGTGATCTTCCCCCGTTTGCAAATTGCGCAAACGCAGCCCGCTCTCTGTCTCGTACCGCGTCACGTAGAGAAGCTGCGTGCCATCCGGTGAAAGCACCGGCCGGAAGCTGCTCTCTGCCTGCTGCAGTAAAATATCCTCGTCGCCGGTCTTGCGGTCCCGCCGCGCGATTTGCCACAGCGGAAACTGCGCGTTGTATTCGAATCCGCCTTGGCGCTTGGCGTAGTAAAGATACTTCCCATCCGGAGAGGCCACGACACCGACCGCATTTCCGCGCTCCCGTCGCGGCGTCGTTGGCGTAGGTTTCGCCTTGGTGATCTGCACACCGGAACCGCCGTTCACGTGGTACATCCATACTTCAAACGTCTCGATACCGAACCCCGCCTTCGATACAAAAATGTAGTTCCCATCGGGCGACCAACCCGGCGAAGCGAACTCGTTGTTGGGATCTTTCGAAACCTGCTTCACGCCGCTGCCGTCTGGATGCATGATCCAAACGTTTTCGCTGCCTTCGCGATCGGAGATAAACGCGATCCATTTTCCATCCGGCGAAAACTTGGGCTGGCTATCAAACGCCATCCCCCCGTCCACCAGCTTTGCGACCCCACCCTCGATCGGCAGCGTATAGATGTCGCCGAGCAGTTCGAAGACAATGGTTTTGCCGTCCGGCGAAACATCCAGCGAGAGCCACGTGCCCTCGTCCGTTGTGAAGTCGATTTTTCGCGCGGACTTCAGTGGCAGCCCCTTTTTCTCGTCTTTCTTCTCGTCTTTTTTGTCTTGATTGTCCTGAGCCGCCGGGCCCCGCGGCTTCGCATGAATCGGCCGTCCGAATCCGCCCAGAATCACCGCCATCACCGCAAACCACGCCGCCAGACCGCGCACGCTGAGCTGCTTCGCGTTCATGCTCTTTGCCCTCCGTCTCTTTCTCTAAATCACTCGATTTGCTTCAGCCTAAGATTCGTCATTATCCGAATCCCCACCCCGCCCCGCTGGCCGTTGAGGCTGCACCGGCACGATGTGCGGTATCCCCGCGTCATTCATCTTCTTGTTCAGCGCCGGCAGATCTTCGTCGGCAATTTTCTTCACCTGCGCCGACGCATCGTTAACGAGCGGCGGCAATTCCGCCAGCTTGTCCTTTTGTTGCCCTCCGGGCGCCGCCCAGAACCCGTCCAGGTCTCTCAGTAGACCTTGCACTTGCTGCGGCAATGGTTCGGGCTTCCATTCAAACGGCGGCCCTGCATTTCCCAGTCCTTCGCGCTCGCGCACGTACTTATCCGCGATGGCATCCACCTTTTTTTGCAGCTCCTCGGCCGCTTTCTGTATCTCCGCCGGAATCTTCGGCGCCTCCGGCTTGTCCGCGTCCTTCTTCCATTGCTCTCTCGCGACCTTCAGCCCTTCCTTGATCCCTTCGATTGTTTTGCGGTCTTTGTCCAATGTCTTCGCCATCGCATAGAGCTGTTCGATAGCTTCCCGCCGCGCCGCACGGTCCGCAGGCGACATTTCGATCCGCGGATCGTCTTCCACAACGACCTCTTGCGTCTCTTCTTTACCACCCGCCTTGACTTTGACGGTGTACTTGCCGGGTTCGACGAGTGGTCCACGCGGCCCAAAATCAAACCCGGCCGCCGCGGCCTGAAGTTGTTCCGGTGTCGGCACTGCCGGCGAATCCCAGCGCAAATCCCAGTTCGTGCGGTTTACGCCAGCCTTCCCGGGCCCATCGAACTCCCGCACTAACTTCCCGTCCTTGTTGTATACGCTGATTTTCGCCTTGCCTTCTTTACTCGCCCCTTCCTCGTTGCTTGCTTTCGCAGCTGCTGCCGTACCTGCCGCCGGGGCCTCTTTCTTTTCCTGAGCTTTGGCTTTCTCGTCGACCGTCCTAGTTTCTTTCTGTTCCTGGGCTTTGTTTTTTTCTTCCTTCGCCTTTTCGTCCTTGTCCGTTTTCGGCGTTTCCGGCGGGAGCGCCGCCTTGAGGTAGTAATTCAAAATCGCGCCGTACGGCGGATTCTTCCCCGTGAACATCTTCTGCCCAGCACTCCACCGCCGCTCGCGCAGATCCCACAGGGTCGCTGGCCGCGGAGTGAACAACGTCAACTCCGAATTCGCCACGTTGGCGTCAAACTTCTCAATCGGCGTCAAGTCGTCGAAAATCCAAATCGACCGTCCGTGCGTCGCCAGCACCAGATCGTTCTGCTGCGCCTGAATCTCGATGTCGTCCACGGGCACGGTCGGAAAATTATTTTTCAACGTCGTCCAATTAGCGCCGTGATCCCACGACACCCAAAATCCAAACTCCGTTCCCGCAAAGAGCAAATTCGCGCTCCTCGGATGCTCCCTCACCACGTGCACACTTCCCGCCGAATCCGGAATTCCGTTTCGAATCGCTTTCCACGTCTCTCCGTAATCCGAAGTCTGAAACAGATATACGTTGTAATCGTCGGTCCGGTGCCCGTCGAACGTGACGAACGCCGAGCCTTCCCCATATTTCGACGCCACCACGCGCGTCACGTACGTCCCCTTGGGCACTCCCGGCACGCGCGAAACCACATTCTTCCAAGTCTTCCCGCCATCCCGCGACACTTGCACGTTCCCGTCGTCCGTTCCCACCCAAAGCACGTTCGCCGTCAGCGGCGATTCCGCGAGAGTCGTTATCGTCGGGTATTCCTCAACGCCGTCGTGCCTCGACAAGGTATTCTTGTCCGGGGTCTTCCCAAAGATTTGCAGCTTGTTGCGGTCCGCGCCGGTAGTCAGATCCCCGCCCAACCGCGTCCACGAATCTCCCCGGTCCCCAGACTTGAACAAATAATTTCCCCCGTAATAAATCGTATTGTGATCGTGCGCCGACACCTCCATCGGCGAGTTCCACTGAAAGCGGTAATGCGGTTCCCCGGCTTTAGCCGCCGGCATAATCTCCCGCTGCTGCCCGGTGTGCTCATTTCGCCGTGAAATATGCCCGTCCTGTGACTCCGTATAAACAATCCACGGCTCGGCGTAATCGATTCGCGCATAAAATCCGTCGCCGCCTGGCATCAAAGTCCAGTCCCCATTGATAATGCCGTCTCGCGTCAAAGACATGCTCGGCCCGCACCAACTCCCGTTGTCCTGCAAGCCACCGCAAATCTTGTAAGGCTTTTCGTTGTCCAGCCCGACTTCATAAAACTGTCCAATCGCAATCGTGTTGATAAAGTCCCACGTCCGCCCGTTGTCATAGCTCCAGTGAATCCCTCCATCAGAGCCCGTGATGATGTGGTTCGAATCCGCCGGATCGATCCACATCGCGTGAAAATCTCCGTGTATGCCCTTCACGCGCTGCGTCGAAAAGGTCTTGCCCCCGTCCTCCGAGTAATACATCTGGGCACCCAGCTCCCAAATCCGTAAATCATTGTTGGGGTCGATTCGAATCTGGCTGTAATAAGAAGGACGCGGATTCGTGTCGCCCATCTTCCGCCAAGTCTCACCCTTGTCCTCGCTGCGATACGTCCCGCCTTTTTCGTGCTGCACGATGGCGTAAACGATATTCGAATCCTTCCGGTAAATATCCAGCCCGATTCGCCCGACGTCGCCGCCATTTTCATACGGCAGCCCTTTCACCAATTTCTTCCAAGTCGCTCCGCCGTCTGTTGTCTTGTAAATAGCGCCATCCGGTCCGCCGCCGTTAAATCCAAAAGGCGCCCGCCGCCGCTCATAGGCCGCGGCATACAATGTGTCCGGACTCTCCGGATCCATGGCGATATCGCTCACGCCCGTGTCGTCATTAATTTTCAACACCTGATTCCACGTCTTCCCGCCGTCCGCAGTCTTGTAAACCCCGCGCTCCGGATTCGGCCCCCACAAATGCCCCAGCGCCGCCGCGTAAACCACCTCTGTGTTTTTTGGATGAATCACAATGCGCCCGATGTGATGCGTCGCCGCCAGCCCCATCTTCTGCCAGGTCTTCCCGGCATCCAGCGACTTATAAATCCCATCTCCCCACGAAGAACTCTGCCGATTATTCGGCTCTCCTGTCCCGACCCACACAACGGACGGATCAGACGGAGCGATCGCGATGTCACCGATGGTCGACACATCTTGCTTGTCAAACACAGGTTCCCACGTCGTCCCGTTACTCGTCGTCTTCCACACGCCCCCCGACGCCGTCCCCACATAAACAATGTTTGGATTGCTCTCGACGACGCCGAAATCGTCAATCCGCCCGCCCATCACCGCCGGCCCAATCTCTCGAAAGTCCAGATTTTTGAGCTTGTCGGTAGGATTTGACTGGCCTGCCGCTTCACCCGGCGCAATAATCGCCAACCCAAAACAAAACACCACCGCCGCCAAACTCATTCTCAAAGCCGACAAAAGACGATCCATTTTCTTCCCCCTAGTGTGCAAGGCCGGGCATCATACCTCCTCCATGCCTCGGCGCGCATCAATTGTTTCAGGAATGGCAAAGCAACCCGTGTTCAGACAGACGCGCCGCGCGCACTTCGCGTTTCGTTCCGATACTTCGAGCGTCTCAACGCATTTGCGCGTGCCGCTTCGAGCAGTCCCTCTCCTCTCGGCTACACATCCCCCCTGCCGCATGCTAGGCTATCCAACTGTTTTCATCGCACAAATGTTCCGCGTGAATGGTCCCTTGCATGCCCGGATTAAGTCCGCGCTCCGGCTCTTTCTGTCGCTAACAGCGCTTCTTTTTTCTCTCTTCGGTCCCGCCGCGCCGGTAGCCGCCGCGCAGCAAATCCGCCTACACTCCGGCAAACCCGGCGATGTCGAGATCTGGTCTCGCGGCCCGCAACAAAAACGCGGCGACCTCTTTATCGCTGACGATGATGTGGACATCCATTTTGGAGACGAGCGCCTTCAGGCCGACCACGTCGAATACAACGAAAAAACCTCCGAATCCGTCGCTCGCGGCCATGTCCGCTTCGATTACAACAATGAACACCTCGAAGCCGAGGAAGCCCGCTACAACGTCAGCACAGGCCACGGTACATTCACCAACGTTCGCGGCACTGTCAAAATCGAGCGCCGCGCCAACCCGCTAATTCTGATTTCTCAGAATCCTCTCTATTTCCAGGCTCCTGAAGTCGAACGCTTCCCCGGTGACATCTACCTCGTCCACCGCGGCTGGATCACCATCTGCGATCCTCAGCATCCCACCTGGC
>WNFP01003528.1_pt1 | contig 26938 bp, 25 predicted proteins | sample 5400201 | NCBI WGS metagenome assembly WNFP01 (sample SAMN13153355, study PRJNA577476) | soil metagenome | isolation source: 115 cm saprolite under Madrone tree | place: USA:California | collected 2016-06-14 | reverse complement strand
CGCTCGAGTACGACCAGGCGCCCTTCGGTATTGTCGGATTGGAAACGGCGGTCGGCCTGGCCTTTGAGCATCTGGTTAACAAAGGCGTGATCTCACTCGAGCGTTTGGTCGAACTGTGCTCGACAAATCCGGCTCGGATTTTCAGTTTGGAAGCGCGAGGGTCGTTGCGTGCCGGCTCGCGCGCTGATTTAACTATCCTGGATCCTGAATTCGCCTGGACCTTCGATGCGTCACGATCAAAATCAAAGAGCCGCAACACACCGTTCGATGGGTATACCTTCCATGGCGCAGCCGTAGCCACTCTTGTCGCCGGGCGCGTCGCTTATCTTCATCCTGACTATGGGCGCGTCATTGAATCCAAACATAATTTGGTTCAGCATTAGGACACCGATCCGCAGACTTACACACCTGACTAATGCCCAGGTATTAGTAGGCATGTTTGGGATTTGAGAACTATTGGTCAATTGAAATGACTACTCCAGCCATTAGGATAGCCGTCGTATGTTTTGCGATATCAATATTAGTTCTCAACAAACCGCTTGGCCGCATGACCGCGGCATGGCAAAGAATGATCGGGCTAGGCGTGGCCGCTAATGAAACCGTCAACCGGGTCTTTTATCTCATCGGAGGGTTGATCTTTCTAATATTGGCGATTTGGGCGAACTGAGATTCAGCCGACACACATTTGCCTCCGCTACCTGGATTCTGGTTCTCTTTATTCCTCGGTGTCGTCTGTGGTAGATAAGTGTCCATGAAACTACAAAGATTCAATTGGCCAATCTGGACAGGTTTCCTAGTCAGCCTGTTTGCGGTTCTGAGTTACCCGTTCATTTTTGTCAGATGGCCTGTCACTCGCGATTTCCCTTGGGCCAATCTGCTGATATTCTGCGCTGCCGCTCTGCTTATGTTTATCGGGGTGCGCCGTGCATTCGCGCCTCACCGGCGTAAGCGATCGAAAGTCATCGCTTCGATCCTAACCACGCTCACCGCCGCGGTGCTCGGATTATTTGTTTTCTCCTTCTTCGTCGCGGGGCGTTGGCTGCCGGCAGCGCACGGTGCGCCACAAGTCGGCCAGAAGGCCCCGGAATTTCTGCTCTCGGACACGAACAACAAGTCCGTATCACTTGCCGAACTGCTCGCGTCTCCAATCAAGGGGAAACCCGCAAAGGGCGTGCTGCTGATCTTCTACCGGGGCTACTGGTGACCTTCATGTAACTCCGAGTTGCGGAGCATTCAGCAGAGTTTGGATAAGTTCACTGAGGCAGGAATTCGACCGGTTGCGATCAGCGTGGACACTCCTGAAGTATCTCGCGATCTCTGCCAAAAAGCCGGCTACACTTTTACTTTTCTTTCCGATCCTAAAGTTGAAACTATTCGCCGCTACGACCTCGTTCACGCGGGGCAGGGAATTAATGGCCAGGACATTGCCCGGCCGGCTGAGTTTCTGTTGGATTCGTCCGGCACCGTTCGCTGGTTAAACCTGACTGAGAATTTGTGGGTGCGCGCGCGAACTGAACAGATGCTGGAAGCGGCGAAGGCACTGCGTTAGAGAGAAGAGCGTCACTCCTCTAACAATGAGCCGTCTGCTCCACGGACTGCGTGTTTGCTTTCGACGTGATCCCACCGATGAAGAGTCTATGTCAAAACCAGGAATCCCAGCGCCAAAGGCGCGAAATGTAATAGCCCAGGGCAACGCCCTGGGTTGGGTCCATGAATTCTTGGAAGCGCTGAAGGCGCGAAATAGGAATGGGTTGATTAAAACAGTAGTGACTATGTTGCGTCCAACACATTTCGCGCTTTCAGCGCTGCGATTCTTCAACTGCTCCTAACCTGGGCCGATGGCCCAGGCTATAACATTTCGCGCCTTTGGCGCTGATCAGGTTGAGTTTTGACACAGGCTCTTAATCGGTGGGCATTATCATTCGTCCGCATTCGGACTTCGAACTTCCCAAATGTCTCTCTAGAATTTTGACACCACGGCTAAGCTTCCTGCTCCGCGCCTGCCGCTTCCACTGCCGGCGCGACGCCAACCTCGGTCTTCGCGTACTTGTCCATTCCGAATCCCAGAAAAAGTGTCGCCAGAATGAACGCCGAAGAGAAGAAGTAAGGCGCCGATACGCCGATCGAATCGAATGCCCAGCCGAAGAAGAGCGGCGCAATGATCCGGGCGACCCCGCCGTAGGTCTGCTGCATTCCCATGTAGAGGCCGCGCTCTCTGGGCCGGATGACCCGCGACAGCAGGGCCGTCACGCAGGGAAAAGTGAATGCTGTGCCCAGAGGAATCAGCGCTACCGCGATCGCCAGCATCCAAAGGTTTCGCGACAGCGGCATTCCCACAACACCGGCGGCCAGGAGCACCAGGCCCAGGCGCGAGAGCTTTGCCTCACCCAACCAATCGACCATGCGTCCGAGCAGCAGTACGCGGGCAAACACTGAGATCGAGCCGACGTACATAAAGAAATAGCCAATCGTTAGCTCGGTGACCTGAAAGCGCGCGTTCAAAAAAAGCGCGAGCACTGAAAAGCTTCCCTGAAACGCGCCGATCGAGATCGCATAAATCCAGATCAGCCGCGATGCGGGCTCGCTCGAATGCGAGATTACCCGCCAGATCGCCTGACGCGATGTAGGCCGCACCTCATCAGCCTGCGGCTGCTCACTGAAGTCACGCGATTCGGTCAGATAGCGCCAGGCGAAGATCATGTTGAGCACGCAGAGCCCGGCCGCCATAATGCCGGGCGCTGCTCGTCCCATTTGTAAAGTTGCCGGTCCCGGCATCAGGTCGCGCTTGCCTAAGGCGAGGGCGAACGAACCGAGTACTGGCCCGAGCGCCACTCCCAGGTTGGTTGTCGCCGATAGCCAGCCCAACGCGCGCGCGCGATCTTTCGGGTCAGTGGAGTCGGCGACATAAGCTTGAATGACGCCGACTGTTCCGCCGCCAGCCCCCTGCACCATGCGCGAAAGGAACAGAACGAGCAGCGAGTGGGCAAAGCCGAAAATCAAATACGCGATTGCCGATGCGCCCAACGCGATTAGAAGCGTGGGCCGCCGTCCGACTCGATCAGAAAAGCGGCCCCACATCGGCGCGCTCAACAGTTGGGCCACAGTGAAGGAAGCGACGATGAAGCCGATGATGATCCCAATCCCAAAGTGCAATCCGAAAAAGTCGACACCATCTCCACCCAGTGTCTTCACATAAAACGGCAGCAGCGGAATGATCATCAGCAGCCCCACCATGTCCACGAACGCGGTGGCCATCAGCGTGAACAACTTCGCCGGGATCTTGCGCACTTCTCTCCACAGCACATAGAGCAGCCCGCATGCGATTGCGCCGAGCAACACGCGCACGAGCGGGGACTGAAAGGATTGGCCAACGTTCTGCTGGATCAGAAGCATTTCAACAAGGTCTCATTATTAAGATCTGTGGCCTGCACGATTAGACCGAGCATAATACAAGCAGGAGCCAATTATGGCACTCATTGGAAGTCATTAACGAAGAAAAAGTTTCTTTGGTTCACTTGCCGGCGTCCGCGCCGCGTAGTTTCAGAGTCAATGATCCGCGAAGCGGCGGAGTCAGAACCGGGAGCGGACCAGGGTCCCCGCGCGGGCAGCCCGCGTGGGGTGGTGGATGCGAACGGGTCTCGCCACTCAAGACTTCTTCTTATAGCTTCCTCTCATCGTTGAGTCCAGGATCGCCTCGCAACTGCTCGGGGTTCTGTATCGGTTGCTGTTATCCGCGCCGATCCGGCTTCATCTGCGGCCAATTCCTTGTCCGGCCCTCGGGCGGTATGATGTGCAAAACGACAGCAGACGAGGAGACCCATATGCAACTGACAGAATTCTTACTGGCAGAGTTGGATCGCGAAGTCGAGCGTTCGCGCCGCGCTCTGGAGCAGGCGCCCGAGGGCAAGTACGACTGGAAGCCACACGAGAAGTCCATGATCTTCGGCTATCTGGCGAATATGGTGGCCACGATTCCGATGTGGATCATGATGGAGATCAATCAGAACGAATTGGACGTGGCCCCGGCGCCCGGCGAGTCGAAAATGGAACAGAAGCGTCCGGACACGAGAGCAGGATTCATCGAAGCGCTGGACCAGACGGCCGCCGGCGCGCGCTCGGCGCTACAGCAAACCACGGACGAACACTTGAAAACCAATTGGCGCCTGCTGGCTCACGGACAGGTAGTGATGGAAGCGCCCCGTTACGAAATGATCCAGGACACGATTAATCATTGGGCACATCATCGCGGACAGATGACTGTCTATCTGCGTCTGATGGGCGCGAAGGTCCCGGCCATCTATGGACCATCAGCAGACGACAATAGTTTTCAGTAGGAAGATTTGAGGGCGGTAGTCTGCGTCGCTGACCTCTAAGGGAATGAGCGAAGTGGACATGACTGAGCTTGGACGGCTGCCGCTATCTGGCTGCCGCCACCTACTGCCTGATACTTATTGCCCATTGCACTCAGCCTTCAGCGTTTAGTTTGGGCCGGAATAGATTCTTGAGGCCGCGAAGGTGCTGCGGTAACTTTTTGCGAGCAGTTTGCTGGATCCTGTTTGTCTAGCCAGGTCCGATTCGCCAGAATCAAATCACGCACTTGCTTTTCAATTCTGACCATTTTGCAGAAGTCCCTTCGAGATGCAGCCTTAGCATAGTTGCAAAGAAAAGGTTTGTAGAATTCCTTCAGCTTCGTTGGGACTAGAGTTTGCAATAGCCCGCGTTCTGTAAGGTAAGACGCTCCCGTGGCGCACTCGATCAACGGTTGGCCGAATTCCGAAGTGAGGATAATTCGAAGTCCAAATAATAATGCCGTGCTCGTCGCAGGTTCTCTTGCTCGAACAGTGAGAATACAGTCCGAAGTGGAGTCTCCAATATGTCCCACTACTTTCCCTAGGCTCAGCGAGCAACGCCGGCCGACTCTCTTAATCAAGAGATCCCCTCGCTTAACTCGTCTCTCTGTTACGTCCTTGTGAATCTTTTTTTTCTCGTCTTTCAAACGCCAAAAGCCATGTTGATAATCACAGGTGTGTAAGGAATGACGGGCTCCCTCTGGCGAGTTCATCGCACCCCGATGAACGCTCGCAAGGTCTGAAACCGGTTTCCACTCAAGGTGCGACGAGGAATTCTTAACCATTTCGTATTTCCTCAGAGCGTCATGAAAGCGGTAATCGAATCGAGGCCAACTGATCAGATGCGAGGTCGCAACCTTTAATATCAAGGGACGAGCGAGGTCATGATTGCAAAGAACCACGCTTCTTTTATCGAGTGACTTTTCAAAAACAAAAAGGTAGACGCGCGCTTCCACTCCTTTGAAAGTGAAGGATGGTAGTTCATGAACATATCGTACCGAACCTGAAACCATTAGGTAATTTCGTACCCAAGTTGTAGAGATCGAAGAAACCAACGACGACGGTACCACGGCGAGTAGACGGCCACCTGCCTTTAGTAACTCTATACTTCTCAATACAAAAGCTATCTCCGTGGGCACCTTCTTACTCCCACTCCCTATGCCAGGCACTTCGGTAGCGAGATTTAGCTCGACGAAGCAGTTTCGGCGACCGGCAAAAGGCGGATTCATCAGGATGCAATCAAATAAGGCCCTCGTTCTTGCGCTGGACTCAGGTGCCGACCACTGCAAGAAATCTGCGCATATTGGTTCGAAGCGTTTACCAGCGGCCGCGAACCTCGATGTTACTTCCTCAAGCGCCTCGGCATCCGTATCGATGCACACGATCCGTTCCAGAGATTCTTGGCACAGCTTTTCAAACGGTCTAAGCAAGAAGCCAGTTCCCACAGCCGGCTCTAAGAGTGACGACATTCGTCTCGGAGCATGCTTAGCCAAAGCGTGCGCAACTTCGACAGGAGTATAGTGACGAATCATGGGGCGCTTTGAAATTCAACGTCATACAAATGCCAGCTCGCGACTCGATCACTGCGCTTTGATCGTCGTCTCGGATGATCATAGAGGATACCTACATCTTGCCTCTCAGATGCGAATAGCGCCACGCCAATTCCCATTGGCTTAGTGCCAATCGGACCGACGAATAACCTTTCACTCGGTGCGAGTTCGTTTGCAATCTTGTTCAAGACTTCCAGAGCCGAGGCCGGATTTTCAGCTCCGCAGAAATACACTCCACCCCTGAGGTTTCGTTCTTTAATTACTCGAATGTTGTTTGCGAAGGCGTCCATCTCCCAGCCGGGCTTGAAAGCAGGAACGCCGAAAACTACTGAACACGCCCTAGGCTGAATAAGCTGATGATCTTCCAACGCGCGATCCAGTCTCCGTTCCTCATACCCTAAGAAGAAGACGGTTCGTTGAGGCGTCCGGTCAGTCATTATCAGAGTTGCGCCAGGAATGGCCTTATAACCGGGCACTTCATCAGACAACTCAAAGTGCCTCTTATGGAGCAGTTGTGATCTGCGAAATGTTGCCTCTCGTAGCGTATAATTCAACGGCTCTACGTATAAGAACGAAAGGTACCGGAAACCCTTGTTAAAAAGCGCTCGGCAGCAAAGAAAAGTCTCGACGAACCCCAGGGTAGTACACTCCAGTACGAGCGACATGCCTCGAAAGCGGTCTATGTAGTCCTCAAGACTATCCGCTACAATTTTGTTGTCATCGACACTAAGCTCAAATGTCTCGGGGTCATAATCAAGCGTTATGACCTCACCAACGCCTGCTTCAAGAAAACTTATTGCAGATGTTCCGCGATCGTCTAAAGCCTTACCCACGAGCGCAGCGTCCCATGTAACCTGGGACAATTCAGCCTGGGAGTCGGCTTCTTGCATTCGAATATGCACTCGAAATTACTCCGTATGCAGATCTGAGAATAGTGAGGGAGCCGCCTCGGTAGGCTCGACGTGCCACTTCTGGGAAAAGTCTCTAAACAGCATCCGCACTTCTTCGACGGAGCCGCTTATCAAGCAGATCAGCTGATCAGTTGTAAGATCTAATTTCTTTCTCTTTCTGTAACTGATATGAAAATAGGGTGCGTAAATTGGATTTAGAAGGTAATCGACCGTCACCGGGCTGTAGTCTTCTTTTGTCTTAGTTGCCGGCTCTTCAAACAACACTGACCATTTTGCAGTTTCTTTTAGGAATGCCTCATCATCACCCGAAAGGTCCTGAGCTCCTGCGTTAATTGAGAAATGTGATTGTTCGGATTCACTAAGCGTTGGACGTTGATGAGCCAACTCGAATAATGTTCCCAAGCGCATCACAAAGGTGTGCAGTTGATTTCCATGAGGTCCAAAACTTGGGATTTCTCCAAGAAAGTCAGTGCTCGCTTGCCGGGCTGCCTCAGCCTGCAAAGACGAGGAAATCGGTTTACCAGCATACTTTCCATCCACGCTATATTTTCCATCTGCCAGAGCACGATTGATTGATTTGTAGCAAAGTTCTAAAAAATGACGAATATTGCCTTTGGACAAATACATGAAGGTCCGGAAGCCAGCATAGAAAGGACAAGCGCGGTTGTATGGCTTATAGAGTTGGAGGAGACTTCCGACAAAGTTGTTATGAATCCAGTCGGCCGATCCAGTAAACCGATTATCCTCCCCCCTTTCTAGGCGATCCATTTCTTCAGCAACTTGCTCTGGATTATTATTCCTTCGATTGAGGATCGCAGGAGTAACGATCGAAGCTTCTGGCACATTCGGTCTAAAGAACTGATCGATTGCCGCGTCGGAACCGCGTTTCCTCAGAGCCTTTTGAATATTCTCGCGAAGCTTTTTGGAAAGCGCAGCTTCTTTGAAAACTTTACGCGCCAATTCTCCTTGCGAAACATCTGGAAATATCTCTTGCGCAGTTGCCACGACTCGCTGAATATAAGAATCGCTCTTTCGCTCTTCGAGCTTTGAAGGATCTCTCAAGTCTCGAACGTTTATAGGGGCTTCCCAAACACCCTCGATATGTAACTCTGAGAATAGAATCTCCGCGAAGAACACCTCAGGTTTTTCGCTCAGGATGTACTTTTCTAGATCATGGCGACGAAAGTCGTGAATGTCCGATAGCGGTTCTGTGCCCGTGGTGTCCAACGTCTTAAATGCGTTTCGCTTCATCGCAATATTAAAGATTAGTGGTGTTTCGCTATGCTTTAGCCACGAGTTAATAATCCGTTGCTGGTACATTTGTAGATTTTCATATTCATCTACGTATACAAAGAAGGTTGCGTTGCTTAGCGTTGACAGTTGCCTCTGGAGTTCACGGATGATCGCCAGTACAAACATTTCCCCCGGCAGAAAACTAGGTTCTGCCATCTTACGAACGTTACTGACCCAACTCTCAAAATGCCATAACCGCTGTTCGAGGGCGGAACGAAATTCCGCATGGGCTGTCGGCAAAGCTGAGTCAAAGGCTTGGAGCTTTGTGAAGTCTAGTTGGTTGATCTCTTCCGATGTCACGGCGTCTGACTTGCTTTTAGCTATGCTGTCTAGACTGTTCAAGACCTCAATGCCTAAAATGACGGCCGCCATATGGGAGAAAGCTGTGTCCCATGTTTTCTCACTAACACCTCTTCCTGACATTAGACTCGCAAAGTGAGTATCGTTTTTCCAGCAGAGGCCTATATGAGAGATAGCATCGGTTGGAATGCTTGGTCGATCTGTTGAAAACATGCTTTGATGTGAGAGATATCGAAGGAGCATCGTTTTACCACAACCGCGGCCACCAATAATCAATCGGGGCTTACGGGCCGTAGTTAAGTCCAGCTTCGGATAGAAGTGCGGTATCACAAAGTGCTTCCACACATCGTCGCCGAGTTCCTCAGCGCGATTTTTTGAGAGCACGCTCTGCAGCGTTGCCGTATCGTTCATATTACGTTACCTATCGAACAGCGGAGTCCATTCAGTTGAATGCGCCCACCACAGAATGGGGAGGGAATTGTCAGGTGTTGCATGCTCAAAGGCATAGGTGAGTTCCAAGTGTCCGAATCCTCGTCTGTCGGAACCATCTATGCCTATGTGTCTCTTCTTCAGAAGATCGTAGTAAAACTGCTTTGCTAATTCCGGTGTGTTAACGCCATCTGCAAAACAGCGACCATCCGGGTGAAAGACCCCATAGTTCTTGGTAAGTGATTCGACGGATTTAACGCGCAGCCCAGGGAATTCGCTGGCCAATTCATCAACTCCAAGTTCATGCGAAGCCAAAGGAGCATAGACAGCGTAAATCTTCGCTAGCATCGCCACATCAATTCCTTCCATATTAAGTAGTTCCTTAAATTGTTCGCCTGTTCCGAGGAAATCATCAATGAAGATAAAAACATTAATGCCGTGCTGTAAGTGACTAGCGATCTCCCACGGCTTTATTATCCAGCGTTCACGAATCGAAAGGTGTCGCTTCATAAAGCGAGCAATTTCGTGGGCACTCTTTGTGGGAGGGTCATTCTGCTTTACCGCAGTTACTAGCCTTACGCCAGGATCACTGTGTTCGTTCCTCAGATTGGCAAGGCAATGCTCAAGGACTCCGATAGGGGTTGGATCTAGACGCGTCAAGTCCGGGATTACTCGTTGAAAGAGTTGTTCAATCAACGTAATTGTTTGTTCCTTAGATCGGTAAATGAGATTGTCAAGAATGCAAGCCGCAAAATATTTTTCCTCATCGCTTCTAAAATTTGTCACCCAGCTCCGAAGTCTAGAAAGATGCAAACCTCCCCAGATATTGAAATTTATTAGCTCTGTACACCGATCAATTATCTCGGTGTGATACGTTTGGCCATCCTTCGGAAGCGTAAATGTATTGGGGGGTGTCATGCGTAGAATCTAACGCCACAATCTAAGAGAGCCAGACGATTATTTGCCTGTATGGCCGAACCCGCCATCGGAACGAGCGGTAGGAGGCAATTTCATGACCTCCTTCCAAGATATCCGCGGAACCGGTAGGACTAACATTTGGGCAATTCTCATCCCCCGCTTAACAACGAATGGCTGCTTGCCCAGATTTATTAGAAGTACCTTAACCTCACCTCTGTAGTCTGAATCGATCGTACCCGGCGAGTTGATAACCGAAATCCCAAATTGGCTAGCCAGACCTGATCTAGGTCGAACTTGAGCTTCATATCCTTCGGGAATGGCCATTGCAAATCCGCACGGAATGGTCGCAATATTGAATGGTTGCATGACCACGTCCCCGATTACCGCGGCGTGCAAATCAACCGCTACCGCACCATCTGACTGGTACGACGGAAGCGGTAGATCTTGGTCTTTTTCCCGCCGCTCTATGGGAACGACGATTCTTTCAGTAGACATACCTGCTGTTGCTGATGGAAAGTTGAATTCGTTTGTTGTTAGCGTCTCACAATCGTGAGGCGGTAAACTTAAACGATTATGGTCTGTGTTTCAAGCCAATCCGGTATGCGTGTTTGAAAGCGAACAAAGACGCCTCAACCGTCGTAGCATCAGAATTCCCTTTCGCGTTCAGTGTTGCGCTTGAGATGCGGTCTTCACGCGATCAGAAGGCCTATCAATACTGAAAGGTAAGCGAGTGCCTAGGCCATCTCCTCGGCGGTTTTGGGCCAGTCATCGCGCAGGATGCGCGAGAGCGCACGGTCGGCCAGGAGTTTGTTCCCGGTCTGGCAACGAGGGCAATAGTTTGTTTCGTTGGTCGCGTAGCGGATGCGCTGAATCTTTGCGCCACATCGCGGGCAGATTTGTTTGTATCGACCGTGGACCGCCATCCCTTCGCGAAATGCAGTTACCTTTTCGGGAAATCTATCGCCCGCCTCCTCACGCAGACGTTCAACCCAAAAAGTGAGGGTCTTGCTGGTCGCGTCGTGCAGTCGCTCGAGTTCTTCATCGGTAAGTCTTTGCGTGAGCTTGACGGGAGAGAGTCGTGCCTGCCACAAAATCTCGTCTGAATAGGCGTTACCGATTCCGCTGAACAGGCGCGGATCAGTGAGTGCGCGCTTCAAAGTATGGTTCTCAGACTGAAGCACTGAGACAAACGCGCGCAGGTCGATAAATTCGCCGAGCCTATCGCCCTCCGACCCGGGAAATAATTCAACGCCGCCGCGGTCGAGGAAGCGCAGGTTGTGCTGGCCCTCAAACAGGTGGAGCGAAGCGCGTCTCTGGGTTCCGGCTTCGGTCAACGAAAGGGTCCCGCTATCAAATTCGAATGCGGCAAGGTCTCGCTTTGACGGCAATCGAACCTTTTTTGGTGACCGAGCGGCGTGACGTTCCGGTGTTGATTTGGCCTTCCAGTGAAGCCGGCCGGCAATCATTAGATGAAACACCAGCCATAAATCTCCTTCCAGACCGATACAAATTCTTTTTCCGAGGCGCTTTAGTTCTGAGACTGTCTTGCCTTCTACTGCTGAGATCGTTGGGACGGCCGTGCGTAACAGAAAAGGCGATCCGAGTCGCACTCGGTCGAGCTTGTGACCGATGATTCGCTTATTCAGGGCTTCGATGTAGACGACGATGTCGGGAAGTTCCGGCATTTTCCAACTCAACCAACCTTCAGACCCTTCATTATCTCTGCATGGTTTTCAAGAATTCCCGTAGTCTGTTCCGGCTTTGGTGCAAGCGACCAGTCGCCGTGGTCCCAGGTGCCACCCAGAACAATTCCATCGCTGCGCGGAAACATGTAGCCGCTGCTGAGATAACAGTAGTCAATCTCCGGTTGCGGCAAAAGCACTTCCAATTGTCCGCGCACTGGTTCGAGTTGCTGATCACCAAACAGCGCGCGGGCGCCCAGGCCGGTGCAGTTGAAGATGACCGGCTCAGGCAGCCGTCTGATTTCTTCACGAGCGCGAAATTCCTTTACCACCAATTTGCCGCCGGCGATGTAGAAATCGCGCAGCATTGCGTTGAGATAAACGGGCGGCTCGATCAGCATGGTGTTGTACTGCCACGCATAAGGAAAGCCGAAATAGTGATCGGGATCGCGATGAATCTCCCGGGCCGGGTAGAGATCGTTGCCGCCGGTGAGTTCGCGGTTGAGCGACGCTTCATTGCGGCTCAGCTCGAAGGTTTCAATCCAGCGCACGCCGTACTCCGGCCCCACCAGGTTCTGAAAAGCCCGGTTGGATATCCGGCAGGCAGTACGAAACTGTTCGCTAAACTTCGCGGTCGCGTGTTCAGGATCAAACGCCGAAGTTGGGGACCAGAAACCACCGGCGATGTTCGAAGTGGTTTCCGGGGGCAGGTCTCTGGCGTAGATAGTTACCGTGCCGGGTCCGTCCTGGAAACGTCTTTGCAGTAGTCGGGCAGTGGTGAGACCGTTGACCCCACAGCCGAGAACCGCGAAGTGGCGAGGACGAGTGGGCCTGCGCATACGCAGGGACCCGGTCGCTATCGCTCCCGGTTCTGACAAGAGGTCGACGGCCAACGATGCAGTGCCCCAGGAGAGTGTTATGCCGGCGCCACCGTATTTCTCTGAACCTTTCTTCCGATCATTGGCGCTGATTACAACGTGTCTCGATGAATTCTGCAAGAGGGCGGGCAGGATTACATGCTTTGCTCAAAGAGTATTCATGCATGTTCGTCGGGGGGGACGAAATGAAGATGGCCCTGCGATTCATCGCTGGTTGTTACGGAACCGCGAGCGGTAGCGAGCGGGATAAAGACTCAAGCTCAAAAAGAATTATCTTTTAAGAGACTTCGCGCAAGTTGAATCCTTATCCCGCTCGCTACCGCTCGCGGTTCCGTACCGACCCTCAGTAGTCCGATTCACGGACTCATGAATGCTCTTTCGCTAGCCCTTCCGCTTCTTCAATTTCTCTACCCGCATCGCCAGGCGCGGATCACCGATCTTCTCAGTCATCGGCGCGAAGGAAGGGGTTGGCCCAGTCCAATGCAACTCATCGACATTTTTGAATAAGGGCGCGTCGATGCGCAGGGTGGCGAGCGTTTTGAAGAGCAAAGCACGTTCGAGATTGCCGTCTCTGAGAACACCGGCAGGGAACTGTTCGATGTGGCCGTGGCGGTTGAGCAGAGTCGCGGCTGTCTTTGCTCCCAGGCCCGGGATGCCAGGGTAGCCATCCGCGGCATCACCCACCAGCGCGAGATAGTCCGGGATGAATTCGGGTGCAACGCCAAACTTGGCGCGGACGCCCTGTTCATCGCGAATCTCATTCTTTCTCCGATCAGCCTGGACTACGCGGTCGCCGATAACGCATTGCGCGAGGTCTTTGTCCGGCGTCCAGATACAAACCTTCTGCACACGCGCATCCTGGGCGGCAAGGTATGCCGCGGACGCCAGCGCATCGTCGGCTTCCAACTCGACCATCGGCCACACGACTACACCCATCGCCGCGAGAGCTTCTTCCAACGGCGTGAACTGCGAGCGCAGCACCGGCTCGATGCCCGCTCCAGTTTTGTAATCCGGCCACAGCCCGTTGCGAAAGGATTCGATGATGTGGTCGGTCGCGACGCCGATGTGCGTGGCACCGTCCTCGATCATTTTTGCCACCGTATTGAGCACCCCGATCATGGCGCCAAAAGGTGGATCGATTTTCTTGAAGCGGCGGATGCCGTAGAAGTGACGAAACAGTTCGTAGGTGCCGTCGATGAGGTGAACGATCATTTGGAATCAGCCGCGGCTAAGCGCGGACTCACGAACCAGCCACAGATGAACACTGATCAACTCAAGATAAGCAAAAACACATAGAGACTCCCTATCAATTTGGCTGAACGTCGCTTTGTTTTGTCGAAGACGCGTGAATCTATGTTCATCGCCGGCTCAACGGCGCCAGACGCCAGCGACGGTAGGCGACAAACGCCAGAAGGAGTCCCACCACGAATGGCAACACCGCTGCTCCGATGCCGAGCTTCAATGAGACTGCCACGGCGCCGATCATGATAATCACCAGCCCGGCGGCGGCCAGAGGTGTCAGCCAGGTCTTAGCCCGGAAGAGTCCGGGCAGGATTAGACCGAGAGCGCCCAGCACTTCGCACACGCCGATGAACCTTATAAACAAACCCGGCAATTGCACCTGATTCGGCGGGCCCATTGAAGTCAGTACGTCGATCGGCAGGACCAGCTTCATTCCACCAGAGAACAAAAAGAGTAGCGCAAGTAATACCTGAATAATCCACAACACAATGTTCATTATCGGTCTCCTTCGCTTGTGACTTATTTTTTTGTCTGCGTAAGCTCTGCGACCTTTGCGTCTCAGCCGTGAACCGACCTCAAATACACTCGCCGCAGAGCTTGCTGAGTAAAGATACGAGACGCCGAGCGCACCGACGGAAGCTCAGAGAATTTCAGCCGAGTTCGCCTAATACCTAAACGACTAAAAATTCCTGTGCTAGGTGGTTTGATTACCATTAGGCTTGAAGGTGAATGATGTGTCGTTGGTGGCTGCGAATGGCCTAATGAAGTCGAGCTTGATCTTGATGAGGTCGCTCGGACGGCTTTCAGTGATAGTCATACGGCCTTCGCCGACTTCCTTGTTGCCGGTCCAGGTGTAGACAGCGCCGTTTCCGGCCGGCGCGCCCTGGAGACCAGGCGTTCCACTTGTGAAAATCATTTACCTGGGCGAATACCACCGGCGCGGGCGCGTTGATAGTCGCAGTCCGTTCGACGTGATAAGTCGAGGACTGAAGCGCAATGACGACTAACAGCAGGACGACAATGATAACCAGGCCTAAGAGAATCTTCTTGATCATGGGGGCTCTCCTTAAGTTTAGTCTGCTAGCTTGTTAGGACGGCTTGCATCTTAATCAAAGGTGCGGAGCCGCGACAGCTTGCACGCTACTTCTTCTTTTTCGCGCGCGCCTCGTTCTCGGCGATTCGCGCCTTGACGAGCTTTTTGACGAGCGCGGCGGGAAGCGGCTTGTCTGCCGGAAAACGAATGGTGCCTTTGGAGGTTTGGTAACGGCTGAGTTCCTCCCTGTACGCATCTATAACGGCCGAGCCGGGAAAAATGCTGCAGTGGTCCTTGAACGCCGCAAAGCCGACCACTATGCCGTGGTGTTTGTACATCGGCATCTGGTAGCTGATTCCTTCCGAAGCCATGGGCGCGGCGGCTTTGATCGTCCGGCGCAGTTTCACAAGCGTGGCGCGCGCTTCTGCGGGCACGCTCGCAAGATACTCGTCCACGTTTCGTGCCGGAGCGCTCTTCGTATCACTCTTTCGCATGTTGCCTCTCCTTTCTATTACTGAGTCGTCCAGGTTTTCTGCGTCAGCTTAGTTACAAAAAACATTTCTATTTCAGTTCTGGCCTGACGGTTCCTGATAAAGACCGAATACGTTCCCCGCAGGATCGCTGAACCTGGCGGTTGTCTCCGGGGCATCCATACCGATCGGCTGGACGATCTTGCCGCCATGGGCAATCACCGCATCGATGGTTGCGGCCACACTGTCACACATGATGTAGATCAAAATGCCGGGCGTCGGCGAAGGCGGCCGGCCGGTTACCCAGGTGCCGCTCACCTCTCCGACAGCGTCGTCAAAAGCGATGCTGCCGTTGCCACGCTCTCTAATCCCCCAGGCAAACACGCCCTGGTAAAAAGATACCGACTGCTTGATGTCCAGAGCTGGGATCTCGATGTAGCAAATTTTGCCGTTCTTAAGTGTAGGTTGTTTATTTTCCATGATCCCTCTCATGCAAGTTTGATCACCCGCAGATTACCGCGGATGCACGCAGATCAGAATTCAATCGCCTAATCCGCGTCTATCCGTGTTCATTTGCGGCCAGGTCTCTGCATCAGCCGGCCGGTTCGGTATTGACCATCCACGGAATACCAAATTGATCTACGCACATGCCAAAGCCTGGTGACCAGAAGGTTTTCTGAAACGGCATAGTCACGTTTCCATTCTCAGCCAGGGAGTTGAAAATGCGCTCACCTTCGCCGACGTCTTTCAAACTTAGGGACACATTCGCTCCCTGCGGTTGCTGGTAACGGCCGGCCGGCGCATCGGCACCCGACAGGATGTCGTCGCCGACAGTCAGCGTCTCATGCATTATTAATTTATGCGACTCAGCCGGCAATTGATCAGCGCCAGGCATTTCGCCCCAGGTCATCTTGAACGTGATCTTACCGCCGAGAACCTGCTCGTAGAATTTGAAAGCGGCCTCGCATTGGCCGTTGAAATTAACATACGGACTTATTTGCATGCTGAACTCCTTCTCGATTCTAAAACGTGTGTTGCTACCAATCGGTTCGCGATTCGGGGCACTAGCCCGACCGTTAGGGAGGGCTCATTAAGCTCGGAGCCCTCCCTAACGGGCCGGGCCAATGCCCGCAATTTAGTACAGCGCGCTGGCTGGTTGTGTTGACCTGATTACTCCTGCTCACCGGCTTGCTTTAACTTCGCGATATCAATCTTTTTCATTTGCAGCATTGCTTTCATGACCCTTTGCAATTTCTCTGGATCTTTAGCCTGAAACAGCTCCGGCAAGATGGTGGGAATGACCTGCCATGACAAACCGTACTTGTCCTTCAGCCAGCCACACTGACTCTCTGCACCTCCATCGGCAATGAGCTTTTCCCAAAAATGATCTACTTCTTCCTGCGTCTCGCAGTTAATCACGAAAGATACCGCCTCAGTAAATTTGAAATGCGGGCCGCCATTTATCGCGGTGAATTTCTGTCCTTCGAGATCGAATGCCACGGTCATGACCGAACCTGCTGGCCTACCGGAGGCCTTGGCCCCCTCTCCTTCATATCGAGTCACAGTTCCCACCTTTGAATTCTTAAAAATAGAACAATAAAAGTTCGCAGCCTCTTCGGCTTTGTCGTCGTACCACAAGAACGGCGTAATCTTTTGCATTTCGTTGCTCCTTTTGGTTTTGCTTCCGGGGTTCCCTTCTCTCAGAGGGAGAAGGAGCCAAGACTTCTACCAGTCCTCACTGACGGTCGGGCTTTCGGACCCGACGAGTTTTATTGCTTCGCCTGGACTTGCTTGCGTAGGCGAGCTTCCTGTTCTCTCAATTCGGGCGTCAACTCATCGCCGAAGTCTTCCGCTTCGAATACCTGGCGAATCTCGACCTCGGTATCTTCAAACGGGGCTCGCTTGAGCCATTCGATCGCTTCCTCCAAAGACTTTACTTGCCAGATCCAGTAGTCCGCGATCAGCTCTTTAGTTTCGGCGAAAGGCCCGTCAATCACAGTTGTCTTTCCGTCCGAGAACTTAACACGCGCGCCTTTCGAACTCGCATGGAGCCCATCAGCCGCGAGCATGACGCCGGCTTTCACCAGCTCTTCGTTGAACTTGCCCATCTCGGTAAGCATCTTTTCGCTGGGCATGACGCCTGCTTCCGAATCCTTGTTCGCTTTAACAATTACCATGAATCGCATCTGCAGTTTTCTCCTTCAAGAATTTCTGTTTCTCCCTTCTACCTTTGGGAGAAGGGGCGGGGATGAGGGCTTGCGAAAGGAAACCATACCCCTTATTCGTGCTTCGTAGGTGGCGAGTGCATTCAAAGACAAATGCTTCGATCGGGGTCGACACTCCAGTAGTCCCTCACCCCAACCCTCTCCCAGAAGGGAGAGGGAGCGAAAGCCCTGACCTTCTGAAACAAGCTCGACCTCTTTATCGAACACGCCAATCCGAGATCGACACGTGAACAATCAGCAACTCAATTTCAACCGGCTTTTGTTTGCCAGAGACCTAACGCGGCGCCGGTCGGATCGGCAATGATGCTGAGCCAGCCCATGCCTGGCACTTCGATCGAGTTCTTCACAATCTTTGCGCCCAGAGATTCCGCTTTCTTCGTGGCCGCACCGATATCGTCTACCAGCACATAGGCCAGCCAAAACGATGGAACGCCGGGCATCGGATTCTTGAGTAATCCGCCGCCGGTCCCGTCTCCGACCTTGATGATCGTGTAGGTGTCGCTCGGACCCATCGCCATATCTTCAAGTTCCCAATTAAATAATTGGGTATAGAATTCCTTCGCCTTATCGACGTCGGTCGTGTTCAGCTCTACGTGCACAAATGGATTTGCCATTTCTTCCCACCTTCCTTTTTTTCATCTTCTCTACTTCTTAGTCGAACAGCCACCGTCCAGATCGACATCCCGAACGGACTATTTCAGTTCGCCGGGCAATCCGCCAATCTCCATCACTGGCCGGATCTCGATAGTGCCGAATCGCGCCGGCGGAATTTTTTCAGCAATCCCGATTGCTTCGTCGAGATCATTGGCCTCGATCAGGTAATAGCCACCGAGTTGTTCGCGCGTTTCCGCGAAGGGGCCGTCGGTCACTACCCGCTTTCCATCACGCACCCGAACGCTGGTCGCCGTTACCACCGGGTGTAGCGGACTCGCATCCAAGTAACGACCCGTCGCATTTAGCTCTCGCGCGAGTTGGGCAGATTCAACATAACAATGCTCATACTCGGATTCGCTCAGGGCCTGCTCATCGAGATAAACAAGCAGCATGTATTTCATTTGGTCTCCTTCGTCGATCGTGGCACGCGCATCCTGCGCGTGACTCTCACGCGCAAACCGCACCCAATTAGGAAGTCGCGCTTCTTAATTGAACATCTTAGGCCGTCGCCGGTCTCGCCGCTTCCACCACTGGCCTGATTTCAATTGTGCCCGTGCGCGCCGACGGAATCCGGGCAGCGATACTCCTGGCCTCGTCAGGATCGGTTGCTTCAATCATGAAGAAGCCGCCGAGTTGCTCGCGAGTCTCGGCAAACGGACCGTCGGTCACCATCTGATTGCCATTGCGCACGCGGACGCTGCTCGCGGTCGTTGCCGGTTGCAACTGGTCGCCGGCCAGATACTTCCCGTCGGTCTGCAGCTCTTGAATTAGCTCGCGGTATTCACGATAGATTGCCTGGTGCTCGGGCTCAGTCCGCCCATGCCAATCCTGCTCCTCATGGTAAATTAACAACATGTATTTCATATCTGTACCTCCATCGTCAGAGTTAGCTGGTACCGAAACCAGGAGCGTAAACATCGCGATCGATCTTGCTACTCGCGTTGAGTATATGATCCGGACACTCCCACTCCCAGTTTTGTAACGGCCTTTCATCAGTGAATCGAACGAGTGGCGTCCGGATCGACACTTCGCCCGAATATTTTTATCATCAAAGACCGAAACCCGGGCAATGCGGGCGCCAACTATGCTTCCAAGTGCAAATGCAGCGGTAGACGCAGTGTATCACTCCGACTGGGGCAGGATTGTTGCCACACTGATTCGGCTGGTTGGTGATTTTGATGTGGCCGAAGAAGCAGCACAGGAGGCTTTTACGGCTGCCGTCGATCAGTGGCGCGCCAATGGTGTCCCTCAATTCCCAAGGGCATGGATTATTCAGACAGCAAGGCATAAGGCCATCGACCGCTTGCGCCGACGGACGCGTTTCGAAGAAAAACTTTCGGCCTATGCGGCCTCGGGATTGGTCGAGACCAGCGTGGCGCCCAACTACGACACAGATGAAATCACTGACGATCGTCTGCGCTTGATCTTTACCTGTTGTCACCCGGCGCTCGCTCCCGAAGCGCAGGTCGCGTTGACGCTGCGCACTTTGGGCGGTCTCGAGACAGATGAGATTGCACGGGCGTTTCTCGTACCCGCGGCGACCATGGCGCAGCGACTAGTGCGCGCGAAGCGAAAGATTCGCGACGCGGGAATTCCTTACAGGGTGCCCGATACGACCGAACTGCCGGCCCGCCTCGACGCAGTGCTGACTGTAATCTATCTGATTTTCAATGAAGGCTACGTCGCTACTCGAGGCCAGCCGCTGGTGAGGGCGGATCTCTGTGCCGAGGCAATCCGGCTCGGACGTCTCGTCAAAATGCTAGTGTCACCCCGACCGGCCGGAGAAGTTACCGGTCTGCTGGCTCTGATGCTGCTTCACGATTCACGGCGCGAGGCGCGTCTGGATGAGGCCGGCGATCTGGTTGTGCTTGAAGAACAGGATCGCAGCCTTTGGAACCAGAGTCAGATCATCGAGGCACTGCCGCTCGTTGCAGAAGCCCTCGTTGAAGGGCCCGGACCGTTTGCGCTGCAGGCGGCGATCGCCGCCGAGCATTGCCAGGCGACTCGGGCAGAAGATACAGACTGGCCGCAGATCGTCCGGCTCTACGATCAACTTGAGCGGATATCGCCTTCACCGATCGTCTCGTTGAATCGCGCAGTCGCGATCGCGATGAGCGACGGACCTGAGGCGGCACTCATTCTGATAGATTCGTTGGAAGCGGCGGGGGAACTCGAAGATTATCATCTGCTGCATGCGGCGCGCGCGGATCTGCTGCGCCGGCTCGGAGCCCGCGCAGAAGCAGCAAAGAGCTACGAGCAATCGCTTCTGCTGGTTACCAACGAGAGTGAACGCCGATTTCTCGCGCGGCGCCTAAGCGAGGTTAGTGAGACGAAAGAGTAACCTGCGACCACATTTAGAGAGAAGAACGTGAGCACGAAAGTCTTGTCGTCCGTCTAATATCGTATTGCAAGTCTCTATTAACCTGGGTTCTAAATCACATCCCCCACCAACCTCGGCTACTGCGAAAAAATTGATACGTAGAATGTACGCCGACCTGGTTTCGATATTTGCTTGATCAATGTCGGGGAGATGATAATGGCAAGTCTCCGACAAAGAACAGGGAAACAAAATATTGCCATGACATACCATCAGGGGTTGAAGTTGGGTTTTCGGCTGGTGCTTTACCTGGCGGGACTCTCCTCCATCTTAATTACGGGCTGTGCGAACAGAGCGACACAAAACTTTGCCAGACCGCCGGCCCCAGTCTCGGTAAGCGAAGCCATCGCGCAGGATGTGCCAACCTACCTCGACGCGATCGGCAAGACTGTTGCCCGCGAGGTTGTGTCGGTCCAACCGCAGGTCTCAGGCCGCATTATTAAGATTCATTTCACTGACGGCGCCAGCGTTAAGAAGGGTGACCTGCTCTTTACGATTGACACCAGACCTTTCGAAGCCCGCGTTAAGCAGGCCCAGGCGAACCTGTCCAAAGACGAGGCATTGAAAAGACAGGCTGAAGCGAACCTGGTAAGGGAAATCGCGCAGGCAAAGTGGGGCGAGACTCAGGTTAAGCGCTATCGCACGTTAGTACAGAGTGGAGTGGTTCCTCGCGAGCAGTACGAAGAGTTGCAGGCAAACCTCGACTCTCTTAACGCGAATGTGGGCGCCGCCCGCGCCACAGTGGGCAGCGCGAACGAAGCGATGAAGGTGGACGCTGCGGCCATTGAGAGCGCGAAGGTGGAACTCAGTTACTGCTACATTCGATCGCCTATCGATGGCCGCGCTGGTCAACGGCTGGTGGACATCGGAAACGTGGTTAATCCAGGCGGGCCCGTAAGTACAAGTTCCAACATTGGAGGGACTGGCACTGGTTCTACCGGGAATAGCAGTGCCCTGTTGGTGATTGAGCGGTTGGATCCGATTTACGCTGACTTCACCATCTCGCAGGATCACCTGACCGAGGTCCAGCAACAGATGCGCGCGGGCACTCTCAGGACTGAAGTGCGCCTGCCGGACAATCCGGATGATCATGTGACCGGGCAACTCACATTTCTGGATAACGCAGTGCAGAATGCGACGGGAACAGTGAATCTCCGGGCCACTATTCCGAACGACGGACATCGTTTTTGGCCGGGCCGATTCGTCAATATCCGTCTTGTGTTGAGCACCATTCATCAAGCAGTGTTGATACCCGCTATTGCACCGCAGATGTCAGCCAGCGGATCGTTCGTTTACGTCGTCAAGCCAGACTCGACCGCAGAGCAGCGCCCGGTGACACTGGGCCAAAAGCAACAGGACCTCGTCGTGGTTGAAACGGGAGTACAAGCCGGTGAGCGTGTGGTGACCAACGGACAAATTGGGATTACGCCGGGAGGCAAGGTCCTGGTCGAACAACCCCGCAGCGCGAGCAGTCCGGCGACAAACAGCAATGGATCGAAATAATGAATCTGTCTGAACCATTCATCCGCCAGCCCGTGATGACGGCGGTGTTGACTCTCTCAGTAATCGTGTTTGGAGTGCTGAGTTATTTTCAACTCCCGGTGAACGATCTGCCCGCCGTGGACTATCCCGTCATTCAGGTGCAGGTGGGTTACCCCGGCGCCAGCCCGGATACCATCGCCAACAATATCGCTACCCCACTCGAGCGCCAGTTCATGCAGATCAATGGGCTCGAGGTAGTCACGTCTCAGAGTACCCAGGGATTCGCCAGCTTTACCTTGCAGTTTGCGCTCGACAAGAATATCGATGCCGCGGCCACTGACGTTCAGACCGCGATTTCCCAAGCTACCGGCAGTCTTCCTGCCGACCTGCCCTCGCCGCCGACTTATTCGAAGAGTAATCCCAACGATCAGCCGATCATGTACATCGCGTTGACCAGCGATTCGGTCACGCCCGGTCAGCTTTACGATTACGCGACCACCCAGGTGGGCCAGCGCATCAGCATTCTGCCGGGCGTGTCGCGCGTGCAAGTGTTCGGCACCAAGTCTGCGATTCGCATTAAAGCGGATCCCGCGGCGATGTGGGCCCGCGGGATTTCGATTGACGATCTGACGGCGGCAATTAAAGCCGGCACCAGCTACACCGGCGCGGGCCAGTTAGACAGCGGCGCCGGCACCGCCGTGCTCCGGCCGCAGGGCCAATTGGAAACCGCCGAACAATACAGCAACCTGATCGTCGGCGGCTCCGGAGGCTCGCCAATCTATCTGCGCGATGTGGCCCAGGTTAAAGATTCAGTTCAGGACGAGCGGATCAACATGAGGTTTTGGGTCCGCGGATACAATGTGCCGTCCGCCACCGTAATCGTCGCCGTCAATCGCCGGCATCGTCCACTCGGTTACTGATGTGGAAACGACGCTGCTGATCGCTTTTGTCCTGGTGGTGATGGTGATCTTTGTCTTTCTGGGACGAGCCACCGATACCTTGATTCCCGCCGTCGCTCTGCCTCTGTCGATCCTCATTACGTTTATTGCCATGCGCGCACTCGGATACAGCCTGGACAACTTGTCGTTAATGGCCCTGACTCTGGCGATCGGATTTTTAGTCGATGACGCTATCGTTTTTCTAGAGAACACCGTGCGCCGGATGGAACGCGGCGAGCAGCCGTACGAAGCGGCGATCAGCAGCGCGAAGGAAATCAGTTTCACGATCATGTCGATGACCATTTCGCTGGCGGCTGTATTCATCCCGCTGGTCTTCATGTCGGGACTCGTAGGTCGAGTCTTTCGCGAGTTCGCGATTACCATTGTGATTGCGATCTTCGCTTCCGGTTTGGTTTCGCTGACGTTGACTCCGTTGATGTGCGCGCGGCTATTGAAAGCACGGGGCCAGGGTGCGAAGAAGACCTGGATGGAGCGAGTCATTGGCGGAATCGAAAAGCGTGTGCTGGCGCTGTACGGCGGATCGTTGTGGTGGTTTCTGCGTTGGCGCTGGATATCTCTGGTGATCTGGGTCGTCTGTCTTGCCGGAACAATCTGGTTGTTTCTTTTGGTTCCCAAAGCCTTCTTGCCGCCGGGTGATAGCAGCGTCATCTTCGGCGCCTTCATCGCGCGCGAGGGTTCGTCGCCGGCGCAAATGCATGAACTACAGAACCGCGTCGATGAAAAGCTGCATTCAGACCCGAATGTCATTACTGATTTTACCCTGACGGGCGCTACGGGCTTTCTGGCGTCTAATCAAGGGATCATGTTTACCTTCATTAAGCCGCCCGCGGACCGCCCCCCAATACAAGAGGTAACCGGGCAGATGATGGGTAGCCTCAACACAATTCCGGGAGTCTTCACCTTCCTGCGGCCGTTTCCGGTTTTGGAGATCAGCACGGGTGTGACCAGTCAGAATCAGGGCCAGTATGCCTACTCGGTTTCAGGCGCGAATCCCCAACAAGTTTATGACGTGGGCCAGAAGCTGATGAGCAAGCTAATGGAGTATCCCGGCTTTCTTTCGGTGTCGTCAGACTTCTACAACAACACTCCCAACGTGGATATTAGTCTTCGTCGCGAACAGGCAAAGACTTACGGCGTATCCGAGACGCGAATTCTGACGCTGCTCCGCAATGCGTACTCGCAAAATTATCTTTATCTAATCAAGAAGCCGGAAGATCAATACCAGGTGATTCTGGAGATGGCGGACGAGGCTCGGTCCCAGCCGGAAGATCTCTCGCGGCTCTACATCAGGTCGGACGATGGACAACGGCTTGTGCCTCTGGGCGAGTTGGTAACGTGGAAGTCAACTCTCGGACCGCAGGCGGTGCACCACCTCAACCAGTTTTCGAGCGTGACTCTCTTTTTCAATCTGAAGCCGGGAGTAGCGCTTGGCGAGGCTACGAACTTCATCAGCAAAGCCGCAACCGAAGTCGTGCCTCCGACCGTTCGCTCGGAGCTCCAGGGTGAAGCTCAAACGTTCAGCAACACCGTCACCAGCTTGACGATCCTGATGGCCCTGGCAGTGTTCGTCATGTACGTAATCCTGGCCATTCTGTACGAAAGCTACGTCCACCCGCTGACAGTGCTCTCGACGCTTCCCACCGCCCTGGTCGGCGGTCTGTTGACGCTGCTTTTGTTTCGCCAGGAAGCGTCCCTTTATGCGTTCGTCGGTATGTTCATGCTGATGGGAATCGTAAAGAAGAATGGAATCCTAATCGTCGACTTCGCCCGCCAGCGGGTCGATGCGGGCGAGCAGGCCGACCAGGCGATTCACGACGCCAGCATGGATCGTTTCCGGCCTATTCTGATGACTACTCTCGCGGCAGTTTTCGGAGCGCTTCCGATCGCGCTCGGCTTTGGGGCCGATGGTTCTTCTCGCCGCCCGCTCGGGTTAGTGGTTGTCGGCGGCCTGGTCATTTCACAGTTCATCACTCTCTATGTTACGCCGGTGATATATCTTTACCTCGAGCAGTTTCAGGAAAAGGTGCTGGATCGCACGTCGTTCTTTGGCTCGCGGCATACTAAGAAATCCTTAAGCGACGCGACGCCTGAGCCCAAATCTTTGACATCGGATCTGGCGGCGCGAGACTGAGATGGGATTGGGCAAACGGACCCGGTGAAATTCATTTCTATCGGTTCTCTGGTTCTATCAATTATTCAGCCAGACCGAGGCGCCGCACCAGGTCCTTGAAGCGCGGGTCGTCGCGCAGGGAATCCATGTACGGGTCAACCCGTAGGCGCTGAATAAACCAATCATGTTCCTGATACGCTTTTTCCAGCTCGGCGAATGCGGCGTCCTTTTCGCCAAGTGCGGCATAGACAATAGCCACCCAGTAGTTCGCCACGTATTTCGTTTTCGCTCTTTCCTTCCATTGCTTCAGCACATCTTCGGCTTTTGATCGTTGGCCGCTTTTCGCGTAGGCATAACCCAAAGCAGCAAGAAGCGAACGATTTGACTGCGCCGCCTTTTCCGAAATCGCCAGAGACTCAGCATACATCCCATTGACCTCATACGCATGACACATCCAGTTTTGTCCGGTAACCAGGGTCGGATCCAAGTCGTAAGTCTTTTTGGCCTGGTCTAATGCTTTATCGAACTGCCGGGCATACAGATAAACGGCGGCAAAATTTGCACCCTGTGTCAGTGAAAGCGGTTCCAATTCCATCGCCCGCTTCATCTCTGCGATCGCTTCGTCGTGACGACCCATCGGACTCAGATAGGTCCAGGCGTAGCGATAATGTGTGATCGCGAGATTTGGATCGAGTTCGAGCGAGCGCTTGAATTCGCGTTCGGCTTTGGCCCAATCCCAATCATAGGTCGCGGCGATCATTCCGGCGACCGTGTGCGCCTCAGGAAGGTCCGGGTCGAGCTCGAGAGCTTTGGCCACAGCCGCTTTAGCAAGCGGATTAGCCTCGTTAGGCGACATGTACGGGTACGACGGCATGACGTTATACGATTCCGAAACGCCTACGTAAGCCAGGGCGAAGTTGGGGTCCAGCTTTATCGCCTGTTGGAAAAGCTCGATACTGCGGCGAATGTCTTCATCCGTTCGCCTGGCAAAATAAAAACGGCCTTTCAGGTAGAGTTGATAGGCCTCGTTGTTGTCTGTGTAGCGCTTGGTGATCCCACGGGCGTAGCTGCCGGCAAGTTTTAGTTGCAGTTTCTGGGTGATGGCCGCAGCGATCTCGCGCTGCGTCGCCAGCAGGTCAGACATCTTGCGCTCATACTGCTCGCCCCAAAGCGACTTGTTGTTTCGGACATCGACCAGCTCGACGGTGATATTCAAATTATCGCCGCGCTTGACGAGGCGTCCGGTCATAACTGCGTCAACACCGAGTTCGCTGGCGATCTTCGCGATGTCCGTATCCTTACCCTTGTAACGCATCACCGAGCTGGTCGGGCTGACCTTTAAACCGGGTAGCTGTGACAAACGGAAGATCAGCGACTCTGCCAGGCCGTCTGACAAGTAATCCGTGTCGGCATCGTCACTCTTGTTTTGAAAAGGAAGCACAGCGATGGAATTGATTGCTTCGGTCCCGCCACCGGCTGATCCACGATATTTGAAAAACAAGTAGCCTGCGCCTGAAATCATGACCAGCAGAATCGCAAGAGCAACTCCAGCGCTGCGTTTGTGCTTGCTGATCCCACTGAGCAAATATTCAGCGCTCGAGACGTTGGGTGGCATCGACCCGGATCGCGCCAGGGTGGACTGAAGGCTTGAGCCGCCATCGGTACTGAGCGCGGTCGCGCTACCAGCCGGCGGCGGCACCGTGGTGTCAAAGTCGGTGCCGGATTCCAACTCGCGTCGCAGATGCTTTAATTCAATCGCGACTTCTTTAATCGCCTGGTATCTGTCGTCAGCGTCCTTCTCTAAACAGCGGCGCACAATGCGTTGCAGTTCGGCAGGTGCTGATGGATTCAAGTCTTTGATCTGCGGAGTTGGTTCATAGAGCAAGCTATGGAGGGACTTAACGATTGAATCGCCTTCAAACGGTTTCTTACCGGTTGCCGCTTCAAACAGGATGCAGCCGAAGGAAAAAATGTCCGAGCGCTGATCGATTTCATTTGTCTTGCCCTGCGCCTGTTCGGGCGACATGTAACCGACGGTGCCCATGATCATGCCGGGCGTTGAATGCTGTTGCATGA
>WNFP01000799.1_pt1 | contig 26948 bp, 27 predicted proteins | sample 5400201 | NCBI WGS metagenome assembly WNFP01 (sample SAMN13153355, study PRJNA577476) | soil metagenome | isolation source: 115 cm saprolite under Madrone tree | place: USA:California | collected 2016-06-14 | reverse complement strand
CGTCGTGGTCAACGGCCGCATCGTCGACAAGATCGTCACCCGGAAGGACGTGAAGGGCTTCATCTACGAGGGCGACCGCATCTCCTATCGCTACTGGGACATGTCCCGAGAGCGCTGAGCGCCTCCAGGCGGCGCCTCCCCGCCGGGGGGGCGCCGCCGGCTTTGATGCGCCTGCCCCGTATCCTTCGCGGCGGCCCCTTCGCCGTCGGCTCGGTCGCCGTCCTGCTCGTCCTCGCGGCCATGATGGCCGTGCCGAGCGCGTTCACCCGACGCGATCCCAACGCCATCGACTTCCTCGCGCGGCTCAAGCCCCCGAGCCTCGCCCACCCGTTCGGCACCGACGAGAACGGGCGCGACCTCTGGGCGCGGGTGGTCCACGGCGCGCGTCCGACCCTCACCGCCGCGGTCCTGCTCGTCGCCGTCGCCGCCGCCGTGGGGGGCCTCGCGGGGCTCGTGATCGGCGCCTCGGGCCGGCGCGCCGACGAGTGGCTGATGCGCGTGACCGAGTTCTTCCTGGCGTTCCCGCAGATCGTCTGGGCGCTGGCCTTCGCCACCGTGATGGGCCGCGGGATGGTCAACTGCGCGATCGCCCTCGCCATCACCTGGTGGGCGCAGTACGCGCGGCTCATGCGCGGCCAGGTCCTCGTGCAGCGCGAGAAGGAGTTCATCCTCACCGCCCGGGCGCTGGGCCAGCGGCAGTGGCGCATCCTCCTCTTCCACCTGCTGCCGAACTGCCTGTCGCCCGTGCTCGTCAAGGCCACCATCGACGTGAGCCTCGCCATCCTGCTCCTCGCCGCGCTGTCCTTCCTGGGAGTGGGCGCGCAGCCGCCGTTGCCCGAGTGGGGCGCCATGGTGACGATCGGGCGCAAGTACCTCCTCGACTATCCCTGGTACGCGACGTTCCCCGGTCTCGCCATCTTCATCACCGTGCTCGCCTTCAACGTGCTGGGCGAGCGGGTGCGCGACGTCCTCGATCCGCAGAGCCGCGCGGGCGCGGGACCCTGACGTGCTGCTCGTCCTCCGACGCCTGCCGCTCCTGGTGGCGCTGCTCGCCGCCATCTCCGCCGCGGTGTTCGCGCTCACCCAGTATCTTCCCGGCGACCCGGCGTTCGTGGCCGCCGGGGGCGGAGACGCGACCCCCGAGATGGTCGCCGCCGCCCGGGCACGCCTCGGCCTCGACCGGCCGCTGTGGGTCCGCTACCTCTACTACATGCGCAACGTCGCCGGCGGCGACTTCGGCAACTCCATCGTCAACCGGCGGCCCGTGATCGACGACCTCAAGAAGTTCTGGCCGGCGTCGATGGAGCTGGCGCTGGCCGCCATCGCGATCAGCGCCCTCGTCGGCATCCCGCTCGGTGTCGTCTCGGCGGCGTGGGGCGGCCGCTGGCCGGACCGGCTCATCACGCCCGCCTCGGTGTTCCTCGGCTCCATGCCGGTCTTCTGGCTCGGGCTGATGGCCGTGTTCGTCTTCTACCGGCAGCTCGACCTCCTGCCCGCCGGCGGACGTCTCACCGTCGGGCTGACGCCGCCGCCCGTGGCCACCGGCATGCTCGTCGTGGACGCGGCCATCGCGGGCCAGTGGCGCGTGTTCGCCGACGCCCTGCGCCACCTGATCCTCCCCTCGGTGATCCTCAGCGTGATCTCGCTGGCCATGATCACGCGCGTGACCCGCGCCGCTCTCCTCGACGTGCTCCACGAGGACTACCTGCGCACCGCGCGCGCCAAGGGCCTCGGCGAGGCCCGCATCCTCCTGAAGCACGCCCTGCGCAACGCCTCCGTCCCCATCCTGACCATCGTCGGGCTCCAGCTCGGCCAGCTCATCGGCGGCGTGGTGGTGACCGAGACGATCTTCTCCTGGCCGGGGCTCGGCCTCTACGCGGTGACCGCGGTGGAGAACCAGGACTACCCGGCGCTCCTGGCCTTCACGCTCATCACGACGGCGGTGTACGTCACCATCAACATGGCCGTCGACCTCCTCTATCCCCTGCTGAGCCCCCAGACCCGCCACTGAGTCGCCGAGGTGAGCCGATGGACCTGATCATCCGGAACGCGCGGCTTCGCCACCGCGATGACCTCACCGACATCGGCATCGCCGGTGGCCGCATCGCCGCGATCGCCCCCCGCATCACCGCCGGGGCCGCCGAGGAGCTCGACGCCGCCGGCCGCCTGACCACGCCGTCGTTCGTCGAGCCCCACATCCATCTCGACAAGGCCCTCACCGCGGAGCGGGCGCGAGAAAATCCGACCAACGTCTTCGAGGAAGCCATCGCCATCATGCGCGAGGTCAAGCGTGCCTACACCGTGGAGGACGTGGCCGACCGGGCCACGCGGGTGATCCACGGGCTGGTGGGGCACGGGGTGACGCTGATCCGCTCGTACGTCGACGTCGACACCATCGTCGAGCTCCGGGCGCTCGACGGGGTCCTGGCCGCCCGGGAGCGCTGCCGGCATCTCGCCCGGATCGAGCTGATCGCCTTCCCCCAGGAGGGCATCTGGTGCGACCCGGGCACCGACGAGCTGATGCGGAGCGCCATCGAGCGCGGGGCCGACGTCGTGGGCGGCATGCCGTACGCGGAGATGATCGACGCGTGACCGCCGACCACGCGACGGCGCTCGCCGCCTACGACGACAGCTACGCGGCGAAGGTGATCGCCCTGGTGGCCCGCGCCCGGATGAGCATCGTGACGCTCCCCACCAAGCTCATGCGCGGCGGCGTCCGCGACAAGGAGCCCCGCCGCCGGGGCCTCACGCGCGTGCGCGAGCTGCTCGCCGCGGGGGTCAACGTCGCCTACGGGCAGGACGTGATCCAGGACGGGTTCCTCCCCGTGTTCGGCACCGGCGATCCGCTCCAGGTGGGCTTCCTGCTGGCCTTCGGCGCGCAGTTCTCCTCGCGGGCCAGCATCGAGACGCTCTACGACATGGCGACGGTGCACGGCGCGCGGATCATGCGGCGCCCCGACTACGGCCTCGAGGTGGGCGCGCCCGCCGACCTCGTGGTCGTGGAGGCGCCGTCGGTACACGAGGCGTATCGTACCCAGCCCCCGCGCCTCGCGGTGGTTCACGACGGGCGCGTGGTGGCCCGCCACGGCCGCGTCGTCGTCTAGCGCCCGACTTCAAGACGCTCCCTCTCCCCTTTGGGGAGAGGGTTGGGGTGAGGGGAACACGAGCGCGCCAGCACCGCCCCTCACCCTGCCCTCTCCCCAGAGGGGAGAGGGAGAAATGACGAGCTCTCGCGGTCGGCTATCTCAGCGTGCTGCGACCGGGCGGGCTACGGCCGGATCGATGCGGCCCGACGGCTCCTCGACGACGGGCGCGTATTTGTCGGGGCGGCGATCCCGGTAGTAGCCCCAGAGCTTGCGCAGCGACGGCAGCGTCGCCAGATCTAGGTCGGCCAGCGCGATGTCGTCCTCGGTGGCGCTGGCCTCGGCCATCACTTCGCCCTTCGGGCTCAGGATCATGCTGTTGCCGTGGTGATCGCGCCGGGAGCCGCCGACGTCGACGCCGACCTTGTTGACCCCGCAGACGTAGAAGACGTTGGCGATGGCGTGAGCCCGGAGCTCCACGTCCCAGAGGTACCGGGTCATGCGCGTGGTGGCGGTGGGCACGAACAGGATCTCCGCTCCGCCGAGGCCCAGCACCCGCGCCGCCTCGGGAAAGTGGCGGTCGTAGCAGATGAGGATGCCGATGCGGGCGAACGGCGTCTCGAACGTGGGGAAGCCGAGATCTCCCGGGGTGAAGTAGAACTTCTCGTTGCCGCGCGGCTCCGAGCTCTGCGCCGCGTCCATGAAGGGAATGCTCGACTTCCGGTACTTGCCGATCATCTGGCCATCGGGTCCCAGCACCGCCGCGGTGTTGAAGTAGCGCCCGTCGGGCGCCCGCTCGAACACCGGCGCAATCAGGACGATCCCCAGCTCCCGGGCCAGCGCGCCCATGCGATCGGTGGTCGGGCCGGGCACCGGCTCCGCCCAGTCGAAGTACTCCGGCTTCGTCTCCACACAGAAGTACATCGTGTTGAAGAGCTCGGGCAGACACGCGATCTTGGCTCCCCGCGCGGCCGCCTGGCGCACCATCCGCTCGGCGGTCTCGATGTTGACGGCCTTGTCGGCGTGCCCGACGAACTGCACTCCTGCGATTCGCAGCATGGCGGAAGCCTCCGTTAGCGAAAGGCGGGAATGACCCGCTCCGCGAAGTCGCGGATCAGGCGAAACTTATCATCGAAGTGAATGCTCATCCAGAACTGGCGGGCCCCCGCCGCGATCGCGCCCTCGAGCTTCTTCACGCAGTCGGCCGGGGTCCCCACGATGGCGAAGCGGTCGGCGAGGTAGTCGACCAACCCGAGCTCGGTGATGAGCCGGCAGTTGGCACTACCCGGCCGCGCGTGCTCGCCGAACACGTAGCGCTCGGCCAGCACCGTCATCTTCGGCAGGAGGTCGGGCGGCACGTGCTTGCCTTCCGCGGTGAAGCGCGTCAGGTGGTTGCCGGCCATGGCAAGCGAGGTCTTGATCTCCTCGACCGCCTCCGCATAGCTCGCCCCCACGTTGACGTCCGGCCACCACCAGAGATCGAGCTCGGCGGGATCGCGCCCCGCCTCCCGCGCCCCGGCCTGCACCTGGGCGATCGAGTCCCGCACGATCGCCGGCGTGAGCCCGGTGCGGATCACCGCGCCGTCGGCGATCTGCCCGGCCAGCCGCAGCGTCTTCGGGCCGGACGCCGCGAGGTAGATGGGCACCCGCGCGCGTGACCAGGTGAAGCTCGCCATCCGTCCGTGATACTCGGCCCGCCCGGTGGTCATCAGGCTACGGATCGTCACCGCATACTCCCGGAGCTCCGCGAGCGACACGGCCTTGGCGCCGATGTTGTAGGCCGCGCTGTCCCCGGAGCCGATGCCGATCAGCGTGCGCCCGGGCGCCAGCTCCTCGAGCGTCGCCGCCGCCGACGCCGCCACGGCCGGGTGGCGCGTCACCGGGGTGATGACCCGCGAGCCGAACCGGATGCGCCGCGTGGCGGTGGCGCAGTGCGCGAGCGTCACGTAGACGTCGCGGCTGACCGATTGCGAGTCGGAGATGCCGAGCAGGTCGTAGCCGTGGCGCTCGACCGCCCTGGCCCACTCCACCACCTCGAGCACGGGCGCGCTGGGCATGAAGTTGACCCCGAACCCGATTCGCATCACGATCGCCGGCCGGCCGCGCCGCCCCGCGGAAGGTAACGCCCCCACCCCGGTTTCCCGACAGTCTCGAACTCGTCCATCATCACGCGGCCCCGCACGATCGTGGTGCGGGCCATTCCGCGGAAGCGATAGCCGTCGTAGACGCTCGTCTCGCACCGGCAGTGGTAGAAGTGGTCGTCCACGACGGCCTCGCGGTCGGGATCGACGATGACAACATCCGCGTCGGCGCCGGGCGCGAGGGCCCCCTTCCACGGGTAGAGGCCGAACACCTTCGCCGTGTTCAGGGCGCCGACGCGCGCGACGTCCTCGATGGACATGCGCCCGGCGTGGACCCCGAATGTCATCAGGACCGGCAGGAAGTGCTCCAGTCCGCCGCGGTTGCCCGAGCGCGCCCTCCAGATGTTCCCGTGCTTGGGGCCGCCCTTGGCCTTGGTGGCGTGCGTGCGGCCGCCAGTGCCGTGATCCGATCCCAGACAGGTGATGCCGCCATCGTGAAACGCCCGCCAGAGCCTGTCGCAATCGGCGGCCGCCCGGAGCGGGGGGTTCACCTTGCCCCAGCAGCCTACTTCGTCCTCCATGGCTCCGGTATGGGTGAGGTGATGCGGCGTCACCTCCGCCCAGACCGGCCAGCCTTCCCGGCGAGCGGCGGCGACCCGGTCCGCACCCTCGCGCGTCGACATGTGGGCGATGTAGATCGACGCGCCCGCCGACCGGGCCAGATCGATGGCCGCCGCGATGCGCGAGTATTCGGCCACGTTCGGGCGCGCCTCGCTCCAGGCGCCGAGATCCGTGCGCCCGGCTGCCGTGAGCTCGTCCTCGAGCACCGCGATGATGTCGATGTCCTCGCAGTGGACGATGCAGATGCCCGGCGCCCCGCGTTCCGCGCAGAACCGCAGTGAGCGCAGCAGCATCCCCGCATCGGATGGCCCCCCGAGCCAGGACAGCCCTTCGGTCGGCCGGGGCTTGTACGCGTTGAAGAAGTGCTTGAACGAGGTGACACCCCGATCCCACACCGCCGGCAGCTCGGCGTAGTGCGCGTCCGTCGACACGATGGCGTGGAAGAAGTAGTCCGTGCGCGACCACCGATTGCCCTCGCGAATCGTCGTCTCGATGTTCGGCACCAGCGGCTCGTTCCGCTGGCCGACGAAGTGCGCGAAGGTGGTCACCCCGCCGTGCAGCGCGCCATCCGTCTCCCCCGGCATGTTCTGGGCCAGCCCCTCCGCGATGGACGTGTCCTCCTCGCTGCCCATGTGGACGTGGGCATCGATGAGGCCGGGAAGCACGTACTGCTCGCGCGCGTCGATCGTACGGCGAGCCGGGGGCAGCGTGGCGTCGGCGCCGACGGCCACGATCCGCTCGCCGTCGATGGCGACGCCGCCCCCGATCACCCCCGCCGGCGTCACGACCCGGCCGTTCCGGATCACCAGATCCGCCGTCATGGGTGCCCGCGGTCCTCAACAACGTGCGCGGCGGCGGCGAACACCCGCATGCGCCCCATTGTCATCCCGGGCTGGCGAGCGCCGACGGGCGCCTCATCGTTGCTGTGCACCGCCAGCGTCGTCATCGCCCTGGAGCGTACCCGGCCGGAGGCATCCGGACAAGAGCGTCACGCCTCTCGAGTGGGCGTTCAGACGACGCCCAGATACGCTCGCTGCACGTGCGCGCTCGCGGCCACGTCCGCCGACGACCCCTCCAGCACCACGCGGCCCGCCTCCATGACGTAAACGCGCTGGGCCAGCTTGAAGGCCAGCCGCGCGTTCTGCTCGACGAGGAGGATCGTCACGCCGCGCCGGTTGACCCCGAGCAGCTGCCGATACACCTCCTGCACGATCACGGGCGCCAGCCCCTGCGACATCTCGTCTGCCAAAATGAGCTGTGGCGCGGCCATCAGCGCCCGCCCGATGGCCAGCATCTGCTGCTCGCCACCCGAGAGGCTGCCGGCGCGCTGGCCCTGCCGCTCGCGCAGGCGCGGAAACGCCTCGAACACGCTCTCGAAGGCCTGCGCGACCTCGGCGCGGTCGGAGCGCAGATACGCGCCCAGCTGCAGATTCTCGAGAACGGTCATCTTGGCGAACACGCGCCGGCCCTCCCGGATGTGGGCGATGCCGCGCGCGGTGACCTCGCGATCGGCCAGGGCGTCGATCCGCTCACCCCGGAAGCGGATCTGCCCGGCCCGGATCGGCTGGAGTCCCGAGACCGCCTTGAGCAGGCTCGTCTTGCCCGCCCCGTTCGGCCCGACGATGGCGGTGATGGAGCCGGGCGCCACCCGCACCGTGGCGCCGTTGACCGCGCGCGCCTTCCCGTACGCGACCTCGATCTGCTCCACGTCGAGCAAGGATGTCGAGGCGCTCACGCCAGCTCCGCCACGCCCAGGTAGGCGTCGACCACGCGCTGATCGGCGGTGAGCCCGCCGGGCTCGCCGTCGTAGATCTTCTGCCCGAAGTGGAGCACGACGGCGCGATCGCAATAGCGGCTGACGATGCGCATGTTGTGCTCGACCAGCACGATCGTGCAGCGCCGGCGGATCACGGTGGAGACCAGATCCATCATGCGGGTCGATTCCTCGTGCGAGAGGCCGGCTCCGGGCTCGTCGAGGAGCAGCACGGTGGGCTCGGTGGCCAAGGCCACCGCCACGGTCACGAGCTTCTGGATGCCGAGGGGCTGCTCGCTGACCACCTCGTCGCGGTGCGTGCCGATGCCGAGGAGGTCGAGGAGCCGCTCGGCCCGCGTCTCGAGCTCGCGCTGCTCGGCGCGATAGCCCGGCGTGCCCACCAGCCCGGCCAGAACCCGCGAGGGCACGTGGCGGTGGAGGCCCTGCAGCACGTTGTCGCGCGCGGTCAGCTCGCCGAAGAGCGTGACCTGCTGGAAGGTGCGGGCAATGCCGTGGCGCGCGCGATCGTGGCTGGCCAGCCGGGTGACGTTCCGCCCCTCGAGCAGCACCTGGCCGCCCGTGGGCGGGATGGCGCCGGCGATGATGTTGAAGAGCGTGCTCTTGCCGGCTCCGTTCGGCCCGACGAGGCCGACCAGCTCACCCTCCCCCACCGTGACGTCCACGCCGGCGAGCGCGGTGAGACCGCCGAACTGCTTGGTGATCCCGCGAATCTCGAGGACCGCGCTCATCGCTCGGTGGTGGCGACCGGCTGCTTGGCCCAGCGCAGGCGGCGGGCGACCCACGCCTCGCGCAGCCGGGGGAGCTGGATCAGCCCGCCCGGGAGGGCCAGGATCACGACCAGCAGGACGACCGCGTAGACGAGGCTCTTGTAGTAGCCGGCGGCGAAGAGCTGCTCGCCGAGCGCGGTCAGCAGCACCGAGCCGGCCAGGGGCCCCCAGAAGCTGCCGAGCCCGCCGACCATGTTGAAGATGACGAGATCGGTGGAGAAGAAGAACGTGAAGACGAAGGGGCTCACGAAGCGCAGGTAGTGGCCGTGGATCGCCCCCATCAACCCGCAGAAGAAGCAGGAGACGACGAAGGCCAGCGTCTTGTATCGCGCGGCGTCGATGCCGACGCTCTCCGCGAGTCCTTCCGTGTCGCGCGTGCGCAGCGCCAGCAGGGTGAATCCGAAGCGGGTGGCGGCCAGCCGGTACAGGAACCCGAGGGAAATCACCGCGGCGCCCAGCACCACGTAGTAGAAGCCGAGATGCGTGTTGAGCCGGACGCCGAAGAACATCGGCCGCGGCACGCCGGCGATGCCCGCGGGACCGCCGAAGAAGTCGAACGCGCGGAAGACCGCGTTCACCACCTCGGCGAACGCGAACACGCTCAGGCTGAAGTAGATGCCGCGCAGCTTGAGCGTGACCATCCCGAGCAGCCAGGCCAGCAGCGCGGCTGCCGTCCCGCCGGCCAGGAAGCCGAGCCACACCGACATACCGAGCTTCGTGGCGAGCAGCGCCGAAGTGTAGGCGCCCACCGCGATGTAGCCCGCGTGCCCGAAGGAGAGGTAGCCCATGCGCATGATGACGTAGAGCGCTTCCGCATAGACCGCGTTCATCAGCACGACGATCGCCACGTGGAGCATGTACGGCTCGGCCAGCGGCGGCAGCGCCACCAGCGCCAGCAGCAGGAGGACGAGCGCCGCCGTCTTCACGCGCTACACCCGACCGAGGAGGCCCGCCGGTCGGGCGACGAGCACCGCGATCATCACCACGAAGACGAGACCATACGCGGCCTCGGACCCGAACAGGATGGCGCCGACCGACTGGATCACGCCCACCAGGAGCCCGGCGAGCACGGTGCCGGTGATGCTGCCCAGCCCGCCGACGATGATGATGAGAAACGACATGAGGATGGGCTCGAGCCCCATGCCCGGGCTCAGCGAGTAGACCGGCGCCACGAAGGCGCCGGCCACCGCGGCCAGCACGAAGCCCAGGGCCACGCTGAGCGAGGCCACCCGGTTGGCGTTCACGCCGAGCATGCGGGCGGTCTCCTCGTCCTCCTCGATGGCCCGCATGGCCAGGCCCACCCGGGTGCGATAGACCAGCCAGTAGAGCGCGGCGACCAGGACCACGGCCACGCCGGCGGCCAGGAGGCGCTCGCGGGGCAGCCGGATTCCGAACAGGTCGACGATCCCGGGGAGATAGGACGGCACGCTCTTCTCCTGGATGCCGAAGGCGATCCAGCCGATGGACTGGATCACCAGCGAGATGCCGACGGAGGCCACCACGAGCTGGAGCCACTGGCCGCGCAGCACCCGGAAGATGCCGCGCTCGATGGCCAGGCCGAGCAGCAGCGCGAGCACGACGATGACGGCCAGGGTGGGCACGAGCGGCAGGCCGGCCACCACGTGGAGGTAGAGCACCGCCATCGCGCCCAGCATGTAGATCTCGCCGTGCGCGAAGTTCACGATGTGGAGGATGCCGTAGATCAGCGTGAGGCCGAGGGCCACGAGGACGTAGAGGATCCCCGTGAGCACGCCGATGGCCAGCCCCTGGGCCAGCAGGGGCAGGTACACCTCCACGTCAGTCGAACTTGCCGGTACGCACGTCGAACGGCTCCCACTTGCCGTCCTTCAGGATGGCGGCGGGAATGGGCAGGATGATCTGCCGCTTCGCGCCGTAGGTCTTCTCGCCGCCCCACGAGGCCGGCCCGAAGGGATGGTCGGGATACGTGGACTGGGCGAGCGCGTCGGCCACCTTCTTGGTGTCGAACGTGCCGGTCTTCTGGATCACGTCCGCGACCCACTTCGTGGCCGCGTAGGCCTCCCACATCGTCCCGGGCGCCGCCTCGCCATACTTCTTCTGGTGCCGGTCGGCGAGCTGCGCGTAGAGCTGGGTCGGCGGCTTGGCCCAGATGCGGAGCGCGATGATGTTGTCGCCCGCCTTGCCCGCGATGTCCGAGATGGCCTTGGCCTCGAGCACCGCGGTGGAGTTGAGGAAGTAGCCGGTGAAGCCCAGCTCGCGGGCCTGCTTGGCGATGAGGGCGATGGACCCGGTGGGCGAGCCGTCGGTCTCGATGAAGTCGGGCTTGTGGGCGATCAAGCGGAGCAGCGCGGGCCCGAAGTCCTTGGCGCCTCGCTCGTAGTACTCCTCGGCCACGAGCTGCACGCCCTTGGCCTTCATCGCTTCGACCTGGACTCGGACGACCTTCGCGTCGTTCTTGCCCAGCTCGTCGTTGGGTCCCAGCGTGGCCACGCGCTTGACGTTGAGCCGCTCGATGATGGGCTGGAGATGCGTCTGGTAGAGCTGGTCCGACGAGGCCATGATGCGGAACACCGTCGGGTTCTCGCCGTTGGTGATCTGCCGGCCGGCCGCCGCAAAGGCCAGGTCGAGGAAGCCGGTCTCGCGGATGATCGGCAGGATGGGCGGATGCACGCCCGCGCCGATGATGACCCCGTACTTCACGCCGTCGTTGTAGACCGCGCGGTTCATGGCCGCCACCGTCTTGCCCGGATCGTAGACGGTGTCGTAGGTCACCACCTCGAGCTTGTACTTGTCGCTCCCCACCGTGAAGACCCCGATGTCCTCGGCCGCGAACTCCATGCCCCGCTGCACGCCGAGGCCGAAGGCGGCGGCCGGGCCGGACACCGGAACGATCGCCCCCATCTTGAGGGGCTTCTGGGCGTGGGCCGACGGCGGCAACCCGAAGACCACACTCAGGGCGACGACCGCGAACAGGGTCAGGATGCGGTGGGAGCGGGTCATGGCATTCTCCTTACGGATTCGGAAGCCTCGGTCTGACCGGTCGTGAGCATGGACGGCCTCCTGGGGACCTCAGTCTGGCGCGGATCATACTCCCGATCCGCCACCTTTTGCGCCCTTGAGGGGCATCTCAGGGCTCCGCGCCCGCGGCGAGGTTGAGCTTTGGGAAGACGGGGATGGTCCGGCCTCCGTCCAGGATAATCGCGCGGCCGGTGACGAAGTCGAAGGCGGGCGAGCACATGAGCACGACCATGTGCGCGATCTCGGGCTGGGTGACGAGGCGCTCGAGGGGCGTGGCCCCGATGGCGGCTGCCTTGTAGGCGGGCATCCTGTCGGTGCGCGCGCTCGCGATCTGACTCGGCACCACCGCGTTGACCGTCACGTGAGGCGCGAACTCGACCGCCATGCTTTCGGTCAGGTGCAGCAGCGCGGCCTTGGCGAGCCCGTAGACAGAGTGCGACCGGACGAACCCCGACGTCGCGCCCACGTTGACGATGCGACCCCAGCCGAGTCTCTCCATACCGGGCAGCACGCGCTGGGACGCGAGGAACACCGACTTGAGGTTCGCGCTCATCACGTAGTCCCAATCGCGCTCGGTGAGCGTGCGGAAGGCGGTGTCGGCGAAGGGACCTGCGTTGTTCACGAGGACGCTCACCGGCCCCAGTGCGGCCTCCACCTCGCCCACGAGACGGCGCACGTCGTCGGCCACCGCCACATCGGCCTGAAAAGCCTGAGCCTCCGCGCCGGCCGCGCGGATCGCCGCCACCACCCCCTCGGCCCCGGTCCGCGAGCTCCGGTAGTGCACCGCCACGCGGGCGCCACGGCGGGCGAGCGCCTGTGCGATGTCCACGCCGGAGCCGGACGAGGCGCCGGTGACCAGGGCGATCTTCCGCTCCAGGAACCTTTCCTCGGTCATCCGATTCTCCTATCGCCCCAGCCGCGGCGGACGGTCGGCCTTCACGGCTCCACCAGCTCCGACCAGATCGAGGTGGTGTAGCTCCGGTCCAGGTATTTCGCGTAGAGCTCCTCGATCAGGCCCTTGCCCGCCGCCGCCAGCTCCTTCTCGTAGGCGGCGCGGTCGGTGATCTCGATCCGCTCGATGTAGTCCCACGGCCCACCCGCGAGCCGGGCATCGGTCGCCGTGATCCGGTGCGTGCGGTAGCTCACGATGGTCCGGAGTCTCCCGGCCACGACGTAGTCGACCTCGCGCTCGAACTTCTCGTACTCCGCCGCGCTGACGCCGGGCTTCAACTTCGCAAGCACGTACCGTACGGTGGCCATCGCTTCATCTCCATGGTCAGACATGGGTGAACGGCGCGCCCGGGATCAGACGAGATGGCACGCCACGGTGTGGCCGGGGGCGACCTCGCGCACGGGCACGGGCTCCGCGCAGACCGGCTGGGCGAGCGGGCAGCGGCCGCGCAACCGGCAGCCCGCCGGGATGTCGATCGGGCTCGGCACCTCGCCGGCCAGCGTGAGGCGCTCCTGCGCGATGTCGGGATCCGGAATGGGGATACAGGACAGGAGCGCGCGGGTATACGGATGCGTCGGATGGTCGAACAGCGCGGCGGCCGGCGCCTCCTCGACGACCACTCCCAGATACATCACGGCCACGCGGTCGCAGAGGTAGCGCACCGTCGACAGGTCGTGGGAGATGAAGAGATAGGTCATGCCGAGGCGCCGCTTGAGCTCGCCGAGGAGCAGGATCACCCGGGCCCGGAGCGACACGTCGAGCGCCGAGGTCGGCTCGTCGAGCACGACGAGGCGCGGGTGCGTCGCGATGGCCCGGGCGATGTTCACCCGCTGGCGCTGCCCGCCCGAGAGCTGGTGCGGATACCGGTCCCGCAGCCCGGCTTCGAGGCCGACCTCCGCCAGGACCTCGTCCACTCGCGCTCGCCGTGCGTTGCCGGTCAGCGGGGTATGCAGCGCCAGCGGCTCGTCCACCGTGGCCGCCACGGTGAGGCGCGGATTGAGCGAGGCGGTCGGGTCCTGGAAGACCATCTGGACGTCGCGCCGGCGACGCCGGAGCTCCTCGTCGCCGAGCGCGGTGAGGTCGACACCCTCGAGGAGGACGCGCCCTCCCGTCGGCTCGATGAGGCGCAGCACGCAGCGCGCCAGCGTGGACTTCCCGCAGCCGGACTCGCCCACGAGGCCGAGCGTCTCCCCGGCCGCGATCTGAAGCGAGACGCCGTCCACCGCGCGAACGAGACGGGGCGCCTGCCATGGGATGAGCGAGCGCAGGGCGAAATGCATCTGCAGGCGCTCGATCGCGAGCAAGGCGCCCACTAGGCGCTCGCCACCGCGACGCAGGCCACCGCGTGCCCTTCGCCGATGGTCCGCACCGGGACGTGCGTCGCGCATTCCGCCCGCACCAGGGGGCAGCGCAGGGCGAAGCGGCAGCCGGGAGGGGGCGCCAGGAGCGAGGGCACCGAGCCGGGGATGGGCTCCATGGCGACCTCGCGGTCGACGCGGGGGATGGCGTGAATCAGGGCGCGTGTGTACGGATGCGCGGGCGCGTGGAAGAGGTCGCGGACCGCGGCCCACTCCACCGTCTGGCCCGCGTGCATCACCACCACCCGATCGCAGAGCCGCGCGACCACGCCGAGGTCGTGGGTGATCAGGAGAATGGCTGCGCCCGTGCGCCGGCCCAGATCGCGCAGCAGCTCGAGGATCTGCGCGGCGATGGACACGTCGAGCCCGGTGGTCGGCTCGTCGGCGATGAGCAGCCGCGGATTCGTGGCCAGCGCCATCGCGATCATCACCCGCTGGCACATGCCGCCCGAGAGCTGGTGGGCGTACTGCCCGGCCCGGCGCTCGGGCTCGGCAATGCCGGCCTCGCGGAGCATGGCCACCGCCCGCTCGCGCGCCCGGCCCGGCGCGGCACCGCCGTGCCGCACGAGCAGCCGCTCGATCTGCCGCCCGACGGGCAGCACCGGGTTCAGCGACGTGCGCGGGCTCTGGAACACCATGGAGATCTGAGCGCCGCGCATCGAGCGCATCTCCTCCTCGGACAGGGCGAGGAGATCGCGCCCGGCGAAGTGGACCCGTCCGCTCACCACGCGCGCGGGCGGGCGCAGCAGGCGCAGGATGGCGAGGGCGGTCACCGACTTGCCCGAGCCCGACTCGCCCACCAGGCCCACGACCTCGCCCGGCCCGATGGTGAGCGCGGCGCGGTCGACCGCCTGCACCACCCCCTCGTCGGTCTCGAAATGGACGGTGAGGTCCTCGAGGGCGAGGAGGTCCGTCACACGCCCTTCATCCGCGGGTCCAGGACGTCCCGCAGGGCGTCGCCCACCAGGTTGAACGAGAGGACCGTGGCCATGATGGCCATGCCGGGAAAGACGAAGATCCACCACTCGCCGGAGACGATGTACCCCGCGCCCTCCGCGGTCATCGCCCCCCACTCGCTCGTCGGCGGCCGGATGCCGAGGCCGATATACGAGAGCGCCGCCACCGTGAGGATCGCGAAGCCCATGGCCAGCGTGGCCTGGACGATGACGGGCGGGAAGCAATTGGGGAGGAGGTGGTGGAAGATGATCCGGCGCTGTCGGTTCCCCACGGTGCGCGCCGCCTCGGCATATTCCATCTCGCGGATGCGCAGCATCTCGCCGCGGATGAGGCGCCCGTAGATGGGCACGTGAGTGATGGCGATGGCGATCACGATGTTGGTCACGCTGTTGCCGAGGGCCGCGGCGATGCCCATGGCGAGGATGAACGACGGGAAGGCCTGGATGGTATCGATCCCCCGCATGAGGATCTGGTCGATCCATCCCCCGCGATACCCCGACACCGCGCCGAGGACGGTCCCGATGGAGAGCGCGATGACCGTCGCCGCGAGCGCCACGAGCAGGTCGATCCGGCCGGCGTAGACGATGCGCGTGAGCTGGTCCCGGCCGTAGAGGTCGGTGCCCAGCCCGTGCCGCCAGCTCGGCGCCTCGAGGGCGTGCTCGGCGTCGGGGGCGTCCGGATCATCTGGCAGGATCACCGGCGCGGCCACCGCGCCGAGGGCCACCGCCGCGAGGACGCCGAAGGCCACCAGCGACATGACGTTGCGGGACAGGCGTCGCCAGAGCCGCGCCGCCGCCGAACGCCGGACGGGCGCCGCGTCAGCCGAGGCGTATTCGAGGGTCGACAACGCCGTACACCAGGTCGACGGCGAGATTGACGAAGACGTAGACGACGCCCACGAAGAGCACGAAGCTCTGGATGGGGCCGGAGTCCTTCGACATCATGGCCGCGACGGCATAGTTGCCGATGCCCGGCCAGGAGAACACCGATTCCACCACGACGTTGCCGGCCATGAGGAAGCCAAACACCACGCCGAGGAGCGTGATGACGGGAATCATGCAGTTCCGGAGCGCGTCGCCGTACACGATGGTGCGGCGGGGCAGCCCGGCCGCCCACGCCGCCTTGATGTAGTCGGACTCGAGCACCTCGAGCATGGTCGCCCGCACCATGCGCGTGAGCGGCGCCATCACCGAGAACCCCAGCACCAGCGCGGGGAGCACGAGCTGGTGCAGGGCGGAGCCGAGCGCGCGCCAGTGCATCGCCACCAGGGCGTCGACGGTCAGGAGCCCGGTGACCCGGGGGGGCGGGGTGATGCCGGTGCCGAGCCGGCCGAGGGGCGGCGGCGCCACGCCGAGCGCGTAGAAGAAGATGTACAGCGCGAGCAGGCCGGTCCAGAACGTGGGCATGGCCACCCCGCCCACGCCGAGCAGACGGCTCACGTGATCGAGCCAGCCGTCGCGCCGCACGGCCGCGACCACGCCCAGGGGGACGCCCACCGCGAGGGCCACGAGCAGCGCGGCCACGGTCAGCTCGAGCGTGGCGGGCACGCGCTGGATCAGGTCCTCGAGGACCGGCCGCCCGGTCGTGTGGCTCTCGCCGAGGTCACCCCGGAACAGGCCGCGGAGATACCGCCAGTACTGCACGACCACCGGCTGGTCCAGGCCCATGCGGCGCTCCATCTCGGCGATGTGCTGCGGCGTGGCGAGCGGCCCGGCCTTCACCAGGGCGGGGTTGCCGGGCAGGATATACGTCAGGACGAAGGTGACGATCGTCACCCCGAAGAGCGTGGGGACAACGAGGAGGAGGCGCGTGCCGACGTAGGCGAGCACGACCGCGCCCTACTCGGGGCCTCCCTGGTCCGGCCGCTTGCCGTTCCGCCCGGAGGAAAAATGGGCGTGCATCATCTTCCAGCCGCCCGGCTCGCGCAGGCAGCCCAGGGTGGCGCGGATATACGGCTTGTCGGTGAGGAAGGTGGGCTCGATCTCCTGGCCGATCCACCGCCAGTAGCGCCCGACGCGGTCGTCGGTGATCAGCGCCAGGTCGCCGCGCACGGTGATGCGAATGGTCCCCGACCCGCCCGCCTTGACGAGCTGGAGACGCGTCCGGTAGTGATCCCAGATGTGGAGCCAGTCCTCGAGCCCATGGTAGGCGTGGCCATTGGTATTGAAGTAGATGTGGCCGGGGTCGGGATTCCAGATCTTGCGGAGCGCGTCGTTGTCGAGCCCGTCATTGGCCAGCCGCAGGTCGAAGTAGAGCCGCAGCAGCGCGGCATGATCGCTCGGCGTGCCGCCGTCGAAGATCGGCGGGTGGTCGGGCTCGTATCCCTTGGGGGCCTCGGTCATCGGGCATGTCTCCTCGTCGCCGGTGGGGTCCGGGCTACGTGCGCTTGAGGCTGTAGTACCGCTCGAAGGTGTCCCAGCGCTTCTCGAGACCCACCAGGTCGGCGGTGCCCACCCGGGTCCAGTTCTCGTACCACAGCAGGCCCCACACCGCGTCGTCGAGCACGAGCTTCTGGATGTCGCGGGAGGCCGCCGCCCGCTTGTCGCGATTGGTCTCGTGCATGTTCTCGTCGATCAGCTTGTCCACCGCGGGGTTCGAGTACGCGCTCAGGTTCGTGAACTTCGACTTCGAGTTGAACAGGAACGTCAGGTGATAGAAGGGATCGTTGATCCACGACTGCCACGCCTCGATCGAGAGCTGGTGATCCCCCTTGGTGGCGAGCTGCCGGAAGGTGGCGTCCGTCTCCTTGACGATGTTCACCTTGAAGCCGATCTGCTCCAGCTCGCGCTGCAGCCACACCGAGGCCTGCTCGTGCGTGGGCCAGCCCACCCGGATGGCCAGGTCCACCGGAATCGGCGCCCGGTCCATCCCCGCCTCCTTCATCAGCGCCTTGGCCTTGGCGATGTCGTGCTTGTAGGGCGAGTAATCGCCGAGATAGGTCGGGGTGAGATTGGGCACGGGGCTCTTCATCTGGGTGCCGTAGCCGAACAGCACGTTGGGCAGGATGGCCTGGATGGGGATCGCGTAGTTGACCGCCTGCCGGACCAGCTTGTTGTCGAACGGCGGCTTCTTCTGGTTCATGCAGAGGAAGTGGCAGGTCGTGTCGGGCACGCTGAACACCTTGAGCCCGGCCTCGCCCTCGAGGGCCTTCACGTTCTTCGGGCTCAGCCCCGGCCGGCCGGCGACCAGGTCCACCGCCTTGCGCTTCAAGAGCAGGACGCGGTCGGCCTCGTTGGGCACCAGCTTCAACACCACGCGCTCGAAGTAGGGCTTCGGGCGCCAGTAGCCGGGCGTGGCCTCCAGCACGATCTCGACGCCCGGCTCGTTCTTGACGAGCCGGTAGGGCCCGACCGACGCCTGGTTGCGCTTCAGCCACTCGGTGGCCCACGGATCCTCGCCGGTCACGTGCGCCTTGACCTCCTCGGGGTCGAGGATGGCGTTGTTCGACAGCGCCACCGTGTCGAGGCCCATCGGACTCGGCGCCTTCATCGCGATGGCGAACGTGTAGTCGTCGCGCACCACGAACTGCTCGGGGGCGCTCACCTGGATCAGCGTCGGGAAGATGAGCTTCATGTAGCCCGGCGAGAGCAGGCCGCGGTCGAACGAGTACTTGAAGGCCGGCGCGGTGATGGGCCGGCCGCTCGGGAACTTCATGCCGCGGCGAACCTTGAGCACGATCGTCGCCCCGTTGTCCTCCATCGTCCACGACTCGGCCAGGTGCCCGTCCCACTCGCCCGGCACCGAGCGAAAGAGCCCCGGCTTGCCGTCGATCGGCCGCACCTTCCACATGAGGGGCGCGTCGGTGGTGTTGGCCACCGTGACGTAGGCGCCCTGCGACTTGAACACCGCGGGGTCGAGGGAATCGATGTCCGAGTCCCACGCCACCACCAGCGTCTTCTTGTCCTGCGCGGCGGCCCGCCGCCCGGCGGCGAGCCCGGCGGCCCCGATCCCGGCGGTGACGAGAAAATCGCGTCGGTTCATGTCGGCCCCCTCAGTCCGTGATCTCTTCGGACCAGAAAAAGATGTTCTTCGACCGCTCCAGATAGTCCCCGTAGAGCTGGCGCATCAGCTCCTGGCCCGCGGGGGACGCGATGTCCCGCTGATACTGGTCCACGTCACGGACCTCGATCCGCTCGATGTAGCTCCAGCCCGCCGCCTCGGCGCCGGTGATGGGCCCCTCGATGCGATGGGTGCGATAGCTCACGATGCTGGGCAGCGATCTCGCCACCACGTAGTCGTACTCCCGCAGCCAGCGCTCGTAGTCCTCGCGCTTGACGCCCGGCTTGAGCGTCGTGATCACGTACCGTATCGGCATCGCCCGTCCCTCCGACTCCGTCTCACTGCGCGGCGTCCGCACCGCCGGCCAGGGGTTCGAAGCAGTCGAGCACGTCGCCCGGCGCCAGCACCGCGTCCCGCTCGGCGACCGCCTGGTTGCGCGCGACGAGCCACGTATCCTGGTCGGCACCGAGCCCGGCGAGGACCTCTCCGATCGTGGTCCCGGCATGGAGGTCGAGGGTGGTCCGGCTCGCCCCCTCGGGCAGGAAGCGTCGGAGCGTGCCGTGCATCACCACGGTCACCGTCACGCGCCCGCGGCCCTCACCCGCGGCATGACCTCCTGCTGGAAGCGCTCGATCACCACCTCGATCCGGCCGTCGGGCGACACCGGGTAGAGCATGAGCTGGGTGGCCCCCCGCCGCGCGAGGCGGACGACGCCCGCGGCCACCTCGTCGGGCGGCCCGGCCAGCGTCACCGCGTCCACGAAGCTCTCCGGCACCTCCCGCGCCGCGGCCTGGAAGGGCCGGGGATCGTAGACGTAGGTCAGGCCCTCGAGGTGCTTCGCCAACGCGGGCGGCACGGTGAGCCCCGCGGTGGCGAACGTGAAGAAATCCGGGCGCTGGGCGGCCAGGCTGCGCACGATCGTCGGCTTCATGAGATCGCGCGCCACCTGCCGGTCGTCGTGCACGCAGACGTTGATCCGGGCCACCAGGTCGATGCTCCCGAAGTCGCGGCCGGCCTCGCGGGCCCCCGCCGCCACCGTGTCGCGGAAGAAGGTGAAGAGCGGCTCGGCCACGCAGCCTTGCATGATCGCCCCGTCCGCCACCCGGCCCGCGACCCGGCACCCCACCGGGCGCTGGGAGGCGATGTACATCGGCACGTCCGCCCGCACCGGCTTGAAGTCCAGGTGGCCGCCCTCGATCTGCACGACGGACCCCTTGTACGTGACCGTCTCCCCGGCCAGCAGCTTCCGGATGACCTCGACCGTCTCGCGCAGGGCCAGGCCGGGCTTCTCGCGCGTGATTCCCAGCTCGCGGAAGCCGCTGACCCCCGCCCCGATGCCGAGCACCGCGCGCTGCCCGGAGATCTCGTCGAGGGTCGCGATGGCCATCGCGCTCAGCGCGGCGTGGCGCGAGTACGGGTCGGTCACGCACGGGCCCAGCTTGATCCGCTGCGTGCGCAGCGCGCACAGCGTCAGCGACGCGTAGACCTCGCGGAAGAAGCGCTCGTCGGCCAGCCAGAGATAGTCGTACCCGGTGCGCTCGGCCAGCTGCGCGATCTCGGCCAGCCGGGCCGCGGGATGCGAGGGCAACAGGAGGAGCCCGGTCGTGAGCGGCATCAGCGCGCGTCGCCGCGGGGCGCGAGCACGATCTTTTCAGCCGTGATGGGCAGGCTGGTGATCCGGACGCCGACCGCCGCCGCGATGGCGTTGGCCACCGCGGCCGGGGGCTCGATGTTCGGGGGCTCGCCCACCCCCTTGGCCCCGAAGGGCCCCACCCGGCCCGGATGCGCGACCAGGATCGATTCGACGCGGGGCACGTCGAGCGTGGTCGGCATCTTGTAGTCGGTGAGGTTGGCGTTCAGCACGCGGCCGTCCCGGTACACGATCTCCTCGGAGAGGGTCTGGCCGAGGCCCTGCGCCACGCCGCCCTCGATCTGCCCCTCGATGTACGTGGGGTTCAAGGCGAAGCCCACGTCCTGGGCGACCACGTACTTGTGAATGGTGACCTCACCGGTCTCCCCGTCCACCGAGAGATCCACCGCGTGGGCGTGGAAGCTCGGCGAGTGGAAGGCCGGGTAGACATGGCCCTCGACCCGCTTGGTGTCGTAGGCGGTGCCCGGCGCGATGAACGTGCCGTGGGCGATCATCCCGCCGCCCGCGAGCTGGGACTGCCGCGCGAGGTCGGCGAGCGAGATCCGGCCGTTCGGGCCGACGACGTGCTTGTCGCGCAGCTCCAGCGCCTCCTCCGGCGCGCCGAGCTGGGCGGCGGCCTGGGCCACGAGCTTGCGCTGCAGCTCGGCCGCGGCGGCCCGGCAGGCATTCCCCACCGCGAAGGCGGTCCGGCTCCCCTGGGCGCCGAAGTCGAAGGGGGTCGCGAAGGTGTCGCCGGAGACCACGGTGATGTCGGCGAGATCGACGCCGAGGGCCTCGGCCAAGACCTGGGCCGCGCCCGTGAGGGCGGCGGTGCCGATCTCCACCGCGCCGGTGTTGAGCGCGACGGTGCCGTCCGGGTTGATCTTCACGTACACGCCCGACGACCCGCCGGTCGTCGTCCACCAGCCGCAGGCCAGACCCTTGCCACGGCCGGGGCCCGGCCGGCGGTCCCGCCAGCCGATGGCCTCGGCGGCGCGCCGCAGGCACTCCTCGAGCCCGACTGCGGTCAGGACCTGTCCGGTCGGCCCCTCGTCGCCCTCGTGGACGATGTTGCGCAGCCGCATCTCGAGCGGGTCGATCCCGAGCGCGTCCGCGATGATGTCCATCTGCGACTCCACCGCGAAGTTCGCCTGGGGCCCCGACGGCGCGCGGTACGAGCCGCAGTTGGTCTTGTTGGTGTAGACCGCATAGCCCTCGATGAAGAGATTCGGGATGCGGTACGGGCCCGCGAGGACCAGGGTCGCCACCGACGCGACGCCCGGGCCCGACCCGGCGAAGGCGCCGGTGTCGAAGTAGATGCGGCCCTGCCGGGCGGTCAGACGGCCGTCGCGCGTCACCCCGGTCTTGAGCTCGATCACGGTGCCCTGCCGCGGGTAGGCCGCGGTGAGCTCCTCCTCGCTCGTGGTCATCACCTTCACCGGCCGGCCGGACGCCCGGGCCAGCAGCGCCGCGAAGTGCTCGACGCCGACCCGCAGCTTGCCGCCGAAGGCGCCGCCGACCCCCGGGACGATGACGCGGATCTTCGACGGCGCGATGGCGAGGATGTCGGCCAGCGTGGCCTGCACGTCGAAGGGGAGCTGGGTGTTCGACCAGACCGTGACCTGGCCCGAGCTGTCCCACGCCGCCACCGCGGCGCGCGGCTCGGTGTAGCCCTGGTGCACCATCGCGGTGGTGAACCGGTGCTCGAAGACCCGATCGGCCTCGACCCAGCCGCGCTCGACGTCGCCGACGACGATGCGCGCGCGGTTGCACACGTTGCCCTCGCGCTGGAGGATCGGGATCGCGGTGTACGACTGCCATGCCGCGTGGACCAGCGGGGCGCCCGGGGCGAGCGCCGCGGCCACGTCGAGCACGGGGGACAGCGGCTCGTAGGCCGCCTCGATGAGGGCCAGCGCCGCCTCCGCCGCCTCGAGGGTGACCGCGGCGACGGCGGCCACCGGCTGGCCCACGTAGCGCACGATGTCCGAGGCGAAGGCCGGCTCGTCCTTCACCGCGGCCCCGTAGCGCACGTCCGCGGCGTCGGCCGCGGTGATGACCGCGCGCACGCCGGCCATGCGCGCCGCGCGGGTGGTGTCGAGCCGGACGAGGCGCGCGTGCGGCTCGGTGCTCCGGAACACCTTGCCGTACAGCATGCCGGGCAGGGCAAAATCCGCGGCGTAGACCGCGCTGCCCGTCACCTTGCCCGGCGCATCGATGCGCGCCAGCGACTGCCCGACGACGCGCGGCGGCGCGCTCACGATGCCCCCACCGGTGCGGCGAGCCGCTCCGCGGCGGCCAGGACCGCGTCGACGATCTTCTGGTATCCGGTGCACCGGCACAGGTTGCCGGCGAGCGCCTCGCGGACCTGGGCCTCCGAGGGCCTCGGATGCTCGTCGAGGTAGGCCTTGGCCGAGAGGATCATGCCCGGGATACAGTACCCACACTGCACGGCGCCGAGCTCCACGAACGCCTGCTGCAAGGGGTGGAGCGCGCCGGCGGGCGCCAGCCCCTCGATCGTCGTGATGGCCCGGCCCTGGGCCACCACCGCCAGGTAGAGACAGGCGTTCACCGCCTCTCCGTCGACGAGCACGGTGCAGACTCCGCACTCGGCGTCGAGGCAGTTCGTCTTCGTGCCGGTGAGACCGAGATCCGTCCGCAGCACGTCGAGCAGCGTGCGATCCGGCTCGACGAGCGCCTCGTGGCGCTCGCGGTTGATCTCGAGGGTGATCGCGATCCTGGCCATGGGCTCTCCCCGCCGCTAGGCGGCCGATCGCGCCCGCGTGACACAGCGGTCGAGCGCGCGCCGGACCAGGACGCCGACCAGATGCCGCCGGAAGGCCGCCGATGCGCGCACATCGTCGATGGGGCGACACGCGTCCTGGGCCATCTCCGCCGCACGGCGGAACGCCTCCGGGCCGACGGGCTGGCCTTCGAGGGCGCGCTCCGCCTGGTGCGCCCGCACCGCGGTGGGGGCGACGGCGCCGAGGGCGATGCGCGCCTCCAGGCAGCGCTCCAGGCTCGCGTCCATGGTGAGCCGGGCGGCCACGCCCACCACCGCGATCTCCATCGCGCGCCGCCGGCCCGCCTTCAGGAACGCGGTGGCCGCGCGCGGGGGCAGCGCGGGCAGGCTCACCCGGGTCAGGAGCTCGTCCGGGCGCCGGGCCGTCCGGTTGGGCCCGAGGAGAAAGTGCTCGATGGACACCTCCCGCTCGCCCGCCGGCCCGACCAGCGTCACCGCGCCGTCGAGGGCCAGGAGGCCTGGAACCAGGTCCGCCGCCGGCGAGGCATTCACGAGATTGCCGCCCACCGTCGCGACGTTGCGCACCTGATGGCCCCCGATCACCTCGGCGCCCTCGATGAGACAGCGGAACGCCCCGGCCAGCTCCGGCGCCCGCTCGATGGCGCGAGGCGTGACCCGGGCACCGAGGGTGACGCGGCCATTGACCTCGATGCCGGTGAGCCCGGGCACTCGTCGGAGGCCAATGACGTGGCGTGGCGCGATCCGCCCGCGCTCGAGCTGGACGATCAGGTCGGTGCCGCCGGCGAGGAAGCTCGCCTCCGTGCCGAAGCGCGCGGCCAGCGCGATGGCGTCTCGCAGGCTCTCGGGCTCGTGGTACTCGAAGCGGCTCACGCGGTGAAGTCCTTCGCGTTGACGTGCGGGGGCCAGATCGAGGCGAGCCGCGCGCCGGCCTCGATCAGCCGCGGGGCGAGCGCGTGCAATCGATCGAGCGCCAGCCGATAGGCCGGACCCGACAGCGCCACCGCTCCCACCATCGCGCCCTCGCGCGTGATCGGCGCCGCGACGGCCCGGCCGCCCTCGGCGAGCTCCTCGTCGGCGATGGCATATCCCGCCGCGCGGATCCGCGCGAGCTCCTTCCGGAGGTCGCTCAGCGCGGTGATGGTCTTGGGGGCGACCGCCGGGAGGGGGCGGCCGAGCACGCGGGCGAGCGCCGTGGCGGGCAGCGTCGCCAGCCACAGCTTGCCCGCCGCCGTCGCGTGCAAGGGGGCCCACAGGCCAACGAGCGGCAGCAGACGGATGGTCTGGCCGCGACCCTCGGCCTTGGCCACGAAGAGGACCTGGTCGCCGTCGACCACCGCGAGCTGCACCAGCTCGTCGGTCTCGTCCGCCAGCTCCTGCAGCACCGGCAGAAAGACGCGCGGCATTCCCGCCAGGTCGGCATGGCCGAACGCCAGGGCGAGCAGTCGCCACGTGAGGACGAAGCGGCCGCTGCCCGCATCCCGGCGGACGTAGTGACGCCGCTCGAGCGTGCTCAGCATCTTCGAGATGGTCCCCTTCCCGCAGCCAATGGCGCGGCTCAGGTCCCTGACGCTCGTGCCGTCGGGACTGATGGCCAGTGACTCCAGAATCTGCATGGCCCGAGCGATTCCCGTGACCTCGCGTGCCACCGAGCAGGGGTCCTTGAGGTGAAACTTAGAAACCAGGTTTCGAGTTTATACTGGCCGCGCGACAGGGTGTCAAGCCGTCATCCGGCCGTAGAGCGATGTCGAGATCGCCGACGGCGCCGCCACCTGCTCGGTGAAATCAACGACTACGTGACACTGGTGGTCGTGAAGCGCGCGACCCCTCGCGGCTGCCCATCCAACGCTCGTTTGATGGCCCGCTCCAGCTTCGCGACCCCCTCGTCGATCTCGGCCGGAGTGATCGTCAACGCGGGGAACATCTTGAGTACATTGCTCGAGCCGGCGACGAGCACCCCTTCCTCGAGGGCATTCCATCGGATGCGATGCATCATCATGTTGTCGCGCTCCCGGCCGATCGCGTCCTTCACGATCTCGACGCCGATATACAGGCCCTTCCCCCGTACGTCCCCGATCACCTCGTAGCGCTGCTGGAGGTCCCGGAGCTGTGACATCAGGTATTCGCCGCGCTCGGCGGCCCGCTGGGCGTAGTTGCCGGCCAGGAGGATCTCGAAACTCCGCTTGGCCACCGCGGCGTAGAGCGGCTCGCCGGCGAACGTCCCCGCCCAGGGAACCCCCACCTCCGCGGCGCGCGCGCGATCGGCGAGATCCCGCCGGGTCGCCATCGCGGTGATGGCCATGCCAGCGCCGATGCCCTTCCCCAGCGTGACGACATCCGGGACCATGCCCGAGTGCTCAAAGCACCACGTCCGGCCGGTCTTGAAGGGCGCGACCTGCACCTCATCCAGGATCAGGAGAGCGCCCAGCCGCTGGGCCATCGCCTTCAGACGCGGGAGCCATTCGGGCGGCGGGACGATCATCCCGCCGGCCCCGAGGATCGACTCGGTGATGATCGCGGCCACGTCCCCCGTGCTCACGCGCTCGGTCATCTCCTCGCTCGCCTTCACGCACTCGATATCGCACGACGGATACTTGAGCCCGATGGGGCACCGGTAGCAATCCGGCGTCAGGATCGTCGAGGTCCGCGCCGGGCTCAGGAGTGGCCCGAGGTGCCGCTTGCGCGGCCCCCCGATGCTGTTGAGCCCCTCCACGGTCAGCGTGCCGCCGTAGAGGCCGCCGATCACCGCCACCACGTCGAACGCCTTCGTGACCCCACGGGCGACGCGGAGAGCGATCTCGTTGGCCTCCGACCCCACCGCCGCGAAGTTGATCACGTCCAGCTCGGGCGGCAGGGCCGCCTGGAGCGTCTCGGCGAATTCGACGACCGGAGTCGCGGCGAAGTACTTGTAGTGGTGCCAGAGCTTCCCGGACTGCTCGATCAAGACCTCCCGCAATTCGGGGTGATTGTGGCCGAGCAGCAGCGAGATGTGGCCGGAGACGAAGTCGAGGTACTCGCGGCCTTCGACATCCCACAGGCGCAGGCCCTGGCCGCGCTCGAAGACCACGCGGGGAAAGTGGCGCCAGCCGAGGGTGGCGGCGTCGTCGCGCCGATTCCAGTCCGCGTTGGATCCAGGCTTGTTGTCCGGCACTGTCGAATGTGTCATGTGCGCGTCTCGCTCCCTTGGTGTCGGAGCCGCCCGCTATACCGAGGCGCGGCTCCGCTTGACGATAGGGTCGAGGACGTCTCGCACCCAATCGCCGACGAGGTTGGCAGCCAGAACGACCAGACTGATCGCCAGACCGGGAAACAGCACCGTCCAGTAGGCGATCTGCAGGAATTGCCGGGATTCGCTCAGGTCCATGCCCCAGCTCGGGGTGGGGGGCTGGACGCCGAGCCCGAGGAAGCTGAGGCTCGACTCCAGCACGACGACCCGCGCGAGGTCGAAGCTCCACACCACGCAGAGCGAGGCGGTCACCCCGGGCAGCACGTGGGCGAGCAGGATGCGCCGGTCATCGCACCCGATCGCCCGGGCCCCCTCGATGAATTGTCGCTCGCGGAGCGACAGCACCTCTCCGCGCACGATGCGGGCGAAGGCCGGCCAGCTGCTGAGCGCGAGGACCACCACCAGGATGGGCAAGCTGCGCCCGGCGACGGCCATGACGGAGATGGCCAGGAGGAGGTAGGGAAAGGCCAGCTGCATGTCGATCAGCTTCCGCACGAGCTCGTCGAGCATGCCGCCGTGGTAGCCGGCCAGGAGTCCCAGGCCGGTCCCGCCGATGCCCCCGAGAAGGGACGAGACGAGCGCCACCACGAAGGTCGTGCGCGCCCCGTAGATCACGCGACTGCACACGTCGCGCCCGAGAGAGTCGGTGCCGAGCAGATGGCTCGTGGTCCCTCCGTCCATCCACGCGGGCGGGCGCAGCCGTTCGGCCAGCTGCTGGTCGGTGGGGCTGGCCGGGGCGATCTGG
>WNFP01000630.1_pt1 | contig 26955 bp, 22 predicted proteins | sample 5400201 | NCBI WGS metagenome assembly WNFP01 (sample SAMN13153355, study PRJNA577476) | soil metagenome | isolation source: 115 cm saprolite under Madrone tree | place: USA:California | collected 2016-06-14 | reverse complement strand
TGGCCACGAATCCTACGTCCTGAACAACATCTACGATCCGCTGACCCGCTACAACACCAAGAAAGGTAAGCTCGAGCCCGCACTAGCCACGAGCTGGTCGGCCAGCGACGACGGCAAGCAATGGACGTTCAAACTGCGGCCCGGCGTCAAATTCCACAGCGGCGAGCCAATGACCGCCACGTCGATAAAGGCCATGCTCGACCGCAACATCAAGATGGGTCAGGGCGCCCACTATCTGTGGGGCGGGGCTACGGTGGCCGCACCGGACGACATGACTCTCGTCATCACAACCAAGGATCCCCTGCCGATCGACCTGGTCTCCTCGGCCTCCTATGCCTGCATGGTCTATTCGGCCGACGCGACGGCCAAAGGCACGGAGTGGTTCCAGAAGGGCAATGCCGACGGCACGGGGCCTTACAAGCTGGTGCAGTGGGTACCGAACCAGCAGATCGTGCTGGAACGCAACAAGGATTACTGGCGCGGCTGGAAGGGTAACGAGCCCGACCGGATCATCGTGAAAATCGTGTCGGAAGTCTCGACCCAGCTGCAAATGCTGCGCTCCGGTGAAGCGGACATGACGTTCGCCACCATCCCCTTCGACATGATCAACACGCTCCAGCAAGATCCGAACATCAAGATCGATATCGTCGATTCCTGGATGTGGGTGCCAGGCAAGATCAACGTCGCCAAGGCGCCGACGGATAATCTCAAGTTCCGCGAAGCGCTGACCCATATCATGGACTACGAGACTGTCGCCAAGCAGATCTATGCGGGTCTTGCCTCGGTACCGCAGGGCCCGACGCCCATGGCGCTGCCCGGTGCGTTCAAGTACGACATGCCCAAGTTCGACTTGGATCTGGCCAAGAAGCTGCTGGATGAATCCGGTGTGCCGAAGGACCAGTGGAAAATCACCTGGGTCGCCTATGGCGGCGTCGAAGTGCTGAAGAACATCGCGCTGCTGTTCCAGGCCAACGCGGCCAAGGTGGGCGTCCAGGTCGAGATCGTGCAGGGCGACTGGGGCGTGGTCTGGGATAAACAGAAGCACCTGGAATCGTCGGCGAATGTCTTCCCCTACCGGACATGGCCCGACTACGCGACCGTCCAGCCGGCTTCCGACTTCGGGACCCAGAAGCCCGGGAATGTAAGCTTCAACTTGAGCTACTATTCAAACCCTCAGGTCGATAAGTGGATTGACGAAGGCACGAAGCTCGAGGCGGTGGATAAGAAAGCCAGCGCCGAGGCTTGGCACAAGGCTTATCAGCAGGTGCTCGACGACGCGGCGGCGATGTTCATCGCCGATAACAGGCGCCTCATCCCGCATCGCGCCGACCTGCTGGGGATCGAGAGCGACCCCGCCTATGAGACCGTGTTCTTCTATGGACTGCACAGGGGCGGCAGCTGACCGGCCGAAGGTACTGATGGGGCCCTGGGCATGGTTCGCCATGTCATCCAGCGCCTGATACTCCTGGTGGGTACGCTGATCGGCGTGCTCACCGTTACTTTTGTGCTGACGCATATCCTGCCGGGTTCGCCCGTCGAGGTGATGCTGGGGCACAGGCCGACGCCGGATCAGATCGAGGCCGCCAAGCATCAGCTCGGCCTCGATCTGCCTCTCTGGCGACAATACCTGAGATTCCTCGGCGAAATCGCCCAAGGCAATTTCGGCACGAGCTTCCTGACCAGCCAACCCGTTCTTCAGGATATCGGCGAGCGGCTCATGGCGACGGTCGAGCTGACCACCTTGGCCGTCATTTGCATCGTCCTGGTCGGCATCCCCATCGGCGTGCTCTCGGCCGTCAAGGCCAACTCGCCCATTGATCATTTCGTGCGCAGCCTGTCGGTTGCCGGAGTAGCCCTGCCCGGCTTCATGCTCGGCATGCTGCTCCAGATGGCCTTCTATGGCGGGCTGCATTGGCTGCCGCTGCAAGGCCGCATGACCAGCACCGTCCTGCTCGATCACCATTTTCCGCGGGTTACCGGCCTGTTTCTCGTCGATACCCTGCTTGCCGGCGACTGGGTCGCCTTCCGCGACGCGGCCGCGCATATCGTGCTGCCCCTCGCAACACTGTCGCTGGCCAATCTGCCCCTTGTTGCCCGGACGACGCGAAATTTGATGGTGGAGGCGCTGAGCGAGGACTATGTGCGCACGGCCTTCGCCTATGGCCTGCCGCGCCGCGACGTTTACTTCCGCTATGCCTTGAAGGCGACTCTGATCCCGCTGTTGACCGTGATCGGCCTGACCTATGGCTATCTGTTGGGCGGCGCCGTCGTGGCCGAATATGTCTTCGACTGGCCGGGCATCGGCAGCTATGTCGTCAGAGCCATCGTCCAGTCCGATTACCCCGCCGCCATCGGCGTGACTATGTTCCTGGCCACGGGATATCTCATCATCAACCTGGTTGTTGACCTGCTGTATTTTGCGGTCGACCCGCGATTGCGTCTCGCATGACCGCCGAAGTCCTCACCCCCACCGTTGCCCCCGAGCGCAGGATCGCCTTCGCAACGCGCGTGGTGCATTTCGCCAAGGGCAATGTGCTGTTCGTCTTCGGCGGCTGCCTCTTCGTCGCGATCGTGCTGGGCGCGATCTTCGCGCCCCTTATTGCGCCGTATGACCCGACGGCGATCAACTTCATCGACAAGCTGCAGGGACCCAGCTTCAACCACTTGATGGGCACGAACGACCTGGGCCAGGACATCTTCTCCCAGGTTCTGTTCGGCGCTCGCACCTCGCTCATGGTCGGGGTGGTGGTCGTGTCCCTGGCTATCGTGATCGGCGTTCCCATCGGCCTCCTTGCCGGATTTTTCGGCGGGCTTCTCGATACCGTGTTGATGCGCATCTCCGACGTGTTCCTTGCATTTCCCCCGCTGCTTCTGCCGATCGCCATCACGGCGGCGCTGGGCACGGGGCTGTTCAACGCCATGGTGGCGCTGGCCGTTTCCTGGTTCCCCTGGTACTCGCGCATCGTTCGCGGCGCCGTCATGCGGGTCAACAGCGAGCTTTACATCTCCGCGGCACGCGCCATGGGGGTAAGCAACCCACGGATCATGCTGCGCCATGCGCTTCCCAATTCCATGACCCCCATCATCGTCCAGGGCTCCATGGACTTCGGCTATTCCATCCTGGCGGCCGCCTCCCTCAGCTTTATCGGCATCGGCGCCCAACCGCCGACGCCCGAATGGGGATTGATGGCCGCCATGTCGCGCACCCGTTTCATCGACAATTGGTGGACGGTGACTTTTCCAGGCCTCGCCATTTTCGTTACCGTCCTGGCGATGAACCTGGTCGGCGATGGCGTGCGCGACATCCTCGATCCCAAGCACCAGTCCAGTCACTGACGCTCGTGAAACCACATTCCATGACATGCCCGATGAGTTTCGGTGCCAGCCAGAGAACGCTGCTCTGCCCCTGGCGGGTTGGGCCGGCGTGAGCGACAACCTCCTCGAGATATCCGACCTTCATATCGAGTTCCCCAGCCTCGAGCGCAGGGTGCAGGCGGTTCGGGGCTGCGATCTTTCCGTGGTCAAGGGTGAGGTGATGGGACTGGTGGGGGAATCCGGCAGCGGCAAGTCGATGACGGCGCTCGCCTGCCTGGGCCTCGTACCGCCGCCCGGCCGGGTCACGGGCAGCGTCCGGCTTGACGGCCATGAAGTGGTCGGCGCTTCCGAGGCCAGCAACAAAATGCTGCGCGGCGGCGTGGCGGCGATGATCTTCCAGAATCCGGGCAAAGCCCTGAGCCCGTTCTTCACCATCGGCCGGCAGCTCACCGATGCCATCGCCGGCGTGCGCGGGCTGTCGCGCGATAATGCCGGGCGAATCGCCGTGGATGCCCTGAGCGAAGTGCGGATCGCCGATCCGGCGCTGGCCATGCACAAGTATCCCCATCAGGTATCGGGCGGGCAGCTTCAGCGGGCCATGATCGCCATGGCGCTTTCCTGCCAGCCGAAGTTGCTGATCGCCGACGAGCCAACCACCGCCCTCGACGTCACCATCCAGGCCCAGATCATCGTGCTGCTGCGCGATCTCGCCCGGGTGCACGGCCTGACAGTCCTCTTCATTACCCATGATCTGGGCGTCGTCGGCAGCCTCTGCGACCGGCTGGCCGTGATGTATGCGGGCCGGGTGGTAGAGTCGGGTCCCGTCGATGCGCTGTTTGCCAGTCCGGCACACCCTTACACGGCGAGCCTGCTGCGCGCAGTGCCGATGCTGGGACGCGGGCGCACGGCCCTGACCCAGATCCCGGGAACGGTCCCCAACATGGCCGAACCTCCGCCTGGTTGCGCCTTCCATCCGCGCTGTCCCATTGCGCAGCCGCGCTGCGCCACCGACGATCCCATGTCGCGACAGACCGGTGGCGGCAGGACCGCCGCCTGCCACTTTCCGCTCACGGAGCCAGCTGTGACCGGCGCCGCGGCGGGATCTCCTGCCGCATGACGCCCCTTCTTTCCGTCGAGCATCTGACGAAGCATTTTCCGACGCGCCACGGCGTCGTTCGCGCCGTCGATGATGTCAGCTTTACGGTGGTGCCGGGAGAAACACTGGCGCTGGTGGGCGAGTCGGGCTGTGGCAAGACGACGGTGGCGCTCTCGCTCCTGCGCCTTCTGCGCCCCGACAGCGGCCGCGTGAGTTTTGAGGGCGTCGACCTCGAGGGCGGAACCGACAAAGCGGAGAAGGCCTGGCGCCAGCGGTTGTCGATCGTGTTCCAGAATCCCTATTCCTCCCTCGATCCGCGCATGAAAATCAGGAACATCGTCGGCGAGCCTCTGATCACGGCATACGGCCTCCGGGGCCGGGTCTTGACCGAGCGGGTGGTCAGGCATCTCGGCGAGGTCGGCCTGGGGGCCGAGCATCTGACCCGTTTTCCCCACGAGTTCTCGGGCGGCCAGCGCCAACGCATCGCTATTGCCCGGGCGCTGGCGCTCGAGCCGAAACTGCTGATCCTGGATGAGCCGACGGCTGCCCTCGACGTTTCTGTCCAGGCCCAGGTACTGAACCTGCTACAGGGGCTGCAGAAGAACCTGGGCCTCAGTTACCTCTTCATTTCCCATAACCTGGCGACCGTCGAGAACATCGCCGATCGGGTGCTGGTCATGTATTTGGGACGCTTGGTGGAAGAAGGGCCGGTGGATGAAGTATTTGCAGCGCCTCGCCATCCCTATACCCGCGGGCTTCTCGACTCGGTTCCTTCGACGGATGCCAGGCTGCGCGGGCGTCTTCGGGCCGTGAGCGGTGAGATTCCAAGCGCGCTCCACCCGCCGCCGGGCTGTGCCTTCTGGCCGCGTTGTGCGCGGGCTGGCGAGGAATGCCGCGGCACTCCCCCGCCCCTGGTGGAGGCGGGACCGAGGCGCAGCCACGCCTGCCTGCATCCGCTTTCGCCGTCCGTGCCGGGCAGGCTGCAGTAACGTGACGGTCGATTTAGCGACACAGGGGAGATGGAGCAATGAAACTTGAGGAGTATGCCGGATATGACGCGTTGGGCCTGGCTCGCTTGGTGGAACGCCGCGAGGTCAGCCCGCGTGATCTTGCCGAGACGGCACTCAAGGCCATCGAGGCAGTCAATCCGAAACTCCAAGCGGTGATCGAGATCTACGCCGACCGGATCGCCGGGCTCGATGGCAAGGCCCTGGGCCGCGGCCCCTTTCGCGGCGTACCCTTCCTGATCAAGGACGTGGGGCCACACCTGAAGGGCCGCAAGACCGAATTTTGCAGCCGTCTTTGCCAGGGCATGGTCGGCGAGGTGGATAGCAACTTCGCCACCCTCCTCAAGGCCTCGGGCGTCAACATCCTGGGCCGGACCAACACGCCCGAATTCTCCATGGCAAGCTCCTCGGAGAATCTGCTCTACGGCAACACCTCCACTCCCTGGAAGCTCGGATATTCGGCGAGCGGCTCGACGGGAGGCGGTGCCGCGGCGGTCGCGGCGGGTGTCGTCCCCATGGCCCATGGCTCGGACATCGGCGGATCGATCCGGGGGCCCGCCGCCTGGTGCGGAGGCATCGGCCTCAAGCCCTCGCGCGGGCGCATCTCCTCGGGCCCGCTCTATGACGAGTGGGGCTACGGCATGGCGATGAATTTCGTCCAGACGAAGAGCATGCGCGACACGGCCGCCATGCTCGATTGCCTCGCCGTTCCTCAGCCCGGCGACCCCTTCGTCATCAAGCCAGCGCCCAAGGCCTACGTGAAGTTTCTGCGGCCGTCGGCGGGGCCCCTCAGAATCGCCTGGTCGGCGACGCCGCTGATGGACGCGCCGGTCGACCCAGAAATCGCCACCGCGGTGAAAAGGACCGCCAAGGCGCTGGCCAAGCTCGGCCATAAGGTCAGCGAAGCAGCACCGGCGATCGATCTTCCGGCGCTTGATCGCGCCTGCCTGGGCATCTGGTTCTTCGCCTTCGACCGGCGGCTTGATGCCTATGGGGAAAAGACCGGCCGCAAGGTGGGACCCGACACGGTGGAGGCAGCGACTCTCAGGTTCTATGAGTTCGCCAAGAGCGTGTCCCACGCCAACTATCTGGATGCGCTTGCCTATATGAACAAGGCGCGGCGCGCGATCGGCGCATTCTTCGCCAGTCACGACATCTGGCTGACTCCGACCACGGCGCAGACCGGACCCAAGCTCGGCTACTACAATATGAACGTCGATCTGCCGCCTGCGGAATTCATCACCCGCGAGGAGCGTACCCAGCAATTCATGGTCCCCTACAATGTGACCGGCCAACCTGCCATTTCGCTACCTTTGGGCATGCATTCGAACGGGCTGCCCATCGGCGTGCAACTGGGCGCGCGGCCGGGCGAGGACCACCTGCTGATCGAGCTTGGCGCCGCCCTGGAACGGGCCATGCCATGGCGGGATCGCAAGCCCCCCATCCACGTCGCTCAAAGGTAATTCACTGCAGCCGACGCTCGTATCAGACGCTAGAGGGAACGGTTTCCATGGATCTGCAATTGAAAGGCCGCAAAGTCTTCGTCACGGGATCGACCCGCGGCATCGGGCTTGCCATTGCCGAGCGCTTTGTCGCCGAGGGCGCGTCCGTCGCCATCTGCGCCCGCAATGCCGCCCAAGTGACCGAAACCGCCCGCGCATTGGAAGCCAAGGGCGCCACGGTCTTCGCGCGATCCTTCGACGTCGCCGACCCTAAGGCGCTGGCAGCCTGGATCGCCGACGGCGCCCAAGCGCTGGGCGGCTTCGACGTCTTCGTCGCAAATGCCAGCGCGCTTGCGGCCAACACTACGCCCGCGGAGTTCAAGAAGGGCTTCGACATCGACGTCATGCATATGGTCACGGGCGCCACCGCCGCCCTGCCCTTGTTGGAGAAGTCGGACGCGGCCGCGATCATCGCCATCGCCTCCATCTCCGGCGTGGAAGACTACGGCTATAGCGAAGCGGCCTATGGCGCCATGAAGGCCGCGCTTCTTTTCTACATGAAGTCGCTATCCCGCAAGATCGGCAAGAAGGGCATCCGGGTCAACGCCGTCAGCCCGGGGCCGATCTATTTCCCCGGCGGCTTCTGGGACGAGGTCGAGCGGAACAGCCCGGACGCCTTCCAAGCGGTGGTGCAGGAGAACGCCTCGCGCCGCATGGGCAAGCCCGAGGAGATCGCCAATGTCGTCGCCTTCCTGGCTAGCCCGCAAGCGAGCTATGTCAACGGCGCGAATGTCGTGGTCGACGGCGGCCATACGCGGCGAATTCAGAACTAAGACGGAAGAGGCGGGGGCTCTGAGGCTGATAGCATTTCCGCGCAACCTTCGTCTCGCGCTGGTATTACGCATCAAAGGCTCCCTTCGTTGTCGATTGTTGTTTCCAAACCGGCTGCGTTTCCGGGGGGCCGTTCGGCACGCTGCGCTAGGCGCCTTGGGGAAGCCACCACTCCTCGCCCCGCGCCGTGGTGACGTATTCCGGCCAGCGATAGTGGATCGGTGCCGGAAAATTTTTGGGCAGGAGCGGGCCCACCCATTTCGAGCCGCCAATGCCTCCGCCTGTACGCTCGCGGAACTCGGCCTTGGCTTCATCTACCGCTTTCGGATTGGTGAGGAGATCGACCAGGCTGCCGGCAATCGCCCGTGCCGCAGAGAAGATCGTAGGATCGATCGTTGCAGGATAGCCGCCCAGTGCATTCCATACCCAGGTCGGATACTGATAGCCGGGCTTGGGTGCAGCCAACATGGCCCGCCCGACATAGAGCCGCGCCGTTGGACAGTGCCAAGTGTAATCAGTGTAGTCGTCCGAAGTGTAGTTTTTCTGCCAGGGCGGCAGGATGGCGCGCATGCGCGCCTCGTCTGCCTCCGGCGTCACCAACTCCGCCATCGCCGGATGGATCGGGTTCTTCATTGGCGCGAGGCCCAGGTTCTTCTGGATCTCACGGCCGAAGCGCTTGGCCTCCTCGTCCCAGACGGGTGGCCCGCCCAGCATTAGGTTGCCATAGGTGAGGCCGGCGATGGCATGGTTGGGAAGGCCCGGCCGTGTCTTGGTTACCCACTCCTTGCGGACGGTGCAGTGCGTGATCTTCGCCACATGCTCGGCATTGTTGTCGAGGACGACGTAGATGCGCTCCTGCATCTCCAGAGTGGGACATCGGCTCGCGTACTGTATCTGGCTGAAGCCCGGCGCGAGGTTGTCGGCGGTAGCCTGGCCGCCGGCGAGGATCGCCTCGTTGATGGTCCAGGTACCGGTATGGGGAAGCATCGCCTCTTTCGTCATCTTGCTGGTCATGTACATGAGGCATACGGCGTCTATGGCGCCAGGTGCCCGCGCCGAGGTGTGGGCCGAAGCGCCTTCATTCAGCCCCATGCCGGCCCATTGCTCGGGCTGGGGGCACTCGAAGCTATACATCCGGCTCCAGTAAGAGCCGCAATGGGTGTCCCAATTCACCGTGTTGGCATGGGCCGTGGTGAAAGCGGGGTGGAAGCTTATGACGGCGTCGAGATCGTCGTAATAACCATGAGCGGCATGCACCGGTTTGGAGCCGCAGACCTTCTCCGCCGGTTCGCCGAAGAACACTAGTGTTCCGGAAAGCTCGTGCTTTTCCATGGCGGCCTTGGTGGCGAGCAGGCCGCCCAATGAGCCCAGCCCCAGCGCGGAATGGGGGTCGGTGTGACCGGCTGCCTGCTTGTGCACGCCGTCGCGCGGCTTTTCGAAGGGCACCGGATCCTGGCTGTTGCCCGGCACGGCGTCGTACTCGGCATAGCTCGCCACCACCGGCTTGCCCTTGCCGAAGCTGGCCCGGAATGCGGTCGGCATCGTGCCCGTACCTTCCTCGACCTGGAATCCCTGCTCGCGCAGCAGCCGCACGTACCATGCGGCGGACTTGTATTCGCGCCAGGCACTTTCGTGGAAGTTCCAGAGTTCTGTATGCCGCTTGGAAAGCCAGTGCTCTTGCGCCTTGACCCAGGCGAAGGCGGTCTGCTTGGCCGGCGTCAAGTCAGCCGGGGCCCAGTGTTCAGAGGCGGTCTGGCGCGAGCGATCGTTGGGCATAGTCAGCCTCCACGAGATAAGGGTTGAGCGCAAAGGCGTCGGCCAACGTTAGCCCATGGCAGGCGTGAGCGAAATCGTGTTGCGCAGAACCAATAATCGACCGCGGCCTAGCTTCGGATCGAAGCCTGCAAGTTCCGAACGGACTGGCCTTGGGCACCCAGCCCTGTCACCATTCCGGTAAATGGTTCAAGCGGGACAAACGTTGCATGAGCGACAGTTGGACTGAAATCGCCGGGATCAAGGTCCCCAACATCGCCGAGATCGCCGCATTGCGGGTGGAATTGGAACCTTACGTGCGGACCACCCCGGTTTTCGCGCGCGATGACATTCCTCGGTTCGCCGGCAGCAGGTTGCAGTTCAAGTTCGAGCAGCTGCAGGTAAGCGGCACGTTCAAGGCGCGCGGCGCCTTCTCCAACATGCTCGCCCTGGACGCGCCGGCGCGCGCCGCCGGCGTGACTTGCGTCTCGGCGGGAAACCATGCCGTGGCGGTGTCCTATGCCGCCATGCGGCTCGGCATCGGGGCGAAAGTGGTCATGATCAAGACCGCCAGCCTCGCGCATCTCGCACTGTGCCGTCGCTGCGGTGCCGAAGTCGTCCTGGCCGAGGACGGCGCCAGCGCCTTCGCCACCGTGCACGCGATCGAACGAGAGGAGGGCCGGTTCTTCGTCCACCCCTTCAACGGGTATCGCACGGTGCTCGGCACCGCCACATTGGGCGCCGAATGGGCCGAGCAGAGCGGCGGCCTAGAGGTCGTAATTCTGCCAATCGGCGGTGGCGGGCTCGCCGCAGGCGTCGCGACCGCATTCAAGCTGCTGATGCCCGGCGTGAAGGTCTACGGCGTGGAGCCGGCGGGAGCCGACGCCATGTCTCGCAGCTTTGCCGCGGGTGGGCCAATCAAGATGGGGCCGATGCAGAGCATCGCCGACAGCCTCATGGCCCCCCACACCGAGGCCTATAGCTACGGCCTGTGCCGGCGCAATGTCGATGCCCTCGTGACGGTCGGCGACGATGAATTGCGCTCGGCGATGCTGCTGCTGTTCGAGGAGTTGAAACTCGCCGTGGAGCCGGCCTGTGCCGCCGCCACGGCGGCGGTGCTCGGACCCTTGCGCGAGCGCGTTGGGGGTCGGCGGGTCGGCGTGCTGCTGTGCGGAGCAAATACCGACCCCCTGACGTTCGGGCGGCATATCGCGGCAGCGGGAGGGAATGCCTAGCCCACGCATTCGTCAATCACGTTTGCGCGCAGAATGTACCCGCGCGCCTATGGATTCGCGGCCGAGTTTTCTTCGGGTGAGACCGACCCCAAGCCTGCGCCGGCCTTCGCGATGAGGTCGGGAAGCTGGCGCATATCGTCGAAGAGGCGCTCGGCGCCGAGGGCGGCGATCCGTTGGCCGTAGCCAGGCTGGCGGGCATGACTGCCGCCGACGAAGGCGAAGGCCCGCATTCCAGCGTTGAGCGCTGCCGCGATCCCGGGCGCGCTATCCTCGATTACCAGACAGTTATCCGGTGCCACGCTCATCTGACGGGCGGCATACAGGAAAAGATCGGGCGCCGGTTTGCCATGGCTCACCATGGCCGCGCTGAAGATGTGAGGCCCAAAGCGCGACAGTAGACCGGTCACCTTCAGAGATATTCTGATCCGTTCGGGCAGGCTGGAGGAAGCGACGCAGTAGGGGATCGTCAGCCGGTCGAGGGTCTCGACGATTCCCGGTATAGCGGTCAACTCGCGGCGATAGCGCTCGAACAGGGTGACTCGCATGGCCTCGAGCCGGTCGGTCGACAGATCGAAGCCCAGTTGGTCGCGCAGCATGCCCTGCACGGCGGCGAGACTGCGGCCGAGAAATCGCTCGTAGGCCGTCGCCTCGTCGATGGCATAGCCGATCCGCGCCAGTTCCTCCACCAGGACCCGGATCGATAGTGGTTCGCTATCGACCAGGACTCCGTCGCAGTCGAATATGACGAGGCGGGGCGACGAACTCACTTAGCTCATCCAATTGCCGCCGTCGACATTGAGCGTCTGGGCCACGATGTAGTCCGCATCGGAGGAGGCGAGGAACACGGCCGCGCCGGCGATGTCCGCGGGGACACCCATGCGACCGTAGGGCACAGCGAGGCTCACCTGCCGCTTCTTCTCACCGAGCTGTAAATTCTCGTATTTCGCGAACAGCGCATCGACGTGGTCCCACATCGGCGTATCGACGACCCCAGGGGCGATGGCGTTGACGTTGATCCGATGCTTGATCAGGGCCAATCCCGCCGACTGGGTGAGGCTGATCACCGCCGCCTTGCTGGCGCAATAGACGGCGACAAGGGCCTCGCCGCGGCGACCGGCCTGGCTGGAGAAATTGACTATCTTTCCACCATGACCCTGCCTGACCATCTGGGCCGCTACTGCCTGCAGTGTGAACAGCAGGCCTTTCACATTGATGGCGAACTGACGGTCGTAGCTGTCCTCCGTTATTTCCAAGAACGGCGCCATGTCGAAAGCGCCGGCATTGTTGACCAGGACATCGACCCGACCGGCCCTCGCCACCACCGCTTCGACCATGGCCTCGATGGAAGTTCGTCGGGTCACGTCGAGGCCGAGGGCGAAGGCGCCGTGGCCGATTGCCGCTGCCGTGGTCGCCGCCTCCTTCTCGAGAGTATCGGCGATCGCGACCAGGGCGCCTTCCTCGGCATAGCGTTCGCAGATTGCGGCACCGATTCCGCGGGCGCCGCCGGTGACGACGGCCACTCTGTCCTTGAGCTTCATACCGGCAGGCTCACCAACAGGTGTACCCGCCGTCGGCCAGCACGATACTTCCGGTCAACAGGCTCGCCGCATCGGAGGCCAGAAAGAGCACGACCGAACCGATCTCGTCCACTGTGCCCATGCGGCGCATCGGTGTGCCCTCGATCCAATATTTATACATCTCCGGATTCTCCATGCCGAAGCGGTTGAGCGGCGTGTCGATGTAGGTCGGCGCTACGGCATTGACCCGGACGCCGCGTGCGCCCCATTCGGCGGCCAGCGACCTGGTCAGGTGGTGAACCGCCGCCTTGGAGGCATTGTAATAGCTCTGCGGCTGCGGCCGGTTGACGATGAAGCCGGACATCGAGCCGACATTCACGATCGAGCCACGGCCGCGCGCCAACATCTGCCGCCCGAACGACCGGCAGCACCAGAACAATCCGTTGAGATTGACGTCGATGACGTTGAGCCAATGCTCGTCGGCCACGTTTTCCGCCGCCGTGTCGCTGCGGGCAATGCCGGCATTGTTGACCAGGATATCCACGCCGCCATGCCGGCCGGCGAGTTCCTGGGCTACGGTCTCGACGCGCGCAGAATCCGTCACGTCCATGTCGACGACTTCGACGGCAAAGCCGGCCGTGCGCATCGCCGCCTTGCCCTCGGCGGCTATCTTGGCGTCGCGGTCGGCGATGACGACGCGCGCGCCCGCTTCGGCAAGGGCCTGGACGCAGGCGAGCCCGATGGCCTGACCGCCGCCGGTGACGAGAGCTAAGCGACCGTCGAGTTTGTACTTGTCGAGATACACCGGTCGCGTCCTTACGTTGCCTGACGATGGGGAGCCCGAAGATTCGTCGCGAGTGCGTGGGCCAGGGGGTGGCGCTGCAGGTGCGGCAGCGCGCGCCCTTCGGCATCGAAGAGGTGACAGGTAGCGGGATCGATGCGGACCGCGACGCGATCGTGGACGCGCCTGGAATCATTGCCTTCAGCCTGGGCGACGACCAGCGGCTGATCGGGCAGGCGGAGATAGTAGTAGGTCTCCCCGCCCAGCCGTTCGGCCACGACCACCTCGCCGTCAAGCTCGCCGGTCTCCGCCGGCCGCAGGTGCTCGGGCCGGACACCCAAGGTCGCCTTGGCACCGGGGCTCAGACCGTCTGCTGTCACCGGGACCGTCACCACTTTGCCGCCCGGCAGGACGACAGCCACGCCCTCGGATCCGGCGGAGCGGACTTCGGTTTCGAAGAAATTCATCTTCGGCGAGCCAATGAATCCAGCGACGAACAAGTTGACCGGGTGGTGATAAAGCTCAAGCGGCGTTCCGGTCTGCTCGATGGATCCGCTGTTCAGGACGACGATCTTGTCGGCCAGAGTCATGGCCTCAACTTGGTCGTGGGTCACATAGATCATGGTGGTGGCGAGAGACTCGTGAAGTTGGGCGATCTCGAGCCGCATCTGCACGCGGAGCGCCGCATCGAGGTTGGAGAGCGGTTCGTCGAACAGGAAGGCCTTGGGCTCGCGCACGATGGCGCGACCGATGGCCACGCGCTGGCGCTGGCCGCCCGAGAGCTGGCGTGGCTTGCGGTCGAGATAGGCCGTGAGATTGAGTACCGCGGCGGCCTTCTCCACCTTCTGGCGTATGACATCCTTGGGCTCGCCGGCCATGCGAAGGCCGAAGCCGATATTGCCCCGCACGCTCATATGGGGATAGAGGGCGTAGGACTGGAATACCATGGAGAGCCCGCGCCGGGCGGGGGGAACCACACTCACGTCACGCGCGTCGATCTCGATGCGGCCCGCCGTGGCATCTTCCAACCCGGCGATCAGGCGCAGCAGGGTGGATTTGCCGCAGCCCGAAGGCCCGACGAAGACGACGAATTCGCCTTCGTCAATCTCAAGATCGATGGAGGGAATGATCACATGCTCGCCAAAGGCCTTGCTCACGCCTTTCAGGACGATCTTGCCGCTCATGCCGATACCTCGCTCGTTCCGGCGGTCATTTGACCGCTCCGAAGGTCAGGCCGCGCACCAGCTGGCGTTGGGAGAACCATCCGAGCACCATGATGGGCGCGATCGCCATGGTCGAGGCCGCCGAAAGCTTGGCCCAGAACAATCCCTCGGGGCTGGAGTAGGAGGCGATAAAGGCGGTCAGAGGCGCCGCCTGCGTCGTCGTCAGGTTGAGCGTCCAGAAGGCTTCGTTCCAGGCCAGGATGACGTTCAGCAGGATGGTCGAGGCGACGCCGGGCACGGCCATGGGCGCCAGCACAAAAACGATTTCGCGCCAGGGCGTGGCGCCGTCCATGCGGGAGGCCTCGAGGATCTCGCCGGGTATCTCCTTGAAGTAGGTGAACAGCATCCAGATGATGATCGGCAGATTGATCAGGAACTCGATGCCGATCAGCCCGATGCGCGAATCCAGGAGACCGCTGTCCTTGAACAGCAGGTATATGGGGATTAGCGCCCCCACCGGCGGCATCATCTTGGTGGAGAGCATCCAGAGCAGCACGTCCTTTGTCCGTTTCCCCGGAGCAAATGCCATGGCCCAGGCCGCCGGTACGCCCACGACGATGCCAACGAGCGTCGAGCCGAGCGACAGGATGATCGAATTGCCGGCGAACTTGAGATAGTTGGAGCGCTGCTGAACGATGCCGAAATTCTCGATCGTCCAGTCGAAGAAGAGGAATTTCGGCGGCGTGGAGAAAGCTTCGAGCTCGGTCTTGAAGCTGGTGAGGATCATCCAGAGGATCGGGAAGAAAATCAGGAAGCCGACCAGCCAGGCCGCTGCGGTCACCAGCGACGTTCGTCGAACGGAACGGGCGCGGGCCATGGTTCAGGCCTCCAGATTCCGCCCGATCATGCGGACGAGAAAGAAGGCAACGATGTTGGCCAGGATGACGGCGACGATGCCCCCGGCCGACGCACCCCCGATATCGAACTGCAGCAGGGCCTGGGCATAGACGAGGAAGGGCATGTTGGTCGTCTGCAGGCCCGGGCCGCCGCCGGTGGTGACCCGGATTTCGGCGAAGACATTCAGCAGGAAGATGGACTCGATCAAGATGACGACCGTGATGGCGCGCGCCAGATGCGGGAGGACAATGTAAAAGAAATACGAGATCGCCGGCGTCCCATCCATCTCGGCCGCCTCCTTCTGTTCCTGGTCGAGGGATTGCAGCGCGGTCAGAAGGATGAGGGCGGCAAACGGCAGCCATTGCCAGGCGACGATCAGGCTAATGGCGGTGAGCGGTGCCTGGGCGAACCAGTCGATCGGCGTGAGGCCGACCGAGCGCGAGATCCAGGCGAAAAGCCCGGAGACCGGGTGCATCAGCAGGTTCTTCCAGATGAGCGCGCTTACCGTGGGCATAACAAAGAACGGCGAGATGACCATAAGCCGCACGATGCCCTGGCCGAAGAAGGGCTGATCCAGCATGAGGGCCACGAGAATACCGCCCACCACCGTGATCACCAGCACGGCGCCAACCAGTTCGAGTGTGTTGCCCAGCGCAGAGAAGAAGGCCGGGTCGGTCAGGAAGTACCGGTAGTTCTCGAAGCCGATGAAGAATTCATTGCCGGGATCGAGCAGATTGTAGTGCAGGACCGAAAAATAGATGGTCATGACCAGCGGCACGATCATCCAGACGAACAGCATCAGCACCGAAGGTGCGATTGCGATCTTCGCCATGGCGCTGGCATGACGGGTTGCCATGGTAGGTCTACCTCCGCCTTCCCGTTCCTCGAACCGATCCAGCCGGGCGGTGCGGCGCTAAGCGTCGGACGGCCCGGCCGATCTCCGGCCGCAATGCTATTTGATATAGCCTGCCTTGGTCATCTCGCGCGTGGTCACGTCCTGAGCGCGGCTCAGCGCATCGTCCACGGTCATATCGCCCGTCAGTGCTGCTGCGAACAACTGGCCGACGGAGGTGGCGATCCCCTGGAACTCCGGAATAGCGGCGAACTGCACGCCGACGTAGGGCTTGGGCTTGGCCGTCCCGTTGATCGGATCGGCCGTCTGGATCGCGTTCAACGTCATTTCGGCGAAAGGCGCGGCCTTTATGTAATCAGGGTTCTTGTACAGTGAGGCCCGAGTACCTGGCGGGACATTGGCCCAACCCTGCTTGGCGGCTACGAGCGCCAGATATCCCTTGCCCGTGGCCCAGCCGATGAACTTCTGTGCCGCGTCTGTCTTCTGCGATCCGGCGGGAATCGCGAGTGACCAAGCCCAAAGCCAATTGGCACCCTTGCAGGTCACCGCACAGGGCGCGGGCGCGAACCCGACCTTGTCGGCAACCTTTGATTCCTTCGGATTGGTCACGAAGGAAGCGGCGACGGTCGCATCGATCCACATGCCGCATTTGCCCGAGTCGAACAGGGCGAGGTTCTCGTTGAATCCGTTGGACGAGGCGCCTGGGGGGCCGGAGTTCTTCATTAGATCGACATAAAAGGTGAGCGCGTTCTTCCATTCCGGGCCGTTGAATTCCGGCTTCCACTGCTCGTCGAACCAGCGCGCGCCGAAGGCATTGCCCAGCGTAGTAAGGAAGGCCATGTTCTCGCCCCAGCCCGCCTTGCCGCGCAAACAAATGCCATAGGTCTCGCTGGCGGGGTCTGTGATCTTGGCCGCGGCGCTTTTGATGAAATCCCAGGTCGGCTTCTCGGGCATCTGAAGCCCGGCTTTTTCGAATAGATCCTTGCGATACATGATCATCGAGCTCTCGCCGTAGAACGGCGCGGCATAGAGCTTGTTGTCCAGCGACAGGCCGGCGCGGATCGGCGGCAGGAGATCGTCGACGTCGTAGTCGGCGCCCAGGTTGTCGAGGGATACCAGCCATCCCTTCTTTGCCCAGATCGGCACCTCGTAGGTGCCGATGGTCAGTATGTCGAACTGACCACCCTTCGTTGCGATGTCGGTCGTCACCTTCTGGCGCAGAGCGTTTTCCTCAAGCGTTACCCATTCGACGGTGATTCCCGGATTCTTCGCCGTGAAATCGTCGGTCAGGCCCTGCATGCGGATCATGTCGCCGTTGTTGACCGTGGCGATCGTCAGCTTGGTGTCGGCCGAAGCGGCGCCTGCAAACCCCGCCATGACGCCCGCCATCAACAGCATCCGGAATGCCGTTTTCATCGTTTCCTCCCATGTATCGATTCGTGAGCTTTTGCCCAACTTGCGAGCATTTACTCAAACAGAGGCAGCATGAGTCAAGCCGATATCGTCGCTGCAGTGCAGCATTCTCATGACACGCCGCCGGCCACGGTTCTTTGCAGCTCGCTATTGCGCTAGCGCCCGAGCAGGCGCTTGGCCATGGTCTCGTTGGTGATCAGGCCGCTAACGAGTCGGCCCGCGAGGGCCGCGGCGAGGGCACCGGCTTTGGCCGGACCCATGGCTGCGGCGATGACCAGCCGCTTGGCGGGCCGCTCCAGCTTGACGCTGGCGACCCGGTCGTTGGTCAAGCCTTCGATCAGTTGGCCCTGGCGGTCGAAGGCCCAGCCGATGATCTCCCCCACGGCGCCGGCCTTGACCAGCGCCCGCAATTCCTCCCGGGTAATGAAGCCGTCCTGGAGCAGCGGTGCACCGTCGCCCAAGTGTCCCACGCCCACGAAGGTTACGTCCGCGCGGCGCGCCAGATCGACCACGTGGTCGACGGGCTTCTGGGCCAGCAGAAGTTTCTTTTCGGTCTGGGTACTTGCGATCACCGGCAGCGGCATCGGATAGTGCGGCGCGCGCACCGCATCGGCCACGCGAGTGATGACGTCGTAGAATGATGCCGAGCCATCGGGCGCAATATTGCCCACCAGGGAGACGATCTTGTGCTGCGGGCAGTCCATCGGCGGCAGCTGATCGGCGGCGGCGCGCAACGTTCGCCCGGACCCTAGCGCAATCACCATCGGCCGCTGGGATGCCAGCCGACGCTCGATCTCCGCCGCCGTCGCTTCCGCCACGCCGACAGTGGTCGAGCGCGATCCGGGATCGGCGGGCACGACCTCGCAGAGAGCGAGCCCGAACTTGTCGTTGAGAGATTCCGCCAGGCGCAGACATTCGGCGATGGGATGGTCGAGCCTGACCTTGATGAGCCGCTGGCTGACGGCGAGAGATACCAAGCGCTGCGCGGTCTGCCGTGATACGCCGAGCTTCGTGGCGATCTCGTCCTGGGTGTTGCCGGCGATATAGTAGAGCCAGCCAGCGCGGGCCGCCTCCTCGAGCCTGTTGAGTTCCAACTCCGGTTTCTTCGCCATCGCCTGTCTGCGGCCCTGTTCGCCGTCGACGATAATACGAAGCCTCGACGAGGGGAAATGAGCATCCGCAGCGGCAGCGCAAGCAGGGCGCCATCTCCGCTTGCCGGCGACGGGGCCGGATGGGATTGTTGACGCATGAGCGAGGCGTTCATCGGCGTCGACGTCGGGACGGGAAGCGCGCGGGCCGGCGTTTTCGACGCAGATGGCCGCCTGCTGGCCAGCGACCGGCAACCGATCGCGATCTGGCACGAGGCCGGCGGGATGGTCGAGCAGTCCTCGCGCGACATCTGGCGCGCTGCTTGTGCATCGGTGCGCGAGGCGGTGAGGGCGTCCGGGCTGCCGCGCGAAATGTTCCGGGGGATGAGTTTCGATGCCACTTGCTCGCTAGTCGTGCTCGACCCCTCAGGTGCTTCGCTGCCCATCGGGCCCAGCGGCGATCCAGCACGCGACGTCATCGTATGGATGGATCACCGCGCCGTTGGCGAAGCCGATTTCATCAATCGCGACGGTCATGAGGTATTGCGGTATGTCGGCGGCAAGATCTCGCCCGAGATGCAGATGCCCAAGCTGCTCTGGCTCGCCAAGTACATGCCGGATACGTATCACCGCGCCGGCCATTTCCTGGACCTGACGGATTTTCTCACCAGGCGCGCGACCGGCGCGGCGGCGCGCTCAGTCTGCACCGTGACCTGCAAATGGGCTTATCTCGCCCATGAGCGGCGCTGGGCCCAGGATTTTTTGGATCGGATAGGGCTCTCTGCGCTTGGCGAGCAGAATTTCACGCGCATCGGCTCCGATGTGGTTGAGCCGGGTACCCCGCTCGGCAACGGACTGGGTGCGGAAGCCGCCGACGCAATGGGGTTGACGCCGGGTCTGCCCGTGGGTGCGGGGCTGATCGACGCCCACGCGGGCGCGGTCGGCACCATGGGCGCCTCGCTAGGGGGGCGCACGGCAGACAGGCGCCGGCGGTTGGCTCTGATCCTCGGGACGTCGTCCTGCTGCATGGCAGTTTCCGATGAACCGCGCTTCATCGACGGCGTGTGGGGTCCCTATTTCTCGGCGCTCACACCGCGCCAATGGCTTACCGAAGGCGGGCAGTCGGCTTTCGGCGCCGCGATCGATCACATAGTGCGCCTGCATCCGGCCTTTGCGAGCTTTACCGAACGCATCGGCGAGAAGGCATTCGAGCAGATGGAACACGACATTACGGCGCGCGCCGGGTCGCTCTCGGGCGCCGTTAGGCTCGCCCGCGAGCTCCATGTGCTGCCGGATTTTCTCGGCAATCGCTCGCCGCTCGCCGACCCGAATGCCCGCGGCGCCGTGATCGGCCTCGATCTCAGCGACGACTACGACAGCCTGCTGACCCTCTATGTGGCGACGTTAAATGGCCTCGCCCAAGGCATCGGCCAGATCATGCGCGCCCTGGAGCGTGGCGGTTATGAATTCGACATGCTGGTCGTCAGCGGTGGCGCAGCCCGCAGCCAGCTGGTGCGCCAGACGATCGCGGACGTGACCGGCAAGAAGGTCGGCGTTCCGGAGACGACCGAGCCGGTGCTGCTCGGCGCCGCGATGCTCGGTGCCGTAGCAGCCGGGCATCATGACGTGGAATCCGCCATGTCCGCCATGTCGCGATTGGCACAGGAAGTGACGCCGGCTGGCGGCGAGACCGCTGCCTTGCACGAGAAAAAGCGGCAGGTATTCGAGCTTGCCCAGAAGACTGAACATAAAGTGCGCATGATCATGTACAAATGACCGAGAGCCTGTAGAAGTTTGCCCTCTACAAGTGGTCGGATTCCGCTCGATCCAGCCGGCACTGCCGCCTCGCCGATCGCCGCATGCGCCGCAACTTAGTGCGCCATCAGATAGTCGTACGCTGACAGGACATGGACCCTGACGATGTGCAGGAATTCCTCCAAGTCCACATGCTCGTCCGCCGAACCCATTCCGTGGGGGAAGGGCCCGTAGACATAGGCGGGGATGTCGCGGTAGCGCCAGAGCCGGGCGTCCGTGCCACCCAGGCTCACGATCGGTTGGGGCTTGAATCCGCGAAGATCCTGGACGTTCTTCTGGATGAATCCCACCATGGCGCCATCGGGTGGACAGTATGAAGGCGGATTGAAGTTGATCTCCTCGACGGTGGCCTGGGGATATCGGGCGAGGATCTTGTTCACCTCTGCCATGACCTGCTCGCGGGTGACGCCGAGAGGCAGGCGAATGTCGGCTTCGAAGCGGCAGGCGAAGGGCACCATATTAACCTTCAGGCCGCCCTCGATGATCCCAATGTTGAGCGTCACTTTCGACACGATATCGGCAGCACCTTCGCCCATCGCCTTGTCGACGGATTCGCGCGCCGCCTCGAGGGAGCGGGCGATGTTGTCGGAAATCTTGGGCTCGATCAGGGTGACCGCCTCGAGATCGGCGATCAGGCGCTGGGCCAACTTGGTCGCGCTCTCGCTGGCATGGGTATAGGCGCCGTGGGCGCCGCGGGTCCGGATCTTGAACTCGAGCCACAACGGCCCCTTTTCACCGAATCTTATGGTGTAGGGGCTGCCAGGTTCGCCGTTGAGCAGGCAATCGCCCAGCACCTCCGGGTGATGCTTGACCAGGTAGCGGGCGCCCCACGGCCCGAAGGTCTCCTCGTCGGAGACCGCGGTCAGGGTCAACCGCCCCTTGAGGCGCTCGCGAATGCGATGGAGGAAAACATAGGTGAAGATCGAAGCACTTGTGCCGGCCTTCATATCGCAGGCGCCGCGCCCGTAGATCTTGCCGTCGATGAGTTCACCACCCCAGGGGTCCTTGGTCCAACCCGTTCCGTCGCCCACCGGGAACACGTCGATATGGCCGTTCAGCGTCAGATGTTTGCCTTGGTTCCCGCCCTCGAAGGCGGCGACCAGGTTGGGCATTTTTTCGTTGGGCGCGATGACGCGGTATGCCAACCCTTCACGGCGAAGAAAATCGCCGATGTAGCCCGCCGCCTCGGCGGTATCGCCAGGCGGATTGGGGCTTTTGCAGCGGATGAAGGCGCGAAAGAAGGCGACGATGCGCTCGCGTTCCTGGTCGACCCATTCGGCAAGCCGGTTGCGGTCTTCGCTCATGGCGGCTCCGTTATCTAGACGATTTGATTTTTCAGAGGAAGTCTGCCGGCCCAGAGTCGGGCAAGATTTTCCATCAGGATGTCGAGAACGTTGTCCTCGTATTGTCGAGTCTCTCCCGCCGTATGCGGCGTGATCAGCACATTGTCGAAGGCCCACAGGGCCGAGGTCTCCGCCAGCGGCTCGTCGGAAAAGCAATCGAGCCCGGCCCCCGCGATGCGCCTTGCGGCCAGCGCTTCGACGAGTGCTTCCTCCTCAACGCATCGGCCCCGCGCGACATTGATGAGGAGCGCCGAAGGCTTCATGGCCCGAAACGCGCCGGCGCCGATCAGGCCTTGCGTCTCAGGCGTGAGCGGACAGGTAAGTGCGACAAGATCGGCCTGGGGCAAGAGTTCATGCAGCCGATCGACGCTGTGGATGGCATCGGCGCTCTCGCCACCGGCCGCGGGAGCGCGCCGGATGCCCAGCACATGAAGATCGAAGGCTTTGGCGAGCCTTGCAAGCCGCTGGCCGATTCGCCCGAATCCGACGATGAGCAATGTCTTGCCGCCGAGCTCGTCCTCCCGGCGCTCGATCGCGCCGGCCATACCGCGCCAATGCCGACGCGCCTGATTGTCGCGCGCTTCCGGCAAGCGCCGCGTCAGCGCCAGGATGAGCGCCATGGCGTGCTCGGCCACGGCGCGCTCGTTCGCGCCCTGGGCGCTGGCCAACCGAACGCCGTGGGCCTCCAGCGCGCGGACTCCAAACTGATCGACACCGGCGCTGACCGACTGGATAAACCGCAGCTTATGGGCATGCTGCAGCAACCCGTCGCGCCACAGGCCGGAAACCGCCAGCACGTCGGCCTCGCCAATTCGGCGCTCCAGCTCGTCCAGAGAGCGTACCTGGAAGCTGGCGATCCCCAGGTTGCGCTCCAGAAAGCGCTCACGAAGCCGATAGGCGACATGGGCGAAGCAGATGGTGAGACGATCTTTCGTCGGCAACATGGCGCTGTGCTCGCAACAGAGGGCACGACTTGCTTGCCCGGCAGTCGAGGTGCAGTCTACATGAACCGGGACGCGGGGGAATGAACACGCGGAGCAGAGACGTGATCAGACATCGAATCGCCGTTATTCCCGGCGACGGGATCGGCAAGGAGGTCGTGCCTGAGGGCCTCAGGGTGTTGGAGGGCGCCGGGCGGCGCTTCGGCATCGAGTTCCAGTGGGACCATTTCGACTGGAGCTGCGAAACCTACCGGCAAACCGGCCGGATGATGCCGGAGGACGGCCTTGACCTGATCGCGCGGCACGACGCGATTTTCCTGGGCGCCGTCGGATTTCCCGGGGTGCCCGATCACATCTCGCTATGGGGTTTGCTTATCCCCATTCGGCGACGTTTTCGGCAGTACATAAACCTTCGGCCTGTGCGGCTACTCCCGGGCGTTTCATCGCCGCTCGCCGGCGTTCGCCCTGGCGATATCGACTTCTGGATCGTGCGCGAGAACAACGAAGGCGAGTATTCCGAGATCGGTGGACGCCTCCACGCTGGCACAGAAGACGAATTGGTCGTTCAGGAGAGCCTGTTTACCCGGCGCGGGGTCGACCGCGTGCTCGCATACGCCTTCGATCTGGCGCAGAGTCGGCCGCGGCTCCACCTGACCTCGGCGACAAAATCGAATGGGATCATCCACACGATGCCTTTTTGGGATGAGCGCGTCGCTGCCATGGCGAAGGCCTACCCCGAGGTCAAGGTCGACCAATACCACATCGACATTCTCTGCGCTCATTTCGTGCAGCGGCCGCAGAATTTCGATGTAGTCGTCGGCAGCAATCTTTTCGGCGACATCCTGTCGGATCTGGGGCCGGCGATAGCGGGGACTATCGGCATTGCGCCGTCAGCCAATCTCAATCCGGAGCGTGAGTTCCCCTCGATGTTTGAGCCAGTCCACGGCTCGGCTCCCGACATTGCCGGACGGGGGATCGCAAATCCAATCGGCCAAATCTGGTCGGCAGCAATGATGCTGAGGCACCTCGGCCATGAGGAGGCGGCCGCGGCTATAGAAGCTTCCTTCGGCCGCGTTCTATCCGAGAGCGACCTGCGCACGCCGGACATGGGCGGCAAGGCGACGACCGAGGAGATGGGCCGAGCGATAGCCGAGTCGATCTAACGGCGCAGCCTGCCGTTTTCTGCGGCGGTCCGCGTCTCGGTCGGCAACGGTATCAAGGCGCGATCTACCTATTCCACCGTCACGCTCTTCGCTAGGTTGCGCGGCTGGTCGACATCGCTGCCTTTGGCGGCGGCTGCGTGATAGGCCAGGAGCTGGACCGGAAGCGCATAAATGATCGGAGCCACAAAGGGATCGGCAGCGGGCACCTCAATGACATGGGCCGCCTTGCGCCCGAGGCGCGCGATGCCGGTCTTGTCAGCAATCAAGATGATTTGACCGCCCCGGGCCGCCGCTTCTTCCGATCAACTCGTCGCGCAGCTCCTGGAAGTTCTCGATGATGCGGTCGGTGGCATGGGGATGCGCATTGGTTTCGTTGGGCCGCCCATGGGTCGCCCAGCGGGTATGGCCGATGCCCACCATCCCCGGCAGCGGCGACCTCGCCAGCACGGCCTCGAGATTGGCCAGCTTACCCTCGGCCCGGCGGCGGTCGATATGGCCGTTCACCAGGGTCGCGACCCCGGCAGAGTCATAGCCGCGATAGGCCAGGCGCTTCAGCCCCTCTACGAGAAGCGGGACCGCCGCCTGCTTGCCGAGAATGCCGATGATACCGCACATGGGTTCAGCTCCTGCTCTGCTCCTGGCTCCGGGCAATTTGCATTCCCGCCGACATGCGCCCTAATATTTTGTCTAGCTTGCAATACTTACAAATGCGTAGCCTGGGGCACTCGCCTGCGAAAAATCACGATCCTTCGTAATTTGTGAGACCCACGATGCTCCGAAAGATCGTAGGCCGACTTCAATTCTGTCGGCCAAGCGGAAACGATTAATTCCATCGGCCGGCTATGCGTCGCACGCACACGATCCCCTTCGAGGGGCGGCGTTCCACTGGCACACAGGAATACATGCCGTTTAGCGCCGATATTTCAAACAGACGGATGGTCCTCCATATTCAATATCACGCCACCAATTTTTCCCCGTGGCATTTACCTCAACGCATTCGCGCACATACTTCCCGTCGCGCGGCGATCATCTGGTGAGCTTGCCTCGCTTGGAGTGCGACATCGCCGACGGGAAATACGCCATGCCAACACGCGCGTAGAGACCGTCCAATTCGCTTGATCGGAGCTGCGGCGGCGATCTCAACGCGTGAATGGTGTTTTCGGCGCCCCCGGTCGCCGTACTCACTTTTGTCAGCTTATGGCTGCCTCCCTTTTGCAAATCTAGTGTTCCTAACTAGATCGGGAATGGGGCGGCGCGTGTAGTGTCCAAAGCCAAGATTCTAAGCCTCACCCGGCTCGACAGAGACGCCGGCTCGAGGGACAACGCGATGAAACTCGTGATCCTAAACCGATACTTTCACCCAGACGAGTCCGCGACAAGCCGCATGGCGAGCAGTCTCGCGTTTGGTTTGGCAGATCGTGGCTGGGATGTTCATGCCGTGAGTTCGCGCCAGCTTCTGGGAACGCCAGATGCTGACCTCCGATACCGGGCGGAAGTCGATGGAGTCACGGTGCATCGCATTTGGACCAGTCGTTTCGGCCGCCGCAGGGTTCTTGGTCGGGTATGCGACTATACGACTTACTACATCAGCGTGTTCCTTTGGCTGCTCAGATTCACGCGGCGGGGCGACGTGCTGATCGTTGCCACCGATCCCCCATTGCTCTCTGTCATAGCCTCGGCCGCTGCGGCCTTCACCGGCGCAATATGTGTCAACTGGTTGCATGACCTCTATCCAGAGGTCGCTGTTGGGCTTGGCGTAACCATGCCGGGAGTCGGATATCGGGTGCTCCAATGGTGCCGCGACCGATCGATGCGCGGCGCGGCGATGAATGTCGCAATTGGTGGACGAATGGCCGAGTATATTCACGACCGCGGGGTATCGCGGGAGCAAATCGCGGTGATTCACAACTGGTCCGACGGTCAATGCATTCGACCACTGCCGCCCTTTGACAATGTCTTACGGCAAGAATGGGGTCTTACGGGCAAGTTCGTTGTCGGATACTCGGGCAACATGGGGCGCGGTCATGATTTCGGGACGATCCTGAGCGCGGCCAAGGCTCTTGAGGATCAGCCGGATGTTGTCTTCCTCTTCATCGGCGCCGGACATCAGCTCTCGTTGATCGATGAGCAGGTGAGGGCTCATGACTTGCTCAATGTCATGCTGAGGCCTTACCAACCTGCTTCTCAATTGACCGAGAGCCTGTCTGTCCCAGATGTTCATTTGGTATCACTCAAACCCATGCTGGAGAACTTCATGGTCCCATGTAAGTTCTATGGTGTTGCGGCGGCGGGCCGTCCGACGATCTACATCGGCGATGTAACCGGAGAAATTCCGGCCATTCTCAGCGATGCGGACTGCGGTAGTGCTATCGCGGTCGGGGACGTCGGCGGCCTTGTCGAATGTATCGCTCGGCTGCGGCAATCGCCGGAGCAGGCGGCGCGCTGGTCCCGCAACGCGCGGAAGGTGCTCCTGCGGCGATTCGATCGCCATTTCGCAATCGATCGCTGGTGCACCGTCCTCGATCGCCTCGTTGCGCGTCGGGCTGTTCGCTATCCTCGAATGGCAAAAGTCGAGGAGTGATTGGTGCCCGAGCGAGAGCGTCAGTATCTTTTGGCCGATACTCTCATTTGAGAAGTAGGCCTCCGATAGTGCTAGGGCACTAATCGATTCGACGGTTCTCTATGCTCCTGTGTCTGTCCGAATGGCTGAATAGAATGCGCTCGGTTACCTTGCGACCATGGCGCGGGCTAACCAAAAAGCCATTTCTGATCATAGAGACCCAAGGGCCATGGCAGACGTTACGGTTTACTGTGCCAATGCGTTTCTGCTCGCCGTGGTACTGATACTGGCGATGGCAAAAGTCGCAAACCGCTTCGGTCTTGTGGACGTGCCATCGGATATAAAGACTCATGAAGGCCGAATTCCGTTGGTAGGGGCTGCGATGTTCGTCGCGCTTTGCATCGCCTCCATTCTGCTCCAGCAACATCCGATCGGCCATGCCCACCTGTTTCTTGGCCTGTTCCTCATAGTGACGCTCGGCGTGATCGATGATATTCTCGGTCTCTGGGCACCAGTAAAGCTCGTTGCTCAAGTTGCCTGCGTCGCGTCGATGGTGCTGCCAAACGATCTCCTCATACAAAATGCCGGGGTTCTCTATGCCGAGCGTGCGCTTCTTATGGCCCAATGGGCGGCTCCGGTGACCATCTTCGCAGTGGTGGGAATGGTGAATGCGGTCGATATGATCGACGGCCTCGATGGCTTGGCTGGCGGCATCTCTCTGGTCGCATTGACATGGTTCGGGA
>WNFP01001328.1_pt1 | contig 26964 bp, 20 predicted proteins | sample 5400201 | NCBI WGS metagenome assembly WNFP01 (sample SAMN13153355, study PRJNA577476) | soil metagenome | isolation source: 115 cm saprolite under Madrone tree | place: USA:California | collected 2016-06-14 | reverse complement strand
TGTGAATGCACGGCGCATCTTCAGCATTTACTATCAGACCGTCACGGGAAAAGCAGAGGGTTGGGGAGGACGGGACCGCAACCTATGGGCGAACTCGACGATACGCGCGCTGGACTACCGCACGGGCAAAGTGGTGTGGAATCACGAAACGGGTGAGGACGAAAATGGCGCGGGAATTCTGACCACCGCCGGCCATCTTCTCTTCAGCGCCGACACTTCGGGCAATCTGCTGGCTCTTGATCCGGGGAACGGCAAGACGCTGTGGCATCTGAACGCTGGGGGGCGCGTCGCAGCCTCGCCGATGAGCTACCAGCTCGACGGCCGGCAATACGTGCTATTCGCGGTGCAGGATGTCCTCTACGCGTTCGCGCTGCCGGAGCGCAGTTCCCGCTGATTGCTTAGAAAAACGCTACGTCTTTCATGGGATAGTGGCGGCGATTACGGGTCCAAAGTTCCAACTCGTGAACAGAGGCAGTCGCCGCGATCAGCGCATCACCCAATTCTACGTGATGGCTCTTGGCATACTGCCTCAAGTATTCGCCCGCGCGCTGCCCAATCCTGGTGTCAATTGATACGCAATCGAGTGCGGCGAACAGCGCAGCGAGAGTTGAATGCTCTCTTGGACGGGCGCCATGCCAGAGTTCCGCTACCGTCACTGGCGAGCAGGTTAGAGGGGTTTCACTACGACTCAACTCATCCCAGCGATTAAGGAGGACAGCGTCCCGGCCGCGTGAAACTTCAATCAAAATGTCCGAGTCTATTAAAACGGCCATCAGGACTTGATCCTCTTTAGCCGTTTTCCTTTTCGCAGCCGACGCACATAATGGGCGGAGTCGGCCAAGTCCTGGCGATCCTTCCACATACCAACAAACGCCTGCATGGCCTGCCTGCGGCTTGCAGGCGATTTTCCGTATTTCTCACTCACGGCTTGGCGAACCAACTCCGAAATAGTTGTCCGCTCCTGGCGGGAACGGATGTGCAGGGTCTTCCAGATGTTTTCGTGCAAATAGAGTTGGGTTCGCTTCATGATGTATATTATACATCATGGGCACAGACCGACGCTATGGCATTGGTACGAGCGGCAACACCGGAAACACCTGAGGCGTAGACGGCAGTGCCCGGCGGCTATTCCGAAAGCGCCGCAAATTAATTAAGATAAGGCTCCACGGGGAGGTCAAGATGCGCACACGATTTGCATTGCTGGTGTTTGCAACGGCGCTGGTGTCGCTGGCAGCCACGTCGCCTGACACGCGGGAGATCACCGACGCGAAGAAAATCACGTCGGTGGAAGTGACGGGAGCCGGAGCTGTGCCCATTGACGATCTGTTTTACACACGAGCAACGGGAGGCGGCGCATGGTCGCCAGACGGCAAGGAGATCGTGTTCTCTTCGAATTTCACGGGACGGTTCAACCTCTGGAAGGTGAGTGCTTCGGGCGGATGGCCGATTCAGCTCAGCCAGTCGGATGACCGGCAGGGTGGGGCTGTTTGGTCACCGGACGGACAGTGGATCCTGTATCAATCCGACCGCGGCGGAGGGGAGATCTATGATCTGTTCGCGATTCCGAGCGGCGGCGGCAAAGCGGTCAATCTGACGAAGACCGACGATATTTCGGAGACCTCGCCGAGATGGTCGGCGGACGGGACGCAACTTGCCATTTCCTACAAGAAGAAGACCGCGCCAGTAACTGACGTTGCGGTGATGGATTGGAACACGCGGGCGGTGCGGAATCTGACGAACGAAACAACGCCCGATCATCTGTGGTCGGGGCATGTGTGGAGCCCGGACGGAAAAGCGGTGTATGCAACGCGGATCAATGCGGGTTTTACGGATGCCAGCGTGTACAGGATTGACGCAGCGAGCGGACAAAAGGAGGAATTGACGCGGCACGAGGGGCAGAGCCGGACCAGTGTCTCAGCAATCTCGCCGGATGGAAAAACGTTGCTGGTGACGGCGGACCGCCCTGGGGGATATCCGAACGTGGGGCTGCTGGACGCGGCAACAAAGAAACTGACGTGGGTGACGGACCTGAAATGGGAAGCGGATGCGGGAGAGTTTTCGCCGGATGGAAAGCGGTTCACGTACGTGGTGAACGAGGATGGACGCACGGATGGATACCTGGCGGAGACGCCGACGGGAAAGGGAACGAAGTTGAGTCTGCCGCCGGGGCTGAATGGATTTTCGGGCAACCCGAGTACGTTTTCGGCGGATGGAAAGCGCGTGCTAGTCAGCCATCAAAGTTCGACACAGCCAGGGGATTTGTGGGTTTATGACCCCGCAGGAAGGCACGCGACGCAGCTCACTTTCAGCGCGATTGCAAGCCTAGCGGCGGCGAAACTGCCACCTTCGGAACTTGTGCACTACAAAAGCTTCGACGGGAAGATCATCAGCGCGTTCCTGTGGGTGCCATACAATTTGAAGCGCGACGCGTCGAATCCGGGAATTGTGCTACCGCACGGCGGGCCGACCGGGCAGACGGTGGACTCGTTCAACCGTTTTGCGGCGGCGCTGGCCTCGCGCGGGTACGTGTGCGTTGCGCCCAACGTGCGCGGCTCGACCGGTTATGGCATGGACTTTCAGAAGGCCAACGTGAAAGACCTTGGCGGCGGCGACTTGGATGACGAGGTTTATGGGGCGAAGTTCCTAACGGCGACGGGCTTCGTGGACGAGAAGAAGATCGGCATTACCGGCGGCTCCTACGGCGGCTATATGACGCTGATGGCCATCGGCAAGAAGCCAGAGCTGTGGGCCGCCGCGGTCGAGCAATTCGGCATCATCAATTGGCTCACCATGCTGGAGCACGAAGACCCGTTCCTGCAAGAGTACGAGAAATCGCTGCTGGGCGACCCGGTGAAAGACCGCGAGGTTTACGAAAACGCTTCGCCGATTAAGTTCCTCCGGCAAGCGAAGGCGCCGCTGCTGGTGCTGCAGGGTGAAAACGACATCCGCGTGCCAAAGGAAGAAGCCGAGCAGGTTGTGGCCATTTACAAAGAGACTGGAAAGACTGTGGATTCCCACTTCTATCCGCAAGAAGGACACGGCTTCGCCAAACGCGAGAACCAAATCGACGCCATTTCACGCACGGTAGCCTGGTTCGACAGGTACTTGAAGAACGCGAAGTGAGAGAGTGCCCGTCTAGACTGCCGAAGTGGCGGCGTGCTGGGCGGGCTCGGTTTTGGATTGGAAGTAGGCGGTTACGCGGTCGATAATCTCGTTTAGCGGGGTTTGCGGGCGGAAGCCGGTGAGGGCGTGCAATTTTTCGACGGAGGGAACGCGGCGCAACATATCTTCGAAGCCGGGCTCGTAGGCCTGATCGTAGGGAATGAATTCGATCGGTGAAGAGCTGCGCGTGCGTTCCTTGACCAGATGAGCGAGCGCTTCGATAGAAATCTCCTCGGTGTTGCCGACGTTGACGACTTCCCCGACAGAGTGAGGCGTATCGATGAGGCGAGTCAGAGCTTCGACAGTGTCGCGGACATCGCAAAAACAGCGAGACTGCTGGCCATTGCCGTAGACGCTGATGGGTTTGCGGTCCAGGGCGGCTTTGACAAAGTTGGGGAGCACCATGCCATAACGGCCGGTCTGACGCGGGCCGACGGTATTGAAAAGGCGGACGACGATGACGGGCAGCTTCTTTTCCTTCCAATACGCCAAAGCCAGAAATTCGTCGAGTGCTTTCGAAGCGGCATAACTCCAACGGCCCTTGGTGGTGGGGCCGAGGACGAGGTCAGCGTCTTCGTGGAAGGGCACATTGGTGTTTTTTCCGTAGACCTCTGAGGTGGAGGCGGTGAGGACGAGCTTGCGCTTTTTGCAGGCAGCTTCGAGGATGTGTTGCGTGCCGTTGACGTTGGTTTCGATGGTGCGGACGGGGCTCTCGACGATGAGCTTGACGCCGACGGCGGCGGCCAGGTGCACGATGACGTCGGCGTCGTCCACGAGTTCGGCAAGTAACTGACGATTTTCGATACTGTCAAGGTGATAGGACATGCGCTCGGAGGATTTGAGGTGGCGGATATTTTCCATGCTGCCGGTGGAAAGATTGTCGAGCACAACGACGGTATCACCGCGTTGAAGAAGGCGTTCGGCCAAATGAGACCCGATGAAACCGGCGCCGCCGGTGACTAAAAAACGCAAGCGTCCTCCTCAGAGTTCCTGATTGTCGTCCAGATCGTGAACGGCCACTTGTTGCCGGGCCTCGAAAGCCTGGTCGGAAGGGGGAGTCTCCGAGAGCTCCTGAGGGCCGTAACCCTGCGAATAAGGATAATACCGATAAGAATAGTAGTAGTCCGGGGCGGTGGGATCGACGGCGTTCAAAACGACACCCAGGAGATGGCACTTGACGCTGAGGAGCAGATCGCACGTGCGCGTGAAGGCTTCCTTGGGAGTTTCGCCGCTGCGGACAACCAAGAGAACGCCGTCGGCTTTGACGGACAGGATCACGGCGTCGGTGGCGGCCATGATGGGTGGCGAATCGATGACGATGAACTTGAACTTGGTGCGAAGTTCCGCGATGGCGTCGACGAGCTTTTCCGAAGAAAGCAGGTCGGCGGGGTTGGGCGGCAGCGGTCCGGTGGGGATGGCGGAGAGATTGGGGATGGCGGGATGCTGAATGGTGACGAGATCAAGACTGGAAACTCCGGCAAGGTAGGAGCTCAAGCCGGCATACTTTCCGGTGCCCAGGTTGAGGAGACGTCCGATGCCGGGTTTGCGCAGGTCGGCGTCAATGAGCAAAGTGCGGTCGCCAAGTTGCGCGAGAGTCACGGCAAGATTGGCGGCTGCGGTGGTTTTGCCTTCGCGCGGCAAAGCGCTGGTGACGAGGACGACTTGGGGTGGATGATCGGCCTGGGAAAGAAGCAGAGCGGTGCGCAGGGCGCGAAAGGCTTCGGACATTTGGGACTTGGGAAGATGTTGGGCAACGAGCTCGATGCGCTTCTCGTGACCGTTGGTGGAAGCGCCCTTGAGCAATTTGACGCGCGAGCGGCCGCGGTTGAGTTCTGTAAAAGCGGGAACAACAGCGAGAGAAGGCAAGCGAGCGAGAGTTTCAATATCGTCGGGGCTTTTAATGGTGTTGTCCATATACTCGCGGAGGAGCGCCAAACCAATGCCGCCAACCAAGCCGATCAAAAAGGCGAAAACGATATTGCGAGTCTTTGCGGGCCGAGCAGGGGATGTGGGAACCATGGCAGGATCGACGACGCGAATATTGGAAGAACGCAAACCGGCGGAGATGCCGGCCTCTTTTAGTTTGGTGAGCAGGCCGTCGTAAAGAGCCTTGTTGGCTTCGGCTTCGCGTTTGAGAATGCTGTATTGCACCATGCGCTCGGACATCTGATTCACTTCGGCTTTCTGTTGATCGAGGGCCTGGGTGAGGAGTTGTTCGCGCTGGAGGGCCTCGCGATATTCGCTTTCCAGGCGCGCGATTACGCTCTTTTTTTCTTTATCGGCGGCGGCTTCGATTTCCTTGAGCTGGGACTGCAGGCGCTGCACTTTGGGGAAATTGGGGCCGTACTGGCTTAGAGCGTCGGTGTACTGGGAATACATCTCGGTGCGCTTGCGGAAAAGATCCTGGACGACGGGGTTGTCACGAATCTGGGGAACGGAATCCATGTCGCCGGCCTTGGCGAATTCGAACAGAGATTGCTTGCGCATGCGCTCGCTCTGCACATCGGTGAGCTCTTTGTTGAGGTCGGCCATACGCTGGGTGGTGACATTTTGCTTGTCGCCATCGAGAGCCCAAATCTGATTCTGGCGCTCATAGGTGATGCGGGCGTCCTCGGCTTTTTCGACGCGGATCTTCAACTCGTTAAGCTGATCGGTGAGCCAGGTGGAAGCACGGGTGGTAGCTTCATAGCGGCTCTGAAAATTTTGTTCGATGAAATTCTTGATATGGGCATTGACGATCTGCGCCGCCAGAAGGGGGCTGGTGGATTCGAAACTGACGTCCATCAAGCGGCTGTTGGGCACGCGCTTGACGCTCAAGCTGGCAAGAAACGAGGCGAGCTCCGGCGGGGGTTTCATGTTCGCCAGGCTGCCAGTGCTCAAGGCCTCGGAGGCAGAAAGGTCGCTCGCGAAATCAGCCTGTCCGGAGAGAACGCCGCTGCGGATGGTCTGCAGCGCCATGGTTTCGCTGGTGAGAATCTTGGATTGCGTCTCGATGTAGTTGTCAAGATCGCTCACGTAGTCAAAAGAGTCGGTGCCCGGGAACGGCAGGATACTGGAATTTTCCCGGTCGATTTCGATACGCGAGGTAGCAACGTAAACGGGTTGCATGCGGAAAGTGCCGATGGAGGTGATGGTCACAACGGCAAGCATAAAGGAGAGGATGAGCCACTGGTGCTTGCGAAGGGTGAGTAGGTAATCGTAAAGATGCGGCTCGTGCGGAGAAAGATTCCAGGCCGGCAGGTGATAGGGAGCAATCTCGACGGCGCCATGGGACCCGTTTTCGCGGGGGACGAGTTTGTTGTCTTCGGCCATTGCTATTGAATCAAGCGATAAATAACCACGGCAGTCCCGATGGCGGCGCTCAGCTCCGCGGTCTTGAGAAGGGCCTGCTTGGCGGTGCTCTTGGGAACGTACAAAATATCGCTGGGCAAAAGGCGAACATCTTCGGATTCAAACTTCATGACCTTCTTGAGATCGACCGCGACCTCGCGCTGCTGGCCACCGGCATCTTTGCGCACGATGACGGCGCGATCGGACTTGGCGGCGCGATCGAGACCGCCAGCTAGAGAGAGGAGCTTAAGAGTGGTGAGCTGGCCGCGATCGTTGGAAACCGTAAAGCCGCCGGGCCTGTTGACGGCGCCGAGGGCATAAACGATGCCAGCGTGAGGTACAGTAACGATATCGCCAGGCATTAAGACAATGTTGTTGGAGGCGTTGCCGGTCTCGAGAATTTCATTGAGGTTTATGGTGATGATGTTCGAGAGAGGGGAGGGAACGGCTTGCGCGCCGCTGGAAATGCCGGGCGGTGCAGCAGAAGCCGCCCCGGCCTGCGCAGAAGCAGTGGAGTCAGCAGGTCGCTCAGCGGATGATGGAGAAAAGGGTTTTGACGGGGCGGGCGCGGCAGCAGAGTCCGCAGGCAGGGGTGTGGGCGCTACGTCTTGTGGGCTGATTGCCGGTGGCGTTGCGTCGTCGGAAGGATCGGTTTCGGCACGCGTCACAATCACGGATTCGCCGGCGTCTGGGGTGATGCCACCGGCTTCGGCGAGGACGTCCAGCAAAGTAACCTGGCGGTCAGCTTGGTAGACCATCGGGTGGATGACCGCGCCGACGACGGTGATCGGCTTGCTTTTCCTCTCCTTGACGGAAACGCTGACTTCGGGGTGAGAAACCAAACCGTTGGCTTCCAGAACTTCGGCGATCTTCAGTTCCGCTTGGAGTTCAGTAAGCCCCGAGACGTGCAGGCGCACACGAACGAGAGGGATGCCGATGGTGCCGGTCTGGCTTACGCGAATCTCGCGGCTGAGCTCCGGGACATCGAAAACTTGAATGGCGAGCACATCGCCACCGCCGATGACGTAATCGCGAGCGGGCGAGGCGTGCGAGGCCGCGGCGATGGAGCGGATGCGATCGTTGGTCTCTTGAGAAGTCTCGACGGTCTGCGCGCAGCTGGGTAGCGCCACCAGGGCCACAAGCAGTGCAGTGGAGACGAGACACAACATCCAAGATTAGCCATCAGGAAAAAAAAAAGGGCGTTGCCCGGGATGTGGAGATTGAAATCGACCAAACCGTGCACGAGGAAGCCGGTGCAACCGACAAGGCCAGAAAGATGGAGAGCGGCGGAGAAGGACTTGTCTTGCAAGAGCACACGACGGAGAGAACGAAAAAACAAAGCACCGAGAAACCAGGCGCAGCACGCGGCACCGGCGATTCCGGTTTCGGCCAGAGCTTCGAGGTAATCATTGTGTGCGTGATTGACAACTTTGGCGTCGTACAGGGTTTCGTAGGGTGGGAAGACAGTCTGCAAAGTGCCAAGACCGGTGCCGGTCCAGGGATGTTCGCGGAAGATGTGCCACGTGTTCAGACGCATGGAGGCACGTTTGCCAGAGGTTACTTCGAGGGACTGCATGGAGGAAAAGCGCTCGATGATCTGCCGGACGCCCAGCCAGGAAACCAGCATGAACGCAAAGAGCAAAACCACCGCTCCGGCAAGCACGTGCTTTCCAAACGTGCGGCGCAGGACCAGCAATAGCGTAAGGAGGCCAAGCCCCGCAGCGAGGCTGATGATGCCGCCGCGGGAGGCGGAGAGGAAAAGGGCCCCTAGCGGAAGAAGCGCTAGGAGACCGACGGCAAACCAGCGCTCGCGCCGCACCTTGCCCAGGACGAGAGGGACCAGGGCGACCGGAATGACCAGCTCGGCAAAACCAGCGAAATGATTGCGGTTCACGTAGGGACCAAAGGGAATCCCGCCGTAGCGCATTTCGCGGAACCAATAGAGTTTGCCGTTAAAGGTCAGGTGCTGCAGGATGCCGAAGACGGCCACGAGAAACCCAAACGACATGATGAACCACACGAAGAAACGCCAGTCGTCCGTGGTACGAAACGCCTGGGTAGCGAGGAAAAGAAGGAGAGTCAAGGCGATCAGGAGCTGGAGGTCGATACGGGTGTCGTAGGGAGAAGCGGTGCCACGAAAGAGAAATTGCCCCAAGGCAAGAAAGATGAGAGCGAGCAAGGGCGGCAGAAGCGGAGAGATAAAAACGCATTCTTCACGGGTCAGGTAGGCACGGGAAGCCCAAAAAAGAAAGAGCAAGCCCGCCGAGGTTTCGAGAACGGCACGCGCCCAGTCTTCGACGGCGCCGTGGGCAACGATGGCGAAGACGAGCACCGCACAGAGACCGATTTGCAGCAGCTTCATGGGTGGGGGATTCCTACGGGCACGAGCGAGATGTCGTCGATCCAGGCGGTGCCTTGAATGCGCGCGTCCAAACCGCGGGAGGGGTTGCGGAGCACGCAGACGCGTGCGCGACGCACATCTTTGCCGGAGGTCCAGGGCATCTCGACACGAGTCCAGGACTGAGTGCCGCGAGAGTCCTGCGAGTCAGTGAAACCAGAGGCGCGCGAATCGGAGAACCAGGAAAGGCGGAAGCGGACACCTTCGTCGCTGGTCAGCGCTTGTGTGCGCACCCACGCGGAGAATCGATAGGTGGTCTCCGACCGCACCTCGGCGTTCGTGCAGACACCGTCGTAATTTGTGTTGCGTTTGCCGTCGAAGAAAAGCCGCAGGGATTGTTTGCCGGTGTGCTTTTGCCGGCGGTCGAGGACGGTTTGCACACCGGGCGAAGGAGCGGGAAAAGCCCAGGCAAAGCCGCCGCCGCGAACGTTGGATTCGAAGCCGCCATCCCAGAGTACGGAACCCGGGGGATCGCCAGTGACGACGTCGGATAGCTGGAATGCCTCCTGCCAAATGCGCTGGGCGTCGTCAAAATGGCCTTTCTGGATGAGGAAATCGGCGAAAGAAATGACATCGGCGGGGCTCATGCGCGGATGAAGAGAAACCAGGCGCTGCCAGACGACGAGCGCTGCGGCAAGTTGATCAGCGGCGGCGAGCTCGCGAATGACGTCGAGATAAGCGGCGCGATCGGGCGGAATAACGTTGCCGAGAACGGATTCAACGTTGGGATCGACACGCCAGCAGCGCGAAAAGGCCTCGGCGCTGCGCTTCGGGTCGGCGTAAACGGCGCGGCGAATTTCCGCAAAGGCTTGCGGTACTTCGCCCTGGCGCAACAGAAAATTTCCGTAGCGCCAGGCGACGGCGGCGGATACGGGATACGCGTTGCGCGCTTGGACATAGGCGTCGCGGGCTCCGGAGAGGTCGCCTTCGGATTCGGAGACAGCGCCGAGGTCGAGCCAGGCGTCGGCGTAGCGAGGATTTAAGGAGAGGGCGTGTCGAAAGTTGACGATGGCGCGGGTAGGGTCGGGATCGTCGAGCGTGTACTGCCAATAGCGGCCGAGAAGGTACCAGTTTTCTGGGTTCGTAGGCTCGAGGCGGGCGGCGGCTTCGTAACCAGCACGCGTGCCGAGCCCAGCCTCAATGGCGGCGCGGGCGTTGCGAACGCTGAAAAAGCTGAGTGTAACCGCGAGCACAAGAGCGAGGACGAGGACGGCGAAGCGCGCCGCAGGGTCAGGGAGGCGCAAAAGCATAGCAAGGTACTGTGCCTACGCTGTATCGGAGATGCAAGATGAAAAGTAGGGATAGGAGCTGCCGCTGGAGCTGGGTACTTGAATGCGGACGGAGTCCTGGCGCCTAGCGGCTGAGATCAACGCTATGAATTTCGCGCCGGAGTCAGGCGAACGCGGTTATTTGCCGATGGCGGCGGTGAAGGTCTCGTCAGCGCGGCCGCGGCGGCGCACGTCGATGCCAAGGCGCTTGATTTTTTGATTGAGCGTGGAAAGCGGGATCATGAAGCGCTCGGCGGCTTCGGTCTGGTTCCAGGCGGTGCGCTCGAGCATGTCGATGATGATGCGGCGCTCGATCTCGTCCATGATTTGAAAGAGCGAAGGCAGCGAGTGATCAGCGCCGGAGCGCGAACCAGGCTCGCCGGGCAGCGGCGGAAGAAATTCGGAAAGCTGCAGACGGACGCCGCGGATGATTTCCTTGCTGCGAATATTTTCGGGGAGCAGGTCGACGTCGACGCGTTCCTGGGTGGACAGGACGACCGCGCGTTCGACAACATTTTCGAGCTCGCGGACGTTGCCGGGCCAATCATAATCCATCAAAAGTTTCAATGCGGCGGGAGTGAAGTTGCGTAGAGACTTGTTGTTCTCCTGGCAGTAACGATCAAGGAAATGCGCAAGCAGCGCGGGAATGTCTTCGCGGCGATCGCGCAGCGGCGGCAATTGAAGGTGAATGACGTTGAGGCGGTGATAGAGATCTTCCCGGAAGCGGCCTTCGCGGACAAGGGTGAGAAGATCCACGTTGGAGGCAGCGACGATGCGGACGTCGACTTTGATTTGCTCGGTGCCGCCGAGGCGCATGAATTCGCGCTCCTGAATGACGCGGAGAAGTTTGGCCTGCGTTTCCGGACTGATGGTGGCGATTTCGTCGAAGAAGATCGTGCCTTGATCGGCGACTTCGAAAAGACCTTTTTTGGAAGCCACGGCGCTGGTGAACGCACCCTTGACGTGGCCGAAAAGCTGAGACTCAAGGAGATCGACAGGGATGGAGCCAGTGTTAACGGGGACGAACGCTTTGTCCGCACGGGTAGAGGTGGAGTGGATGGCCTTGGCGATGAGTTCCTTGCCAGTCCCACTCTCCCCGCTGATGAGCACGGTGGAGCGCGAGGGCGCGACCTGGGTGACGAGGTCGAGCAGCGCCAGCATCTTCTCGCTTTTCCCAATAATGCTGGGGAAATTGAAGCGCTGCTTGAGGGCGCGCTTGAGCTGCACGTTTTCTTCGCGCAGGCGGCGTGATTCCACCGCTTGCGCAACCTGCGCGAGGAGCTCGTCGTTGGACCACGGCTTGGTGATGTAATCCATGGCGCCACTTTTGAAGGCGGCGCGAGCCATATCGATGGAGCCGTAAGCGGTGATGAGCACGACGGAAAGATGGGCATCGCGGCGGCGGACTTCCTTCAACAGCTCCAAGCCGTTGCGGTCGGGAAGACTGACATCCAGGAGCAATAAGTCGAAAGGGCGCTCTTCGAGCTTGGCGAGACCAGACTCGCCGGTTCCCGCGGTGGAAACAGCGTAGCCTTCGCTGGTGAGCAGCAGTTCCAGGCCCTCGCGTATTTCAGATTCGTCGTCGATTACAAGGATCGAGCCCTTAGGCATGGACTGCTTTCCTGAGCGCGGGAAACTCAACGTGGAAGGATGTGCCCTTTCCGGGGGTCGAACGTACATCGATTTTTCCAGCATGTTCTTTGATTATACCGTAGCTGACGGACAAGCCCAGGCCTGTGCCGCGGCCGTTCGATTTGGTGGTGAAAAATGGGTCGAAAATGCGATGAATGTGCTCGCGGGGAATGCCTGAACCGGTGTCGGCAATTTCGACTTCGACGCTGCCATTGTGGGCGGCGGTGCGGACTTCGAGCATGCCGCCCGCGGGCATGGCGTCGCGAGCGTTCAGAAATAGATTGAGAAAGACTTGCTGGAGTTTGTTGGCGGAGCCGCGCACGGGGGGCAGCGAAGCGCTCAATTGCTTGACGATGTGAATCTGAGAAGTTTTGAGCGGGTGCGCGACAAGCGAGAGAGTTTCCTCGACGACGCGGTTGACATCGATATCGGCCAATTCGGCGGCGCCGGTGCGCGAGAAATTCAGAAGGTTATTGACGATTTCGCTGGCCCGGAAAGTCTGCCTGACGATTTTATCGATGATAGCGTGGCGCGGATCATCGTTGGGCATTTGCTTCGCGAGCATTTGAATGTAGTTGGAGATGACGGCGAGCGGCGTGTTAACTTCGTGGGCCACACCGGCAGCCAGAAGGCCTAGGGAAGTGAGCTTCTCCGTCTGGGTCATCTGCTCTTCCATGCGCTCGCGCTGCGTCACATCGTCGAAGAGCAGGAGACGGCCAATGCGTTCTCCGGATTTGCTGACCAGTGGAGTAATCGAGACGTTGAGCGTCAGGAATCTGCCCTGGTGATGCAGCCGCTGCTTATAGATGCCGGTGATCTGCTCCTCGTCGCGCCGCGCTGCAATCTCCGCAGCAAGCTCTTCGGGCAGAAGGGCGCGCAACTGGCGGCCTACGGCGTCCTGGCGCTTCACGTTGAAGAGTTGCTCCATGCGCGTGTTCCAGGACTCGACCATGCCGCCGAGATCGACGGCCAGCACGCCGACGTTCAACGACTCAACGATGTTTTCGCTGAAATCCTTGAGGCGCGCGATCTCCAGCGCTTTTTGCTCGAGCGAGGAATAGAGCTGGGCGTTGTCCAGGGCCACGGCGACGTAGCCGGCAATGGTCTGCACCAACTCGACATCGTCGCTGGAGAGGAAATCGCCATCGACGGTCTTGCCGAGGCCGAGGACGGCGACGGTGTGGTCGCGAATGCGGCAGGGGACGAAATAGTTCAAGTCCAATTGCTCGAGGGTCCGGCGGACGGAATCGGAAACATCGCGCGCCGCGCGAGGTGACTCAAAGAAGAGCGCCCCCCGGGCGAATTCGGGTCGGGCCGGCTCGAGAAAGCCGAGATCCATGGGTTCGGAAAGGCGCACGCCCATTGAACGAGCGAGGCGCATTCGTCCGGGCTGAATGGGATCCTCCATGAAGATCGCAAGGCGGTCTACGAGCAGGGTCTGCGAAAGGCGGTCCATGACTGAGCCCAGCATGGGATCGAAGCGCACTTCGTTGGTGAGCGTGCGGCCGAACTCGATCAGGGTGCGGCGGTAATCGAGACGGTCGCGGTAGAAAAAACGGTCGAGGCGCGCCTGAATCCATTCGCGGAAAGGCTGAAAGAGGAAGGCGGCGATTACGATGGCAATCATGCCGCCGGCCGTTCCGGTGGTCTGCGCATGGAAGATATCGGCGATGAGCGCAACCAAAGCAAAATAAACGGCGGCCACAGCCGCGGTGGCAGCGGTGTACGCCAAGCCGCGCTTGAAAATGATGTCCACGTCCATCAAGCGGTAGCGGATGATCGCGTATCCGAAGCAAAGCGGGATGAGCACCAAGCTCAGGACGGAGGTGCGCATCCACGCGCGGGTCGCGGCGTCCATGATATAGGGCACGACGTAGAACGCCGCGAAGGGTAGGCTGCCGGCGAAGGTCCCGCCCGTTAGCCACTTCAATTGCTGGCGGAGAACACCAGAAGGCGCTTCACGGAAGCTCTTGTAGAAAACAAGGCCCGCCGCCAGGAAATAGATGCCGAGATAGGTCAACTCGATTTTATCGAGCAGAACGCGCGAGCCGAGCCAGGGCACATTGCCCAGCATATTGAGGGCGGTGCTTACGTGAAGGACGAGCAACGCAGCGCCAGGACCATAGACCAGGGTCAGCTTGGAAAGCGAGCGAGCGCGGCCTTCGGCGCGCTCGGGAAAAACCAGAGCGAAGTGCAGCAACAGGGCAGGCGCGAGCATCCGGGCGACGATGCTGGCCCAATACACTTCGTAGTCGAAGGCGTCCAGCTTGCCGCTGTACTGGAAGGAATACAAGATGAAAGACACCAAGCAAAAGACGTAAAAGTGCACGGCGCGCGGCGCATTCCACCGGCGCACGAAAATAAACAAGCCAATGAAGAGATAAAGGAGACCGACAAACCGGCCGTAATTCTCGATGGAAGCAGGCTTCCCGGCCGGAGCGGTGACGACGGGGGTCTCAAACTCGCGACCGTTGCGGGAGAGTTTGTAGCGCACCTGGGACCAGAGCCCGGCATGCCACAAGCGGCGGGTGACTTGCACCTGAGAGGTGACCGGAACGTTGTTGATGGAGATCAGCAGGTCGCCAGGGCGGATACCGGCGCGGGTAGCCGGGGAGTTTGGAGCCAACTTCCAGGCCTGGGCGCCACTTGCGGTATCGAGCCAGGCTACGCCATCATCCGGGGAGTCAAAAGTCTCGCGCTGGACGAAGTTCAGCCAAGCAAAGATCATGGCGGCCAGCGTGGCGAGCGCCAGGACGACAGCTCCGAGACTGACCCGCAGATTCTGCTTCATGGTCCCCGGGGAATAAACCCCAGACTGCAAATTTGAGGTGCAAACCAATGTCCACTATTCAAGATACGGTCGCACCCGGAACTGCAATGCCTTCTTAAGGTTAGGGCTTTGGCGGGGAGGACAAGCCGCTGGTATCCACTTTATGGAAGGATGCCTACAGCTTTCCGAACCTTAAACTCCATTTAGAACTGCACGCTCAATCCACCCCGGAACGTCCGGAAGGCTGGAACCAACACCGCGCGGCCATCCTGCGTGTTCAGCGAGACGTAACCTTGAGCGAAGAGGTTGTCGCAATTGGCGATCGCTTCCCAGCGGCCCGGCGCAAACTTAGGCAAGGGCTGGCGCACACCCACGTGGAGGAAGGGATCCATTTGAAACAGCGATTCGCCGTAGGCGTCCAAACGCGATACGGCTTCGCCGCCGACCCACTTGTAACCCGCATTCAGTTTGGTGCGCAAGCGCGGCAGCCTGGTGGAGACACTGGCTCCGACAGAATTGTGCATGGTGTCGCGCAGCATGTTGCGCATCGGTGCGTCGACAACATCGATGGGGCTAAGCGCGCCCGCGTAGGCATATACGGCAGTCAGTTCCGTTGAGTCGGACAGTTTTTCGCGCACGGCCAGACGCATACCCCAATTCCCGGAAGAGCCGGCATCGTATGCGAACCCATTGGAGGAATAGTCCTGGAGATAGTCGGCGGCGGGGAGATCGTTGCCGCGACCAAAAACGGCGACGTGCCGATTGTCGTCATGGAAAGCGGCGACCTGAAGATTGCCATGCGAGCCCAACTTGCGGTTCGCAGCGATTTCTTCGTGCCAGCCGCCTTCGAGCACGGGACGGCCACCACGTAAAAGCAAAGTGGGGAAAGAATCGAGCTCGTTGAGAGCGGCAGCTAGCTCGCTTCCAATCTCTCGCTCGTCGGATTCGAGAGGAGTAGGCGCGTCGGCCTCTTCCGCAAAGATCAGAGCGGTATGCCAAGCATCGTTGACACGCGTATCCAATTCCAGACGCGGACGAAGTGACGCCGCGGACTTTAGCATGCCAACCAGCACGTATTCGGCGCCGTAGCGTAGCAGCGAGCGATCGCCCAGTGGCAGAGCGCCGCCCTGTTCTAGTCGAACGCCACGGAACGTGGGGCCGTCGGGGCCAAGTTTCGATTCGCGAAGTACGAGCGCGCTATACGGACCGATGCCAAGCGAACCGGTGGGAAGCCATACGGTGGCGATGCCGCCCCCGGCGACTTCAGTTTCGTAATTTACCTGGCCAGCCAGGAGGAGGCGGCTCGTGCGACCGAGATCCTGATCATAAGCAAAAGCGGTGGACGGGGCCGAAGGCAGGTTGGAGGCTGAACCTGGGCGACGAGCTCCGTCCGTAAAATCCAGCCTGGCGCGAGCGTGCGCAACCTCACCATCATAGGAGGCGTTCGCAACGGTCGTAGAACCATCATCCGCCCATTGCAGAACTGGGCGGGTGATGGAGGCAGAACGAAGCACCCACTTCCAGTCGTCACTTTCAACACTGACGCTGGAAGGCTGTCTGCGGAGCTGATCGAGGGAAGCAAACATGGACTCGAGTTCAACGCGCACCATGGTCGTCAGATGGGCGCTGATGCGCACGTGCTGCTGAATGGTGGGAAGGAAACCAGCGAGCGTCACGCGAACCGTGTACAAGCCGGGCGCCAGGCTCTCATCGCGGAAAATTCCCTGGGGATTAGTAAGCAGGCCGAGTGAAGCAGCTTTGACTGCGGCTTCGGGAACAATCTCCACAGTCGCGCCCATTTGCGGCGTGCCAGCGGAGTCACGCACGACTCCGGAAAGCTTGCCGGCGGCAGTTCCGGCCGGCGCGGCTGACGTGTTTGCTCCGATCAAAAAGGAAGTCAGCGTCAGAGCGAGGGCCCCCCAGGTTCGGAGGCGTTCCTGTTTCACGGGGCACTACCTCCCGGGCGCCGCGTTGGCGGCGCTCTTGGTCTCCAGCGGAGCCTTCACAGTGAAGTCTGCCGTCTTGGAAACGGTTTTGTTGGAGAGCGTATCGGTGGCGACAACTTCCAGGGAATATTTTCCCGGAACGAGCGTGGCGAGGGGCAGCAAACGTTCGATAGTGACTTGTTCACCGGTTTGCTTCATCTCTTCCGAGGTTTCCTTGAACTGCATGACTTGCGCGTTGCCTTTCTTTACGGTGTATAGGAAGGTCGCGTTGGACTTGTGCGTTTTGTCGTCGGGCTTGAGGTTATAGACCTGCATGTAGATACCGAGTTTTTCGTTGGAAGGGAACTCGCCGTCCAGCTTCGGCCGGACTTTGGAGGAGCCGAGCACGAACTGGCCAGTGCCGATTTGCTTGGCGGGAACGTGTTCGAGCTGATCGGCAAGAATCAGCGAGCTGGCTTCGAGCGTATCGTCGTCATATCTTGGAACTTGCAGGCGCGTGTTGATCACACCGACGTTGCCGCTCTTGACGTCCTTGATGACGATGTCCAAGCGATACAGGCCCGGGCGCAGAGGAACCGCCTTCTGATAGATGGACTGCAGCTTCAACGAGCGCTGGAACAAGCTCTCCGGGAAATCGCGGCTGACGGGATCTTCGAAGGTTTGCACCACCCGGCCGGTGAGCGTGCTGACGCGGCCAAAAATATTCATGGTCGCGGAATGCACACCATCCTTGTTGTCGAAAGAAAGCTGATTGTTGGGAATTTGCACGGTGACGGGTACGAGGACGGTGTCGTTCGTCACTTTCAGATAATCGGTGCGATAAGTGAAATGAACCTGGTCGCGCACGATGCGCGCGGTGACGATGGCTTCGAGATCTTTGTACTTGACCGCGGGCGGCTTAAAGGCCTTGGAATACTGCTCGAGACGGTTGAATTCGTTCATGCTCGATGATTCGCCGCCTAAGCTGCGCGGCAAATTGGTTCCGTCGGAACGGGTGAAGCGATCGGCCTTCGAGGCCATGCCCATCTGCTCGAGCAGGCTCAAGCCGGCACCGGGAACGTGCAGCAGGGCGTCTTTTTCCGAAGGATCCATGGTGAGGTGAAACTCGCCAGAACCGCTGGGATCAACGAATTCCCAAATCACATTCTCGCCGATGCCTTCCATGTAGCGGTAGCGCCACGTCTCAAAAGGGTAGGTCGTAGTCGAGCCGCCGCCTTCTTCCATCGGTCGATCGTAGGTACCGCCGGTCGGATGCGACTCTACTTCATCGGCCGGCCCCCACATGATGTACATGCGGCCGCGATCTGTTTTCCAGCCCGGAATTCCGGAAGCGAAATGCTCATTGGCGTACGCAATGCGGCGGTAGTGCTCTTCTTTGAAATCGTTGTCTGGAAGATCGGGATTGCTGCTGCGTCGCAACCAAAACTGTTCAATGAATTGCTCTCGTTCTTCGTTAGTGTCCAGTTGCAAGAAAGCCTGGCGCTCTTCAGGAGAGATGATATAGACGGCGTCCTCGTTGAGCCATTGCTTGTAGGGAGTGTCCAACTCCTTGAGTGTCTTCTTCATCTTTCGCTTTTGCTCTTTGTCGAGCTTCTGCGGGGAGGGCGCAGAGTTGGGATCTCGTGCGTCTTGTGCGAGAAGCGGTGGAGCGGTGATGGCGAAGGAAAGGAACGAAAGGACCGTGGCACGGGTTACCCGCAACATAGAGAAACACCTCAACGTCGGAGATGGGATTCTAACCGCGGGGAAAGCTCCCGTCAATCAACGAATCTCCTGCATTATGTGACACTTGGAACCCCGGGGAAGGTTAGAAGGCGAAACTCAAAATACGGTTGCCTGACAGTTTTTGACCTGTTCCTTGGTACAGGTCTTTTGAGGTGATCGCCTGTGGATTTGGGATGAAACTTATTGGACGCGCTGCTGCTGGCCATCCCAGCCAACGAGAGAGTCAAAGATAGCGAGTACGTGGCGGCGGTATTCGACAATGCGAGAGAAGATGTCGCGCAGCTCCGGCTCGCGCTCTGCTTCACGATGCCACTTGGCGAGGACCGCAGGTGGCACCTCGATGTCGCGGCGCAGTTGTTCAGGCGAATGGCCGCGCAGGAAAAGCCCATAGAAGAAAGCGGCTTCCCGCTGCGGAACATCGAGGTCCAGCGGGACTTCGGTCGGAACGAATTGTGCCATCGTGGCCATGGCGAAAGGGCAGTTTACAGAAAAGCGTCTCGGCGTCAAGTAGTACCCGAGCTTGGATGCTGCGTGGCAGGTAACCCGGTACTACGAGCCAAGTCTTAGATGCCGATTGCGCGCCGCAGATGCAACGCGGGGGTTGCTTGAGCGGCTCTAAGCTCTTAGGATAAGACTGTCATGGCGGAATTTCGCAAACTGCCACGTGGATCGGCGATGGGGCGCGGCTTAAACCGCGTGCTGCGCTTTGGTGTGCGGCGCGGGTTGCGCTCGGTCGAGGTGAATCCCGAGGATTTCCGGCGGCAGCTTGCGGATAGGCACGGCCTGTGGGTGCCGAATTTCGGGCGCATGCAGGATGTACCGGTGGAACGGCTGGATGCCATTGCGCAAAAGCTGATCCGCGATGCGGAGCGGCTGGCCCTGGCCGAGGGCGCAGGATTTGGGCTTGGAGGGATGATCACGCTCCTTCCGGATGCGGGCATACTCACGGCGATTACCCTGCGACTGATCCAGCGTCTTTGCCTGCTGTATGGATTTGAAACGCGCGGTCAGGATGAGCGCATGGAATTGTGGTTGGCCGCTGCGTCGGCTACCGGCGTGGATTACGGAAAAGATTTGGTTGAAAAGCAAATGTTTGAGAAATTGGCGCCGCGCATTGCGAAAAGGCTGGCGGTGAAACTCGGCGAGGAAACCGCCGAGAAGTGGGTTGGGCGCATGATTCCAGTGGCCAGTTCGGCGATCGGCGGAATCCTGAATTTTACCTTTGTGCGCACGTGGGGACGGCGCGTGCAGCGCAACCTGCGGCAAAAGCATCTGGCCTCGGGGGCGAGGGCGGTGCGGGTTTTTCCCGCGCCAGATCCCAACTTGAACTAAAATCACCGTATGGAAATTTTCGTTTCGCAGAAGTAGAGTCGATGCGCTGGCGTGAACGGAAGCGCGTTCCTCGCACTTTTGGGGGTGTTTCATGGAAGCGAAAAGCACAATGATTTACGGGGCGATTTTGTGCGCGGCGGCACTGGGCATGGCGATTGTCCCGCCGCGTGCCGCTTCGCAGTTAGCGCAGAGCGCGGAAGAACCAGTGCCCGCGTTTCACAGCCAACCGCCGCAAGGGCAGCTCCCAGAAACGCTCAGTCCTTCGCAGTTTGCCAACGTCGTGGTGCAGAACGCGTACATCCTTGCGGCGCACATAAGGAAAGTCCTCTACCAACAGCCCTGTTACTGCCATTGCGATCGCAGCCAGGGCCACACCAGCCTGCTCGATTGCTTCGCTAGCAAGCATGGGGCCGGCTGCGGCGTGTGTATGCGGGAAGCGATCTACTCGTACGAGCAATCTAACAAAGGCAAGACTGCAGCGCAGATCCGCGCCGGGATCGAACGCGGCGAATGGCAGCAGGTGGATATGTCCAAATATCAGACTCCGGTGGCGGCCAAGTACTGAACAGTGCAACGCCGAAGGACACGGCGCACTCCTGAAGACATCGGCGCGCGGTCAACCCTTCTTGTGAGTTAGCAGTCTAATCGGCAGCCCAGACGGCCGATTCGGGTAATCAGCGAAATCTCAGCCCTCAAAAAAGGAGGACGTATGAATGCGTGCTTGAGGTGGTTTGCCTCGATGCTGGGTGTGGCCGTGTGCGTTGGCGCTGGAGTTTCGCCGGCGAGAGCGCAAGTGCAGGAAGAGCAGCAGCACGTTGTTACGCTCGCCGAGTTGAACAAACAAACCGCGCGGCACGCAGAGACTCGGCAGGCGAACGAAGACGCCGTCTGGCACTTGTTGTCTTCGGACGAGGGACAGAAGGCATTGAAATCCGCCAATGTCGATTACCAGCGGGTTGACAAGGCCATCGCGCAGTTAAGCGATGAAGAATTAGCGAGGCTGGCGGATCGCTCGCGCAAGGCGGAGAGCGACTTTGCCGCGGGGCTTATTTCTGCCAAGACGCTGGCGTACATCATTCTGGCGACGGTAGTTATCGTGGTGATCATCGTTCTGGTGTAAAGGTTCGCGTTTCCAGGCAGCGAACGTGCCAAGCTTTTTCGTCGTTTCCTGCAAAGTTTCTTGTCAGCGCGCGCTGTTATTCCGTAAACTTTATTAGCCTAGCCGACAACGGATTACAGGAGGATGGATGAACGTTTGCAGGAAGTGGTGTAGCTGGACCCTGGCAGCAATCCTTTTGCCGTGCTTTGCAGTGACCGCTGCGCGCGTCCAGGCGCAGGACAAACACGTCGTCACCTCTCAGCAGTTGAGCAAGGACGCAGCGCGGCCCGCCGAAACGCGCGGAGCCAACGAAGCCGCGTTGCGACAGCTGTTTTCCTCCGAGCAAGCGCAACGGGCGCTCAGGTCGGCGAACATCGACTACAGCAAGGTGGACAAGGCTGTCAGCCAGTTGAACGATGAAGATTTGGCGAGACTGGCTGAGCGCTCCCGGCAAATGCAAGACAATTTCGCGGCCGGAAGAGCGGGAAGCCTATCGGACCGCGATCTGCTGATCATTATCATCATCGCGGTTTTGGTGATTGCGCTCATCGCTGTTCTGCGCTGAAGGACCGCTCACGCGCGCTTGCAAACCTCGATGCTCCGTGTACTCACGGGTTTCTTGCTGGGCCTTTTCCCGGCGCTGTTTGCCCAGACAGCGCCGGCGAAGAGCTCCGGCGTGTGGCTCGAGGTCCCGTATGTCAAGCAAACTGAAGAAGGCTGCGGCTCGGCGGCCATCGCCATGCTTCTGCAATATTGGAGCGCTCATGGCGCGCCGGGCGCTGCCGACCACGCGGATGCCGAGGCCATCCAGAAACAGCTCTATTCGCGGAAGGTGCACGGCATTTTCGCTTCGGACATGCGGCGCTATCTTCGCGAGTCTGGCTTTCGCGAGTTTGCCATGCGCGGGGAGTGGAGCGATTTACGCCAACATCTTGAGCAAGGCAGGCCGCTGATCATCAGCCTCCAACCGGGCCATACGAAAGCGCCGCTTCATTACGTGGTAGTGACCGGGATGGATTGGGAGCGCGACGCAATCTTCGTCAACGATCCGGCGCGCGGGAAGCTTTTGCGCATCGAGCGGCAGAAATTCGAGAAAGAATGGCAAGCTGCGCGAAATTGGATGCTCCTCGCGGTGCCCGCCGCGGGAAACTAATCCTCCTTTTGCTTTTGCTTGCGCTTGGCTCACCGGCGTTTGCGCAGCAAATTCCGTCGGATACCTCACGCCTGGCCGCCGCGCAAAAGGCCTTTGACTCGGAACAGTGGGAAGAAGCGGCAAGGTTGTCGCAGGGACCTAAAGGCCAGTCCGCGGAGCTGGATTTCCTCCTCGGGTTGGCGCTTGCCAGGCAGCAACAATGGAACGAATCGCGCCTAGCCTTCGCCGCCGGACACCTGAAGAATCCGAGCGATCCGCGATTTCTGGTGGAGCTGGCTGGCATTGATTACAAGCAAAGTGATTATTCGGCAGCCAAGCGAAAACTGCGCGCCGCCTTGCGCTTGGGCTCGCGAGATACCTACACGTTGGATTTCCTAGGCACCATCTACTTTCTGCAAGGCAATCTCGAAGCGGCGCTGAAATACTGGAACGCCATCAACAAACCGCGTTTGCGGAACGTTGCGGTGCGGCCGCCTCCACGCCTGGAGGAAAGGCTCCTCAGCGGCGCGATCGCTTTCAATGCGCCACAGGTCTTGAGCGACGATGCCTTGCTGGCCACGCGCGCGCGGATTGAGAATCTGGGCATCTTTTCGCGGGAGCGTGTGGAGCTGACGCCCGTAGGCGAGAATTTTGACGCCACGCTGCACGTCGCCGAGCGCAACGGCTGGGGCGATTCCAAACTGGAAGGCGCGCTCGCACTGCTCAGTGGAGTACCGTACGCGACGGTCTATCCCGAAATCTACAATCTCGGAAGTCGCGCAATGAACTTCACTTCGTTGGTGCGATGGGATTCTGAGAAACGCCGAGCCTTCGCGGCGTTTTCGACGCCCCTATTCGAGAACCCGGCTCGTCGATTGCATGTCTATTTCGACGCGCGCAACGAAAACTGGAATCTAAGCGATACCTTTTTTGGCGCGGGCCCGCCGCTGGGCGACCTGAACTTGCGCCGTATTGCAGGCGGCGTCGAGCTGCATTCGGTCGTAAACGGGCGCTGGAGCTGGAGCACGGGTATGGAAGTCGCAAACCGTTCGTTCCGCAATTTACAAGGGATCAGCACCGCACCGGAAAGGGCTTTCTTCACCGGCGCTGACTCGTTCTCCAATTGGCTGCGCGCGGACCGCTCGCTGCTGCGTGTGCCCGAACATCGCTTCACCCTCGACGCATCAGCGGAAGGAAGGATCGGCCGCACGTTCGCGGGCAATTTGGGAGCGTTCGGCACGGCACGCGGCTCGTTAGACGCGCGCTGGCTGCCTCGTGCCGCTGGCGACGACTACGAGATGCGCACGCGCCTTCGCGCCGGCGCTACGCTTGGCAGCGTGCCATTCGACGAACTCTTTCAACTCGGCGTCGAGCGCGACAATGATTTGTGGCTGCGCGGGCACGCGGGCACGTCCGGCGGCCGGAAGGGCGCCGCGCCGCTTGGCCGCCGCTATTTCCTGGCGAACTGGGAGATGGACAAGAACGTTTACAGCAATGGTCTCTTCACCGTGAAGCTTGGTCCGTTCCTCGACACCGGCAGCATCGCCGATGCTTCCGGTCTGTTCGGCTCGCAGCGCTGGCAATGGGACACAGGTGCGCAATGCAAAGTGCGCGTGCTAGGAAGCATTACTGTCGTCCTGATCTACGGTCGCGACCTGCACGGCGGGCGGAATCCTTTCTACGGCACCGTGTTGCGCTGAAAATTGCCCCGAGACAACGAAACCCGCGTGCCCTTCACCGCGTCCTTTGTTTCAGGATGCGACAGTAAAGAGCTTTTGACGGTCGCCTTTTCCATTTTTCAGGAGAGAGCATGTCGAAACGATCTCTTTTTGCCCTTTGTGTATTGTTCGCCATTGTGGTTTGTTCCGCCGGTCTTGCGCTTGTGCATGTTCGTGCTTCGGCGCGGTCTGCGGATTCCCCCGGCTACTGGGGCTTTGATACCGCGAATCTCGACAAAACCTGCAAGCCCTGCGACGACTTTTTCCAATTCGCGATGGGCGGCTGGATGAAAAACAATCCCATTCCACCGGAGTATTCCACCTGGGGCTCTTTCACCGTACTCGCGGACAAAAACCAGCAAGCCCTGCGCCAGATTCTCGAGGCGGCGGAAAAATCGCAACGGCCGGCCAGCTCCAACGAAAGAAAAGTCGGAGACTTTTACGCCAGCTGCATGGACACCGCGTCCATTGAAACCGCCGGCACGAAACCCATCGACGCCGCGCTGCAGCGCATCGCAGAAACAAAAAACGCTCGGGAGTTGCTGGCGCTGGCGGCGCAGTTACAGCGGCAGGGCGTCGGTGTGATGTTCCGCTTCACCTCCAATCAGGACGCCAAGGACAGCACGCAAGTGATCGCCATGGCCTTGCAGGGCGGACTCGGCCTGCCGGAGCGCGACTACTATCTTCGCGATGACGATAAGTCGAAAAAACTGCGCGACGATTACACCAAACACGTCGCCAAAATGTTCGAGCTCCTCGGCGATTCCTCGAACAAGGCGGAAACGGAGGGGATGACGGTCTTGAATCTGGAAACTTCGCTCGCCAAAGCCTCCATGTCCAACGTGGACCTGCGCGACCCCGACAAGACCTATCACAAAATGAAACTTGCCGAGGTGCAATCGCTCACCCCGGATCTTTCCTGGGACTCTTATCTGAAGACGGCTGGGCAGGCGGGCGTGGCCGAAATGAACATCGCCCAACCGGAGTTCTTCAAAGCTCTGGACGCGCAGTTGACCTCCACGCCGCTCGACGACTGGAAAACGTACTTCCGCTGGCATGTGCTGGAAGCCGACGCTCCGGCCCTTCCGGAAAAATTCGTGAATGAGGATTTTGAGTTCCGCGGCCGCATCGTGACCGGCGCGAAGCAAATCCAGCCACGCTGGAAGCGCTGCGTGCAGGCCACCGACCGAAATCTGGGGGAAGCGCTTGGCCAGGTGTACGTACAAAAGTATTTTCCGCCGGAGGCCAAGGCCCACGCGCTCGAAATGGTGCACAACCTAATCGCCGCGCTGCGCGATGACTTGAGAACGCTGCCCTGGGTGGGGCCCGAAACGCGCGCGCAAGCCACCGCGAAACTCGAGGCCTTCACCGTCAAGATCGGCTATCCCGACAAGTGGCGCGACTATTCGGCGCTGAAAGTCGATCGCTCGTCCTATTTGCAGAACCTTCAGCGTGGCGCAGATTTTGAATTCCAGCGCCGCCTCAACAAAATCGGCAAGCCCGTCGACCGCACGGAATGGGGCATGACTCCGCCCACCGTCAACGCCTACAACAACAGCAGCATGAACGAAATCGTGTTTCCCGCCGGCATCATGCAACCTCCTTTTTACGATCCCAAAGCCGCTGACGCCGTGAATTACGGTGGCATGGGCGCGGTCATTGGCCACGAAATCACGCATGGCTTCGACGATCACGGCAGCAAGTTCGACGGGCATGGGAACCTGAAGAATTGGTGGTCGGACGATGACCTGAAAAATTTCAAGGAACGCGCGCAATGCGTTTCCGACCAGTTTGATGGTTATGTGGTGGACGGCGACCTGCACGAAAAAGGCCAGCTGGTGCTTGGCGAGAGCATCGCCGACCTTGGCGGGCTAACGATTTCGTACGCGGCCTACGAAAAATCCCTACAGGGCAATCCACGTCCGCCCAATAAAGATGGATTCACTCGCGAGCAGCAATTTTTCCTCGGCTGGGCGCAAGTTTGGGGCGCCAACGAACGCCTGGAATTCGCGCGGCTGATGGCCAATACCAATCCACATCCGCTGCCGCGCTTCCGCAGCAACGGGCCTCTATCCAATATGGCGGAATTCGCTCGCGCTTTCAGTTGCAAGCAAGGCGACGCGATGGTCCGCGAAAACGTCTGCAAAATCTGGTAGGGTCCTGGCGCGACCGCTGGCTGGGAGTCTAGAAGTGAAGAACGATGTCGGCGTTCGCCTGCGCGCTGTTTTGCCATTCGCCGAACAGATGGGTCCTCACCCAATCGAGTCCCACGCGTGCCGAGAGATGCGGGAAGATACGGTAGTCCGCTCCTCCACCCACCTGCAAACCAAAACCATTCCTGCTGTTATCTGCAGTCTGTGGCTGGATGTGCACTCCACCGATGATGGTGTGCGCCCAGGGTTCCCATTTGCGAGCGCGCCAGGCGATCTTGGGGCCAGCGCCGTAACTGAAGTATTTCACGTGCTCGTTGAGATAAATCGTAGGCGCGAAGGCAGTGATGATGCTGCCCTCGACTCCAAACCACTCGTTTGTGAAATAGGTGACGGACGTGTTAGTGCCCACGCCCGTTGCGTAGAATATCGAGGAACGAAACCGCAGCACGGAAACACCCAACGCCAGTTGCCAGCGAAAGTCATCGCGGCTGCCATAGACATATTTCGGCTCGGGAGCGGCCGGCACAGCTTCGGCTGGCGCCGCAAAGGAACGTGGCTCAGGAAGCGAGGTTGCATTTGCAAGCCGCAGCCCTGCGGACGCCCACGAAGTGACGTCTGAGAGCTTAGGTGACGCCAGCGCCGCGGAGGTATTTGCAAAGTCCGCAGCCTCATTGGCATTGGCCTGCGACGAAACTGTGCGATCGTCTTGCGCCCACGCGACGCTAACAGCGGCAAGCACAAGCGAGACAACCAGCAGTAGCCTCTTCATGTTTTCCCCCTCGAGGGATTGACCCCAGCCGTTGGCCAGCCACTCCGTTACGGTAAACATGCCGCGGCCGCGTTGTCCACGACATTTAGATACCAAGTTGTGCAGAAAGGAATGCGGCAGAGTTCGCGTGCGCATGTTTCCTTCGTGTTGGCTCACGAACTTAGGCGCCAGAACGCAGTCCGCCTTGGCCATTAGCGTCTTCCTTTCGTAACGTTTGGTGATGGGTCTAACGACCCGCCACCACGGACTGGCGTAGACGCGGCGCGAGTCTCTCGGCGAGAAAGAAGCCGCCGAAGAGCAGGGTGGTGTAGACCGCGTCACCCGCGAGCGTGTTCCAAAAGAAAGGCACACCGGCAAGGTAGCATGCCGCGAGGCCTGCGCCGGTGCGCGGGTAGCTGTTCAGAAAGGCCCATACGCCGAAGTTGGTGATCAGGAAAAATTGCAGAGAACCGAGGAAGGTGGCTCCCGCGATGCGCGGCAGATTGCGATTTTGATTCAGAAAACGACCGATCAGAACGCTCAGCAGAAAG
>WNFP01001561.1_pt1 | contig 26978 bp, 23 predicted proteins | sample 5400201 | NCBI WGS metagenome assembly WNFP01 (sample SAMN13153355, study PRJNA577476) | soil metagenome | isolation source: 115 cm saprolite under Madrone tree | place: USA:California | collected 2016-06-14 | reverse complement strand
TGTAACGGGCGCCTCCGCCCCTTGCTCCTCTTCCGCTGCCGCGGCGAAGAGGGGCAGCGGCATTGCGCCCTGTCCCTGCAGGGCCCATAGCGCCTGGCGCCGGTCGAGGCTCAGAGAACGGCAGGCATCGGCCCGGGCGAGCGTCGCCAGCACGCGGGGTGACAGGCCGCCGCGCCGGCTGAGCGCCAGGCTGTCGGCATAGCCGTTGCCGCGCTGGGCCACCAGGCGTTGCGCATCCTCCTCCCCCAGGCCCTTGATCTGGCGCAGGCCCAGGCGAAGGGCAAAGCCGTTCATCGCCGTTTCCAAGGTGCAGTCCCAATCGCTGAAATTGACGTCCACCGGGCGGACTTCGACACCATGCTCGATGGCATCGCGCACGATCTGGGCAGGGGCGTAAAAGCCCATGGGCTGGCTGTTCAGCAGGGCGCAGGCGAAGACCGCCGGGTAATGGCATTTGAACCAGGCCGAGACATAGGCGAGCAAGGCAAAGCTGGCGGCATGGCTCTCGGGAAAGCCGTAATCGCCGAAGCCTTCGATCTGGCGAAAACAGCGTTCGGCGAAATCGCGTTCATATCCCTTCGCCACCATGCCTTCGATCATCTTGGATTCGAATTGATGGATCGTGCCGTTCTTGCGGAATGTCGCCATGGCCCGGCGCAGCTGGTCGGCTTCGTCCGGGGTGAAATCGGCCGCTACGATGGCGATCTTCATCGCCTGTTCCTGGAACAGCGGAACCCCAAGCGTCTTGCCCAGCACCTGTTCGAGTTCGCCGGAAGGAAACTTGACCTCCTCCTCGCCGTTGCGCCGGCGCAGATAGGGATGGACCATGTCGCCCTGGATCGGACCCGGGCGAACGATGGCGACCTCGATCACCAGATCGTAGAACGTCTTCGGCTTGAGGCGCGGCAGCATGGTCATCTGCGCCCGGCTTTCGACCTGAAAGACGCCGACGGAATCCGCCCGCGACAGCATCTCGTAGACCGCCGGTTCGTCGGCCGGCACGCCGGCCAGATCGAGGCTTCGTCCGTAATGCTGGCGCAGCAGGACGAAACCCTTAGCCAGGCAGGTCAGCATGCCCAGCGCCAGCACATCCACTTTGAGAATGCCGAGGGAATCCAGATCGTCCTTATCCCATTCCACCACCGTGCGATCGGCCATGGCGGCGTTCTCGATGGGCACCAGCTCCTCCAGCGGTCCGCGGGTCATGACGAACCCGCCGACATGCTGGGAGAGATGGCGGGGAAAGCCGATGAGCTGGGAGGCCAGCTCCAAGGTCTGGCGCAGACGCGGGGCCGTGGGGTCGAGGCCCAGCTCGACCACCCGGGATTCTTTCAGCCCCTCGCTGCTCCAACCCCAGACGGCGCCGGACAGGGCCGCCACCGTATCGAGGGAAAGACCCATGGCCTTGCCGGTCTCGCGCAGAGCCGAGCGGCTGCGATAGCAGATGACGGTGGCCGCCAACCCGGCACGTTCGCGGCCGTATTTTTTGTAGACGTACTGGATCACCTCCTCGCGCCGCTCATGTTCGAAATCGACGTCGATATCCGGCGGCTCGTTGCGGGCGGCGCTGATGAAACGCTCGAACAGCAGATCCATCTTGATGGGATCGATGGCGGTGATACTCAGGCAATAACAAACGGCGGAATTGGCCGCCGAGCCGCGGCCCTGGCAAAGAATTCCCTGGGCACGGGCGTAGCGAACGACATCGTGGACGGTGAGGAAGTAGGGCGCATAGGAGAGTCGCTCGATCAGGCCGAGTTCATGAACGAGCGCCGCCTTCACATTGTCAGGCACCCCATCGGGATAGCGTAAGGCCGCCCCTTGCCAGACGAGATGGGTGAGTTCTTCCTGCGGCGTGCGGCCGGCCTCGGTCAACTCGTCGGGATATTCATAGCGCAGCTCGTCGAGAGAGAAGCGGCAGCGCCGCGCGATCTCGATGGTCCGGGCCAGGGCCGCGGGATGATCGGCGAAGAGGCGGGCCATTTCCGCCGCCGGCTTCATATGACGCTCGGCATTGGCGAACAGGCGATATCCCGCCTCGTCGATGGTGCAATGCTCGCGGATGCAGGTGAGCAGATCCTGCATGGGCCGGCGGCCGGGCTCATGGGCATGGACATCGTTGACGGCGACCAGCGGCGTGGCGCAGCGCTCGGCCAGAGGCGCCAGATGGGCCAGGCGCCGGGAATCGTCGCCGCGGCAAAGATGCTGGCCCGCGAGATAGACATGGCCGGGAAAGCGCCCGGCGAGATGCTCCAGCAGGACAGCGAGCCCCTCGCCCTGGGCGACACCGTCTTCCGGCAGGACGATCAGGATTAGCCCCTCGCCATGGGAATCCAGATCGGCCAGATCGAGATGGCATTCGCCCTTCGGCGCGCGCCGGCGGCCGAGCGTGATCAAGCGGGAGAGCCGGCCATAGGCGGCGCGATCGATGGGATATGCGAGCAGGCTGCGCCCGCAGCGGAAGTCGAGACGGCTGCCCACGACGAAGCGAATGCCGGCCTGCTTTGCCGCCACATGGGCGCGCACCACGCCGGCGAGGCTGTTGCGATCGGTCAGCGCGAAGGCAGCGAGACCCAAGGCCGAGGCGGCGGTCGCCAGCTCCTGGGGATGGGAGGCGCCGCGCAGGAAACTGAAATTGCTCGTAACTTGCAACTCGGCGTATGCGGGCGCAGGTGCTGGGATGTCAGGCGAAGAGGCCATGGAGATACCACCCTCCCGACTGTCCGTAGAGCCAGAAGCGGCCGCCCTCCTCGTCTTCCAACCGCCAGTAGTCGCGGGCGCCGCCGGTTTCGCCGCGCCACCATTCGGGGGCAATGCGGGCCGGCCCATCGGCGCGACGAATGCGATGGCGCCGCGCTTGCCAGAGGAATTCCTGCGGTGGATCGCCCGCGGCCTGCACGCGCTCCGGTCGCGCCAGCAGGCGCAAGGGACCCGGCCGGGCGGGCCAGCGTGCAGGCGGGCTAGGCGGCGTCATCAGGGCGCTCTGACGCTGCAAGGCCCGCTCCGGCAGATGGCTTTCCCGCGGGACGGCGCGCGCCAGACGATCGAAGCCCAGGCGATTGCCCAGCCGATCGATGAGAGGCGCCAGTTCCGCCGCGCTCGCCGCCTCCCCGCGCTTCAGAGCAAGTTGCAGATCGGCAAGCGGCTCGACATGCGGGGCGGCCAGCGCCACCGCCTCGATGCCGAAGCCGGGATCGATGCGCTCCAGCCGCTCGGCGAAAAGACGAATGAGCGCCCCATCGTCGCGCGTCGGCCGGCTGGTGCCGACGCCAAGCTTCGCCACTCGCCCGTCGACGCGATAGCAGAAAAGCTCCAGGCGGCGCGCGCCCTGCCCCGCTACCGCCAGATCGCGGCATAACCGCGTCAGCAGACGCCGAAGCACGGCGGCGAGATTGTCGGCATCGATGATCGGCTCGGCCAGGACTTGGCGCACGATATGGGGTGGGGCGGGCAGGCGTGGCGAGATGGGTTCTTCGCAGCGGCCGAGCGCCTGATCCAGCCGCTCGCCCGGCAGCAAGCCGAAGCGCCGGGCCAGCGCCGCGCGCGGCAGGGGATAGAGATCGGCGATGCGGCGCAGGCCAAGACGCTCCAGATCGCCGGCAATGGCCGGGGGCAGGCGCAAGGCGACGACGGGAAGTTCGGCCAGCATGTCGCGGGTCTCGCCCGCGGCCAGGATACGGTCGCCCCCAGTGAGAAAACGCGCCGCGGCCCAGGCTGCACCCGGCGTATCGGCGATTGCCGCGCGGCTGCGATAGCCAAGCCGGCCGAGACGATGGCGAAGATCGGCGAGAAGATCCGCTTCGCCGCCGAAGAGATGGGCCGATCCTGCGATGTCGAGCCAGAGTCCATCAGCCCCATCCACCGCCACCAAGGGCGTATAGCGGTTGCACCAATCCGCCAATCGGACAAGCGCCGCCGCATCGCCGGCGGGATCGGCGGGAAAGACGGCAATACCGGGCAGCAGCGTACGCGCATCGGCGAGCGACAGCCCCGGCAGAATGCCGCCCGCCGCGGCCACGCCATTGGGGGCCACGATCAGCGCGCGGCCGCCGATTTCCTCGACGGTGACGGTCGGCGTCTCAGCCGGCAACGGCCGCTGGCGGTTCAAGCGATCCGTCGGCCAGCTCGGCAGCCACAAAGAGACGATCCGTTTCATTTTCCCTCTCCAGGATCCAGGCGCCGGGCCGGCCGCCACGCCGGCGCTCGAGCACGACCCGCCAGCGCTCGTCCGGCAGCCCCTGGATGCGCCAACGCAAGGCGGCCGCACTGACCGCTGCCGGAGAGCGCCGGCCACGGGCGAGCAGAAAGCCGGTGACGCCGCCGGCGGCCGCCGCCAATTGCAGGCGGCGGCTGGCAACCAGATCGAGACGGTCCACCTCCATCACCACCCCGGCCAAGGCGGGGCAGCGCAGCCCCTCTTCCATGGCCCAGAGCAGGTCGGCCGGGCCGGGTGCGCTCACCAGGATCACCCCGGCCGGGTCCAGGCCGAAGACGGCAAGACCGGGCGGATAAAGATCCCCCTCGCCGATCCAGCCCCATAAAACGCTGCGCGGCGCGCCCTCCCGAGACGCCAGGCGAGCCAGCAGAAAGGCACAAAAACCAGCCGCGGCGGCGGCGCTGCCATCCCCGATAACCTCCTGCAGACAACCCGTGGGCAGGCCGCCGCCTAACGCCGCATCCAGGGCCGGCAGGCCCAGGGGGCACGGCAGGCCCGTTGCCGCCGGCGCGCTGCGGCTCAAAAAGCTGCGCAACTCCTGGACTTCCAAAGGCTTGGGTCGGGCGATCCTGGCTTCCGAAGACATGCATGAATAACCCGTTTGTTCCTATTTTGTTCTAGTGATGGAACGGCCATGAGTCAAGCCGGCCTCTCGGTGGACAGGCCCGGCCCGATCCGGCAGTGTTTGCGCCCATGAAAGACAGCAGTGAACCCGACGGCGGTTTCGCCCAGCTCGTCGGCTATCGGCTGACGAAGTGGGAGCCCGACTATGCCGAGGTCGAACTCGCCCTCCTGCCCAAGCATCTGAACCGCAGCGGTGTGCCCCATGGCGGGGTGATCGCCACATTGATAGACACCACTTGCGGCTTTGTCGGCTGCTATTGCGCCGTGCCGGGCCGCGTGCGCCGCGCCATGACGTTGAGCATGACAACCAGTTTCCTGGGCCAAGCGGTGGCCGGCGACACCCTCACAGCCAAGGCGAGGCGAACCGGCGGGGGGAAGACCATCTTCTTCACGCGCTGCGATCTAGTGGATAGCAAAGGCCAGCTCATCGCCACCGGCGAGGCGGTCTATAAGTACCGCAAAGGCAGCGAAGATCCGAACGGCGTGCCGGCGTGAGTCACCGCCCCTTGAACATCGGCTTGCGCTTTTCGAGGAACGCGCGAATGCCTTCGGCGTAGTCCTCGCTGTCGCAGACAGCGAACCCTTGTGTGTAATCCTCAAGGGAGAGCGGCCGGGGATCGAGGCAGCGGCGGATCAGTTTCTTGTGATAACGATGGGAGAGCGGCGCGCCCTCGGAAATGCGCTGGGCCGCCGCCAATGCTTCCTTCTCTACGGCTTCGTCGGCGACGATGCGCGTGACGAGCCCCTTCTAGTTCCACCAGATAGGCGATCTCGGGAAAAGGCATGACGACGCCGATCTTCTGAAGCGGGGCGCCGAAGCGGCTGGTCGCCCCGCAGATCCTCAGATCGCAGACGATGGCGATCTGGAGCCCTCCGCCGATGCAGGCGCCCTGGATCATGGCAATGGTGGGCAGCGGACAATCGCAAATGGACCTCAGCGCGCGGTCCATGATCTTGCCGTAGCGCTCGGCATCGGAAGGGGTGGCCCGGGCGCTTGCAAACTCCGCCAGGTCGGCGCCGGCGGCAAATGCCTTGTCCCCGGCCCCGCGCAGAAGAACGCAGCGTAAGCCGTCGTCGCTGGCAGCGAGCTTCTCCATGGCTTCGGCCATTGCCTGCCACATGGCAAGGTCCAGCGCGTTCAGGCGCTCCGGCCGATTGAGGGTGACGGTGGCGATATCGCCGGATTGGGCGACGAGTACGGGATCGGACATATGGAACTTCAATCGGTCGTGGAGCGGCCCGCAGCATGGGGCGTGCGGACGGTCTTGCCAAGCATGGCCGCCTATTGCCTAACGCCGAGGGCCACGCCAGAGTGCCGCCAATTCAACGAGAAGCGGAGCCTTCGTCGATGACCCTCGCCTTCGGCCGAACCACCGCGAATATCCTGATGGAGATCGCCGCCGTACATTTCCGGCCCCATGACCCATTCATTCTGACATCGGGCCGGGCGAGCCCGGTCTATATTGATTGCCGCAAGGTGATTTCCTTCCCGCGCGCCCGGCGCAAGATCATCGAGATGATGGGCGAGATGGCGGAGCAGGAAATCGGCTTCGAATCCATCGATGCGGTGGCGGGTGGCGAGACCGCCGGGATCCCCTATGCCGCCTGGCTGGCCGAACGCTTCGCGCTACCCATGCTTTATATCCGCAAAAAGCCGAAGGGGTTCGGTCGCGGCGCCCAGATCGAGGGCGAAATGGCACCGGGTTGCCGCTGCCTGCTGGTGGAGGATCTGGCGACCGACGGCGGCAGCAAGCTGAATTTCATCGAGGCGATCCGCAAGGCCGAGGGCATGGTGAGCGATGCCATGGTGGTCTTCCACTACGGCATCTTTCCCCAGAGCATCTCGAATCTGGCGGCCGCCGGTGTGCGCCTGCACGGGTTGGCCACATGGTGGGATGTGCTGGCGGCGGCTGAAGAGAGCAAGCGGCTGGATTCAGCGGGAGTCGCCGCGGTGCGCGCCTTCCTCGACGATCCGGAAGGCTGGTCGAAGTCACATGGCGGCAAAACTGCCGAATAGGGTCTGCGGTCATGATATTGCCATTGCCGCGATGCGCCGATGCCATGATAAACCTGTCGATACATCAGCCTGGGCAACCTAAGGTGCGCCCGGACGGTTTCTGGAAAGAATTCCCATGACGATCCATCCCGTTGTCCTGTCCGGCGGCTCCGGCACACGGCTATGGCCGTTGTCGCGCGCCGCATATCCCAAGCAGCTCATGCCGCTGGTCAGCGAGCGCAGCCTGCTGCAGGAAACCCTCGAGCGCGTCGCCGACCCCGCGGTGTTCGCCCCGCCGATTCTGATCTGCAACGACGAGCATCGCTTCCTGGTAGCCGAACAGCTTCGCGCCCTGAAATGCAAAGCCGAGGCCATTGTGCTGGAGCCCGTCGGGCGCAATACCGGGCCGGCGGTTGCGGCCGCCGCGCTGATGGCGAAACCGGAAGATCTGCTGCTGATCCTGCCCTCGGATCATTACATCGTCGATGCCGATAAGTTCCGCGCCGCGGTCACGGTCGCTGCCAAGGCAGCCGAGCGCGGCGCGCTGGTGACCTTCGGCATCACGCCGACCTCACCCGAGACCGGCTATGGCTATATCCGCCGGGGCGAGGCTTTGGCCAAGACCGCCGGCGGTTTTCGCGTGGCCGCCTTCGTCGAAAAACCCGATGCCGCTACCGCCGCCAAATATCTCACCTCAGGTGAGTATGTGTGGAACTCGGGGATGTTCCTGTTTCGCGCCGACCGCTATTTGGCAGAGCTCTCGAAGTTCGAGCCCGCCATGCTGGCGTCGGTCAAACAAGCGGTTGCCGGCGCGGTACGCGATCTGGATTTCATTCGGCTGGCGACGGACAGTTTCTCGGCGGCAACATCCAAATCCATCGACTACGCCGTCATGGAGAAGACAGCGGATGCCGCCGTGGTTCCCGCAGACATGGGTTGGACCGATGTCGGCTCCTGGGCGGCGCTTTGGGACGTGGCAAAGAAAGACAACAACGGCAATGCCCTGATCGGCGACGTCATCGCCGCCGATGTCACCAATAGCTATATCCGCAGCGAAAGCCGGCTGGTGACCGCCGTGGGTCTCGACAACATCGTGTTGGTGGAGACGGTGGATGCGGTCGTGGCGGTGGCCCGCGACCGGGCTCAGGATATTCGGCTCATCATCGATCGGCTGAATGCGGCGGACCGCGGCGAGCGGCTGGCCCATCGGCGCGTCTATCGGCCCTGGGGCAGCTATGAGACCGTGGACATCGACCGGGGATTCCAGGTGAAGCGCCTGGTGGTCAATCCCGGGGCAAAGCTCTCGCTGCAGAAACATGCGCACCGGGCGGAGCATTGGGTGGTGGTGCGCGGCACTGCACGCGTCACCCGCGACCGCGACATCTACGACCTTAGCGCCAATCAATCGACATATATTCCGCTGGGCGCCGTGCACCGCCTGGAGAATCCCGGAACCGAGATCCTGCACCTCATCGAAGTGCAATCGGGCGACTACCTGGGCGAGGACGACATCGTCCGCCTTGAGGACAATTACGGCCGGGCCTAGCCATAGTTCATAGTTCGGCGATGGCCGAAGCATTTCAGCAAGGTGGAGCTCAATCGGAGACAGACCATGACCGTCACCTGTTGCATCCGCTACGTTCTCGACCCCTTCAAGCGCACCGCGTTCGAAAAATACGCGTGCAATTGGGGCGCCATCATTCCCAAATGCGGCGGCGATCTGCTGGGATATTTCATGCCTCATGAAGGCACGAACAACATCGCGCCGGCCCTTATCTCATTCGAGAATCTGGCGGCATACGAGGCCTATCGGGCGCGCCTCAGGGCCGATCCCGAAAGCCTTGCAAATTTCGAGTTTGCCGAGCGGGAGCGGTTTATTCTGAGCGAGGAACGCACGTTCCTTCGCGCGCTGCCGCTGGATGTAGCCCGAAGTTCAGGGCTCGAATCTGCTACTTAGGCTCGCGCGTTTCGCGCACCTCGTAGTGCTGAGAGTGGTCGTCGAAGCGGGCGAGAAGGGCGCGCCTTGGGCGGGACGACGGCATGATCCAAATGATCGCCGGCGAACTCCTTCACCGCCTCCCATGACTCGAACCACATGACGGTGATGAACCCGACCTCGCGCTCGAGCACCCGCCGCAGCAGCATTTCCGTCTTCAGCAAGGATTCATAACGGTCGGCATTCTCGGGCGTGGTCCAGCCATGCCAGATGCGGCTGATCATCCTCATCCTCCTCTAGTCGTCGAGGCTTGCGGGGATCCACCATTCCTCGCCCCGTACCGTGGTCACATATTCCGGCCAGCGATAATCGATGGGTGCCCGAAAATCCGCCGGCAGCAGCGGCGCCACCCACTGCTTGCCGCCCACGCCGCCGCCGGTGCGCATGACGAATTCGTCCTTCGCCGCCTTGAGCAGATCAGCGCGGGTCATGAGATCGATAATGGTGGCGCCGATCGTCCGGCTGGCGGTCATGATCGTCGGATCGATGCAGGCGCGAATACCGCCCAGCGCATTCATGGCCCAGGCGGGGTAGGCGAACCCCTTTGGCGCCTTCAGCATAGGCCGGCCGATATAGAAGCGCACCGTCGGCCCGTGCCAGCAGTATTCGGTGTAGTCGTCCGAAGTGGAGTTCTTCTGGGAGGGCGGCAGGTCCTGGCGCAGGATCAGCTCCGCTTCCTTGGGCTCGATGGTTTGCTGGCAAGCCTCCGCAAAGGGCCGCTCCATGGGCGAGAGGCCGAGTTCGCGCTGGATGGCCCGAGCGGCCTCGATCGCCTCGTCCTCCCAAAGCGGCGGGCCGGCCAGTTTGATGTTGTCGAAAGTCAGTCGCGCCATGACGTGGTTAGGCAAGCCGGGCCGCGACTTCACGACCCAGGTCTTGCGCCAGCGGCAGTGGCTGGCCTTGGCCGCAGCTTCGGCATTGTTGTCCAGCGCGCGGGAGACCTGTTCGGCCATCTCGATGGTGGGGACCCGCCAGATGTATTGGATCTGTGACAGATGCGCCGGCAGATTGTCGGCGGTCGCCTGACCCGCCGTCAGGATCGCCTCGCTCATTGACCAGCCGTTGCTGAAGGGCAGCGTCGAGGACTGGAGCTGCTTGGTCAGGGAGAACATGAGAAACAGCGCGTCATTGGCGCCCGGCGCCCGGGCCGCGATGTGATAAGCAGGAAGCGCGCTGGCGGCGTCGCCAGAAAGCCAAGTCTCCGGCTCGTCGCATTCGAAGCTGTAGATGCAGAGATAGGCAGCCCCGCAATGAGTGTCCCAGCGCGCCGTATTGGCCAGCGGCAGCATGTAGGTGGGGTGGAAACTGATGAAGGCGTCGATGCCGTCGTAATAGCCCTTGGCCGCGTGGACAGGCTTGGAAAGACGCAGCTTCTCCGCCGGCTCACCGAAAAAGACGATTGTGCCGTTGATGCCGAACCTTTCCATCGCCGCCTTGGCCGCCAGCGCGCCACCCAGGGCGCCGATGCCAAGCGCTGAATGCGGATCGGTATGGCCCGCGGCGTGCCTGCTCAGGCCCGGACGGGGCATCTTGCGGGTGGCCGCCGCCTGGCAATTTCCCGGCACCGCGTCGTATTCGGCATAGGCGCCGATCACAGGCCCATCGCCATGGCGAAAGCGGGCGACAAAGGCGGTCGGCATGCCGCCGCTGCCCGCCTCGACCTCGAAGCCTTCGGCCCGCAGGCGCTCCACATACCAGGCGGCGGATTTGTATTCGCGCAGGGCCGGCTCGGCGTAATGCCAGATGATCTGGTTCCAATCCGACAAGGCCTGGCGGTTGCGGGTCACCCAGTCTAGGGCGAATTGCTTTTCGGCTGCGATCATGGATGGGCCCCTGTTTCGGCGCGTTATCGGCCGGGCTGGCATGCGATTTTCGGCGGCGGCGGGCCTTTGACTTTCCCGCCGCCGCCGTGGATAGTTTCGCCATCTTTCACCAAACGCGCCGTCGTGAAAAGGACGGTCGCCAACCGGGCGCGACGGCGCTCGGGCCAGGGACGAGGATCATATGACCGTTCGCAGCAACTCCGCCGCCGCGCGAGACATCGCCCATCATCTGCATTCCTACACCAACGCCAAGAAGAACGAGGCGGAAGGCTCGCTGGTGATCACCCACGGCAAGGGCGTCTACATTTATGACGACGACGGCAAGGCCTATCTCGAGGGCATGTCGGGCCTGTGGTGCCTGTCGCTGGGCTATGGCGAGGAGCGCCTGGTGGAGGCAGCCGCCAACCAGATGCGCAAGCTGCCCTATTACCACACCTTCACCCAGAAGGTGGCGGATGTGACCATCGATCTGGCGGAGAAGCTGGTAAGCATGGCGCCGGTGCCCATGTCGAAGGCCTATTTCTGCAACTCCGGTTCCGAGGCCAACGACACGATCGTGAAGATGGTGTGGTATTTCAACAATGCTCTGGGCCGGCCCGAGAAAAAGAAGATCATTAGCCGCATCAAGGGCTATCACGGGGTTACAGTGGCAGCCGGTTCGTTGACCGGACTTCCTATGTGCCACAACGATTTCGACCTGCCGATCGCCAATATCCTGCATACGGATTGCCCGCACTACTACCGCTTCGGAAAACCCGGCGAGACGGAAGAACAGTTCGCAACGCGAATGGCGGAAAGCCTGGAGCAAATGATCCTGGCCGAGGGCCCCGATACGATCGCCGCCTTCATTGCCGAGCCCGTCATGGGCGCCGGCGGCGTGATCATTCCGCCCGCCACATATTTTGAAAAGATCCAGGCCGTTCTGAAGAAACACGACGTCCTGTTCATCGCCGACGAGGTCATCTGCGGTTTCGGGCGCACGGGCAATATGTTCGGCAGCGAAACCTATCGGCTGCGGCCCGATATCATGACGGTGGCCAAGGCCCTGTCATCGGCCTATCTGCCCATCGCCGCAATCCTGATCAACAAGCGCCTCTATGACGGCATCAGCGAGAACACCGCCAAGCTCGGCACCTTCGGCCATGGCTTCACCTATTCAGGCCATCCGGTGTCGTCGGCCGTGGCGCTGGAGACGCTAAAGATCTACCAGGAGCGCAATATCCTAGGCCAGGTCCGCCAAACCTCGCCTGGCTTCCTCAAGGCCATCCATTCCTTCAAGGACCATCCCATGGTGGGCGAGGTCCGTGGCGTTGGGTTGATCGGCGCGATCGAATTGGTTCGCGACAAAAGAACCAGAGAGTCCTACGATTCCAAGCTCGCCGTCGCCGCTTCGGTGGTGAAGCGGGCGCAGGACCACGGCGTGATTCTGCGGGTGATCCCGGAGGGTATCGCGTTCTGCCCGCCGCTGATCGCCAGCGAGGAGGAGATCGCCGAAATGTTCCGCCGCTTCGGCAAGGCCCTTGACGAAACGTTGGGCTGGTTGAAAAAAGAAGGCCAAGCCAGCGCCGCCTGACCGAGGGCGGCGCGACGGCATGTCGCACGACAAAACCGGGGTGGCGGAGGTTCACTGACTTTCCCCTGCCGAGGTTGGCCAATGGACTATGAACAGCGTTTCCGGGACGTGATCGCCGGCCTGAGGGCCGAGGGCCGCTATCGCGTCTTCGCCGATCTGGAGCGCGCGGCGGGCCGCTTTCCCCGCGCGCTGCGCCATCGCCCGACGGCGGAGGGCGGCGGGACGCAGGAGGTGACCGTCTGGTGCGCCAACGATTACCTGGGCATGGGCCAGCATCCGGTTGTGCTGGCCGCCATGCATGAGGCCCTCGAGCGATCGGGTGCCGGCGCGGGCGGTACGCGCAACATTTCCGGAACGAATCACTTTCACGTGTTGCTGGAACACGAGCTGGCCGACCTCCACGATAAAGCCGCTGCCCTGCTGTTCACTTCCGGCTATGTTGCCAACGAGGCGGCTCTTGGCACCCTCCCGCGGCTCCTGCCCGGCTGCATCGTCTTTTCCGACGCGCTGAACCATGCCTCGATGATCAACGGCATCCGCGCCAGCGGCGCCGAAAAGCGGATCTTTCGGCACAACGATTTGGCCCATCTGAGCGAACTGCTGGCGAATGCGCCGGCCGACCGGCCGAAACTGATCGCCTTCGAATCCGTCTATTCCATGGATGGCGATATTGCCCCCATCGGTACGATATGCGACCTGGCGGATCGCCATGGCGCCATTACCTATCTCGACGAGGTTCATGCCATCGGGCTCTACGGCGCCCGGGGTGCCGGCGTGGCCGAACGCGATGGCGTCGCGCATCGATTGACCGTCATCCAGGGCACGCTGGGCAAGGCCATCGGAACCATGGGCGGGTACGTCGCCAGTTCGGCCGCGCTGATCGATGCGCTGCGCAGCGCAGCACCAGGCTTCATCTTCACCACGGCCCTGCCCCCGGTCGTGGCCGCCGGCGCGCTGGCCAGCATCCGCCATCTGCGTCAGGCGGGTGCGCTGCGCGAACGCCATCAGGCCCTGGCCGCGGAACTGAAGCGCCAGCTCGCCGCCGCCGGGCTTCCGGTGATGCCAAGCCAAAGCCACATCGTGCCGCTGCTGGTCGGCAATGCGATCGCCTGCAAGGCAGCAAGCGACGAATTGCTTGCGCGCCACAGCATCTATGTGCAGCCGATCAACTATCCCACCGTGCCGCGGGGCGCCGAGCGCCTGCGCCTCACACCCTCGCCGCTGCATGACGAGGCGATGATCGCCAGCCTCGTCGCAGCACTCTGCGAGGTCTGGCAGCGCCTGGGCCTGTCGGCGGCAGCCTGACCGGCCGTCGACAAAGCCGGCAAATCTGGACTTGGTTATCGTCGGCGCCTAGATTTCGCCCGCATGTATCGCGACAACAGCCTGATCCCCAGCGAAACGGTTCGGCTGGCGGCGCTCGGTCTTCTGACAGAGGCCCGGCGCAGCTATGGCGATCTGGCCAGCGAAGTGCGCCATCTGAGCGCGCGGCTTGTCGGCCCCTCCCTCGATCTGCTGGGCCCGTCGATCGAACTCCTAAAGGTCGAGGAACTGGCCAGCGTCGAGGCGGATGAGATGCTGGCAATCACCGAGAAGGGCCGCAGCGAGCTGAAGCGGCTGTTGAAAGCCGGCCTTCGCGGGCCGATCGGCGAGGTCAACAAGCTGATCATCGCCCTCAAACTGATGTTTCTCGACGTCCTCGATCTCGAGGATCGATTCATGCAGATCGAGATGCTGGCCGAAACCTTCGAGCAGGAGCTGGCCCGCCTCAGGGATCTTCGCGGCCATCTGGCGAACCGGCCGGGGCTCTTGCTGAATTGGCTCGATCACGACATCGAGCAGGTCGAGCAGCGGATCACCTGGTTCCAACAGCTGCTCGAGCGCCTGGAGGCAGCCTCAAAATAGGTGCTGGCCGCCGGTGACGAAGATTTCCGTTCCGGTGACGTAGCTGAAATCGGGCCCGCAGAGCTGAAAGACCGCGGCGGCCACTTCATCGGGCGCGCCCATGCGATGCATGGGAATGCGCGGGATCAGGCTTTCGTATTCCGGACCGAGCATGGCCGTTTCGATTTCCCCCGGCGCCACGGCATTGACGCGAACGCCTAGGGCTGCGAACTCGACCGCCATTTCGCGGGTGAGCGCCGAGAGGGCCGCCTTGGAGGTGCTATAGGCCGAGCCGGCGAAGGGGTGGATAGCGTGCCCGGCGATCGAGGTAATATTGACGATGGCGCCTTTGCCACGATGAAGTGCCGGGGCCAAGCCGCGGGCCAAGACCAGAGGCGCGAAGAAGTTCAGTTGGAAGACGTCGCGCCAGCCCGCGAGGTCGCCGTTCAGGATGCCAAGCCGTTCCTTGAAAGAGGTTTTGGGTGAAATGGCGGCGTTGTTGACCAAGGCGTGAAGCGGTTCGCCGGCCAGAAACTGATTGGCCTGGACGACGAACTTATCCACTTCAGCCGGTTCGGCCAGATCGACGCTGATATGGCTGCTCCAATTCGGGTCACGCTTGCACTCCTCAGGCACGTCTTCGCGGCTACAGGTGATGATGCGCCAGCCCTCATGGCTGAAGCGCTTGACGGTGGCATGGCCGATGCCGCGACTGGCACCGGTCAGGATCATGGTCTTTTTAGGTTCCGCCATCGAGTGACAATCCGGCTGCGGCTCTCGATCAATGCGCCATCAAGACGGAGATCTTCGAATGGGCCAGCACTTCGCGCGTGGCGCCCCCCAGGATCATCTCGCGCAGCCGGCTATGGCCATAGGCGCCCATGACCAGAAGATCGCAGTCGAGTTGCCGGGCCTGCTCCAGCAGGGCCTGGCCCACGGATTTGCCATGCAGCTCCACGCTTTGAACGGTTGCTTTCACATTATGCTTGGCAAGATAGGCCACCAGGGCCTCGGCGGGCGCCCGCTTGTCGAATCCGGGAGCCGAGAGAACCGCGACCATATCTGCCTTCTCGAGATAGGCGATCGCGGCGGAAACGACGCGGCTCGCCTGGGCGCTGCCGTTCCAGGCAATCGCCACCCGCTTGCCGACGCTGGCCGGGCTGGTCGGCGGGGCCACCAGCACGGGGCGGCCGGTATCGAATAGTGCCGAATCCAGGCTGGCCGCCATCTGGCCGTCCGCCGCGGCGTCCGGCCGCGCCAGCACGCTCAGATCGACAAGACGCCCGGCGGAAGCCAGAACGACGGGCTCCGGCCCCGTTTCCTGGCGCCAGGTAATTGGAACGCCGCCCTTGGCCGCGACCCGGTCATAGGCGGCGCGGGCGCGTTGGGTTCGCCCTTCCACCGATTTCGCCATGGCATCCATTACCTGTTCCACCATGGCGCCCGACATGCCTTCCCCGACGATCGGCACCAAGGTAGCCGGATCGGCTCGCACATGGAGCGCTTCGAGCTGGGCGCCGAAGATTTTGGCGACGCTTACGGCCGTATCGAGCGTCGCTTCGGAAAGCGCGCTGCCGTCGACCAGGGCCAGGATGGATTTCGGTGTCATCGCTTAACTCCTCTATCGCTCAATTGAATTTGAAAATGGGATAACCGCGGCCGGCAATTAATGAAGCAAATCAAGCGAAGCCCGGCCGGTTTTCCGGCAGGCCGGCTGGATCCTGGTGAATAATCACCTGGGCGCCGGGAAATGCCACCAAAATTGCACCCTCCACCTCATCGGATACGGCATGGGCGCGCATCAAGGGTATGTCGCCATCGAGTTCGAGATGGAACTGGATGAAGGTGGCATGCCCCGAGGAGCGGGTACGCAGATCATGCAGATTGCGGACATCGGCGTGGGCCAGCGCGATATCGCGGATCTTGCGCCGGGCCGCATCTGGCAATTCGCGGTCCATCAGCAAATCCAGCGCACTATGGGCGACCTGCCAGGCTGTCCAAAGGATGTAGCAGCCGATGCCGGCAGCAAAGATGGGATCGACGAATGTCCAGCCGAATTGACGCCAGAGCAACAGCGAGACGATGACGGCGGAGTTGACGAACAGGTCGCTCAGGTAATGCAGCGAGTCCGCCTTGATGGCGACGGAATTGGTGCGCCGGATGACATGGCGCTGGAAGGTGACGAGAAAGATCGTCGCAACGATGGAGATACCCATGACCACCAGACCAAGACCGCTGTTCTGGATCACCGAGGGATTGACCAGGCGATTTCCCGCCTCGACCAGCAGGAACATGGCCGACCCCGCGATGAAGGCGCTCTGCCCCATGGCCGCCAGCGGCTCCGCCTTGCCATGGCCGAAGCGATGATCGGCATCGGGCGGGATCAGGGCGGTGCGCACGGCAAACAGATTGATCATCGATGCGGCGGCATCGAGCAATGAATCGATCAGGGTCGACAGCAGGCTGACAGAATCGGTCAGCAGGAAGGCCACCATCTTGATGGCAATCAATGCCACCGCCATGCCGACGGAGGCGTATGTTGCCAACCGCATCAGACGGCCGGCGCCCTCGCTGATGGTTGGCGCATGAGTCACGGATAGAGCTTCGTGGTCGTCCAGCCCGCGCCCTCACGCAAGTAGGCGGTGCGATCGTGCAAGCGGAAGGGACGGTCTTCCCAGAACTCGATGCGCCGCGGCTTCACGCGGAAGCCCGACCAATGGGGTGGCCGCGGCACGGCACCCATGCCGAATTTGGCGGTAAATTTGGCGATCCGCGTTTCTAGGGCATAACGGCTTTCCAACGGCCGGGACTGGTCGGACGCCCAGGCGCCGATCTGGCTGCTGCGGGGCCGGCTGGCGAAATAGGCGTCGGCTTCCGCCGCCGTGGTCGGCTCGACATCCCCTTCGATTCGCACGCTGCGGCGCAGCGATTTCCAGTGAAAACAGAGGGCCGCCGTCGGATGCGCCAAAAGCTGCTCGCCCTTGCGGCTCTCGTAATTGGTGTAAAAGACGAAGCCCTGGGGATCGACGCCCTTCAACAGCACCATGCGCAGCGAGGGCATGCCGTCGGCCCCCACCGTCGCCAAGCCCATGGCGTTGGCATCGTTGGGCTCCTTCGCCTCGGCTTCCTTGAACCAGGAGTCGAACAAACGATAGGGTTCGGCGTGATCGTGGCTCGTCATGATTTTCTTCGGCGCGTCGTGGATTGACAGTCTATGTTAGCCTACCCATCTGCTGGGCTGCCAGACGGATCGTACCGGCGGGTTCTATCGCCAAATGAACGATCCCTCTATGGTACTTAGAGTACCATGGGGTTGCGAGGGAGAGGCGGCCAAGGTCCACCCCTCAGACGTTCGCAGCAAAGCGGGAAATTCCTCATGCGCCGATTAAGCGAAGTCGAAGATGAATTGTCCCTCGAGGGAACCGTGCTGCGCAATTGGATCGAGCAGCGTTGGATCCGCCCGACGCTGAACGACGGCGAACCCCTGTTCGACGAGGCGGATATGGCGCGGGCACGGCTGATCGCCGAGCTGCGGCAGGATTACAACGTCGGCGACGAGGCGATGCCGGTAGTCTTGCAGCTTCTGGATCAGGTCTATGCGCTGCGCAAGGCGCTGAACGACCTGACCCAGGCGATCAAGGCCTGCCCCAGCGAGGTCCAGGAAATGATCTCGGGCAAACTGAAGTAATCGGCCAGCGCTGGGCCCGGGCCGTGGCAGGCGGCTGTGGAGCATCGATTCGCTCCCGCGGTTCGACAGGCCCCCCGTTAGGACTCTGCTTTCTTCCTCACCCCGAGCCTGTCGAAAAATGAGGCCGCCCTGCGGCCAGGCTCGCGGGGGCTGGCGCGTTGACCAAATGCCTCATTTCTGTAGGATGCCCGACATCAATGGATATGACGCTTACGTCGTTTAGCGGGGTTTCATGAGCGAGCGAAGCGGGCTTATGGCCGGCAAACGTGGCTTGGTCATGGGCGTTGCCAACGACCGCTCAATCGCCTGGGGTATTGCCCGCGCGGTGGCGGCCGAAGGCGCTGCCCTCGCCTTCACCTATCAAGGCGATGCGCTGTTGAAGCGGGTCAAGCCGCTGGCCGATTCCGTCGCCGGGACCCACTTGCTGCCCTGCGATGTGGGCGACGAGGCAAGTCTGGATGCGGTCTTCGCCATACTGGCCAAGGATTGGGGTGGCCTCGATTTCGTTGTCCATGCGATCGCCTTTTCCGACAAGGAGGAATTGAAGGGCCGATACGTCGACACTACGCGCCAGAACTTCGCCATGACCCTGGATATTTCGTGCTTTTCCTTCACCGCTGTCAGCCAGCGGGCGGCGAAGCTGATGCCCAAGGGCGGCAGCCTGCTCACCCTCACGTATTACGGTGCAGAGCGCGTGATGCCCCATTACAACGTCATGGGCGTGGCCAAGGCGGCGCTGGAGGCGAGCGTGCGCTATCTCGCCGCCGATCTGGGCAGCGACGGCATCCGCGTGAATGCGATTTCCGCCGGGCCGATCAAAACGCTCGCCGCCATGGGGATCGGCGATTTCCGCCATATCCTGCGCTGGAACGAGCTGAACGCGCCGCTCAAGCGCAACGTCACCATCGAGCAGGTGGGCAACGCCGGCCTCTATCTGCTGAGCGACCTCTCGCAAGGGGTCACCGGCGAAGTGCATCACGTCGACAGCGGCTATCATGTCGTGGGCATGCTGCGCACGGACGCAGTGCCGGAGGTGCGGGTGATGCTGCAGAATTTCGAACCGAAGGGCTGAGGCGTGTCGCATAACAGCTTCGGCCAGCTGTTTCGCTTCACCACCTGGGGCGAAAGCCACGGCCCGGCCATCGGCTGCGTCGTCGATGGATGCCCGCCGCGCATCGCACTCTCCGAATCCGATATTCAGCCCTGGCTCGACCGGCGCAAACCAGGCCAATCGCGCTTCGTCACCCAGCGTCGGGAAAGCGATTCCGTGCGGATCATGTCGGGCCTGTTCGAGGGGCAGACCACCGGCACGCCCATCAGCCTGCTGATCGAGAACGAAGATCAGCGTTCCAAGGACTATAGCGACAACAAGGATAAATTCCGCCCCGGTCATGCCGACTACACCTATTGGGCCAAATACGGAATCCGCGACTACCGCGGCGGCGGGAGGTCATCGGCGCGCGAAACGGCGAGCCGCGTTGCCGCCGGCGCAATTGCCCGCAAGGTGATCGAACACGTGACCGGAAAGCCGGCGGACATCCGCGGTGCCCTGGTTCAGATCGGCAGCGTGCCGATCGATCGCTCGCGCTGGGATTGGGTCGAGGTCGAGCGCAATTCCTTCTTCAGCCCCGACGCCGGGGCGGTCGAGAACTGGAGCAAGCTTCTGGATGGGTTGCGCAAGGCCGGATCTTCCGCCGGCGCCATTGTCGAGGTGGTTGCCCGCGGCATGCCGGCGGGGCTGGGAGCGCCCATCTATGGCAAGCTCGATGCCGATCTTGCCAGCGCGATGATGAGCATCAATGCAGTGAAGGGTGTGGAAATCGGCGCCGGATTTGCCGCCGCCGGGCTCTCGGGCGAGGCCAACGGCGACGAGATGCGCATGAACGACGGCAAGGTCACGTTCAAATCGAACAACGCCGGCGGGATTCTGGGCGGCATATCCACGGGCCAGGACATCGTCCTGCGCTTTGCCGTCAAGCCGACGAGCTCGATCACGATCCCGCGACAGACCGTCACCGCCGATGGCGAGGAGACGGAAATCTCGACCAAGGGTCGTCACGATCCTTGCGTGGGCATTCGCGCGGTGCCCGTGGGCGAGGCCATGCTGGCCATCGTGCTGGCCGATCATCTGCTGCGCCATCGCGCGCAGATCGGCTGAGGCTTCAGCGGGCGAAAACGCCCACCAGCTCGAGATGGGCCGACCAGGGAAACTGGTCGACCGGCACCACCCTCACCAGGCGAAAGCCGCCATCGATCAGGATCCGTGCATCGCGGGCGAAGCTGGTGGGATGGCAGGAGACACCGATCGCGCAATCGAGCCGCGAGCGGGCGATCTCGGCGGCCTGTTCCTTTGCCCCGGCCCGTGGCGGATCGAATATGACGGCGTCAAACGTCTTCAACTCATCTACGCCCAGCGGTTCGCGAGCGAGATCGCGCCGTTCCACCGTGACCCGACCGGCAAGACCGCGCGCCGCGGCGGCAAGCGCGGCGAGCGCTGGCGCGTCTGCCTCCACCGCATGCACCTTTCGCTCGGCCGCCAGCGCCAAGGTGAAGGTGCCGCAACCGGCATAGAGGTCGGCTATCCTTTTTCGCCCGGCCAGCGCCTCGGTCACGATTTTCGTCAGGACCATTTCGCCCGCCGCGCTCGGCTGCAGGAAGGCATCGGGCGGCAGGGCCACGGGAATGCCTCCGAAGATCACTCGGGGCGGGCGACGAATGATTACCGGATCGGCATCCGGCCCGACGCTGACCCGCGCCAGGTCCGAGCGCTCGGCCAGATCGATCAGGGCTTGGCGACCGGCGAGCGGAAGCGAACGGCCGGATTTGAGCCAAAGATCGGTCCCACTGTCGGTAACGGTGGCTGCGATATCGGCGCTCTCCTTCGGGCCAAGCACCTGACTCAGCGCCTCGCGCAGCGCCGGTAGCAGCCTCACCAGCTCGGGCAGGAGGAGATGGCAGGTCGCCAGATCGACGATGCGGCGGCTGCGGGCGGCGTTGAAACCAAGCCGGATCTCCCGGCCCTGCCGTTCGGCAACGAAGACGGCGCGGCGGCGGCGGCCAGTGGGCACGACAATCATGGGGGCGACATCGGTCTCGATTCCCCGCCGGGCGAGCGCCTCGCCTACCAGATCCTGTTTCCACGCGAGGTAAGCCGAGGCTTGAAGATGCTGAAGGGCGCAGCCGCCGCAATCGCCGAAATGCACGCAAGGCGGCGGCACGCGACCCGAGCCATCGATGGAGCGCTTTGCGATATGGCCGAGCCGGCCGCCATCGCGTTCTCCCTCCAGGCGGACGAGCAATCGGTCGCCCGGCGCGGCATAGGGAACGAAGACCGTCTGCCCGGCCGCATGCCCGAAACCGTCGCCGCGATGCCCAGGCCGGCGATATCGACCTCGATCTCTGGCGAATCGGATGGCGGCACCTTGATCACGGACCGGTCGACGCGTTTCTCCGACATATCTTGCTTCTCTCCTAGGCTATCGCACCGCTATCATAGCCCGACATGCGGTTCGTCAAATTCATCGCTAAATCGATTCTGGTCATTTTCGCCCTCGTCGGCGCCTTTGTCGTTCTGGGAATACTGGCCATCGGGCTGGCCTGGCGCAGCCTGCCCGGCATGACCGCGGCCACCCCGCCGGCGGCGACTGTATTGACCTTCGATCTGGCCGATGGCCTGACCGAGGCGGCACCCGACAATCCCCTCTCTTTCGCCGGGTTCGACAAATCGGTGACCATGCGCGATGCGGTTCGCGCCATCGAAGCCGCCGCCAAGGACAGTCGGGTCAAGGTGCTGCTGCTGCATCTGGGAAGCGGCGATCTCGACTTGGCCCATGCCCAGGAGCTGGGCGATGCGGTGGCCGATTTCCGCAAATCAGGCAAATTCGCGATCGCGTTTGCCGAGAGCTTCGGGGAAGGCGGCAACTCCGGCAGCCATTATCTTCTGGCAACCTCGGCCAACGAGATCTGGCTGCAACCCTCCGGCGATCTGCAACTAGTCGGTGCTTCCCTGCAATCGCCCTTCTTTCGCAGCTTGTTCGACAAGCTGGGCGTCGTCACCCGAATGGATCGCCGCGAGGAATTCAAGGGCGCAATCAACAGTTTCACCGACGATTCGATGCCCGCCCCCCAGCGCGCCAATATGCAGGCTCTGGTGGATTCCTGGGTGGCGGAAATGGCCGATACCGTCGCCAAGAACCGCCATATCGACCCATCCCTGGCGCGCCAGTTGATCGATCGCGGCCCCTATGGCGCCGCGGCCGCGAAATCTGCCGGCCTTGTCGATGCGACGCGTTATTGGGACGAGGCGCTGGCCGCGGCCATGGAACATGCGGGATCGGGCGCGAAAACATTTTCGCTGGCCGACTATGTCACCGCATTGCCCGTGCCGCCCAAAGACGCGCCGCGGATCGCCGTGATCTACGGTATCGGCGACGTGGTTCTGGGCAAGGGCGACAATAACCCGCTGTTCGGCAATCTCAGCATGGGATCGGAAACCCTCGCCGACGCGCTGCACAAGGCGGTCGACGATAAGGATATCGCCGGGATCATTCTGCGCATCGACAGCCCGGGCGGATCCTATGTGGCCGCCGACGCCATCTGGCGCGAGGTGAAACGCGCCAAGGAAAAGGGCAAGCCGCTGGTGGTCTCGATGGCCGGCGTCGCCGCCTCGGGCGGTTATTTTGTGGCAGCACCGGCGGCCGCCATCGTGGCCGAGCCGGCCACGATCACCGGCTCCATCGGCGTTTTCGGGGGCAAGTTCGTCATCAAGGATCTGCTGGCCAAGTTCGGTGTGACGCTGGATGGCGTCAGCAGCGGCGCCAACGCCCTGATCGACAGCCCAGCGGCCGACTACACTCCGGCGCAATGGATAATCCTGGAAACCGAACTCAACCGCATCTATGGCGACTTCCTCGAGAAGGTCAGTCAAGGCCGAGGGATGAGCAAGGAAGCGGTCAGGGCGGTGGCCAAGGGTCAGATCTGGAGCGGGGCGGCGGCGAAGGAAAACGGCCTGGTCGATAAGCTGGGCGGGCTGCTGACGGCCGTCGAGATTCTGCGGCCCCTGGCCAAGATTGGACCCGACGCGCCGGTCGCCTTGGAGCAGTATCCCGGCAACATTGATCGGCTTCGGGCCGCCATCAACCGTTTTCTGGGCATCGACGGCAATTCGGAACTCAGCGCCCCGCTCACGCGGTTTCTCAAGCTTGCGGGCCCACTGCTGAGTGCCATCGATGCTGCCACGGGGCCGGCGCCCGATGAGCGCTTACGGGCGCCACTGCCCTGATCGGGTTCTAGCCTCGCTGCGCGGCGATCAGGAATTCGACATTGCCGTCCGCCCCGGCGATGGGGCTTTCAATGACGCCAGACACGCGCCAGCTCGGCTGCGCGGCGAGCCAATCGGCGACCCGCTGGCAGGCGTTGTTGCGCAACGCCGCGTCACGGACGATGCCGCCCTTGCCGATGCCCTCGCGCCCGACTTCGAATTGCGGCTTGATCAATGCCACCAATTCCGCCGCCGGCGCTGCCAAGGACAGAGGTGCCGCCAGTACGATGGAAAGCCCGATGAAACTGGCGTCGCAGACGATCAGCGTAGGCGCCTCCGGGATTTCCGCTCGGGTCAAATGGCGAGCATTGACGCGCTCCAGCACCACGACGCGGGGATCCTGGCGCAGCTTCCAGGCGAGCTGGCCATGGCCCACGTCGACGGCATAGACCTTGGCCGCGCCCCTGCTCAGAAGAACATCGGTGAAGCCGCCAGTCGAGGCGCCCACGTCGAGGCAGATGCGATTCCGCGGATCGATGGTAAAATGGTCGAGCGCGCGGGCCAGCTTGACTCCGCCCCGCGAGACCCAGGGGTGATCCTGGCCCCGCAGTTCCAGTGCTGAATCATCGGCCAGCAGATCGCCCGCCTTCTCGATCCGTCGTTCGCCGCTGAAGACCTTGCCTGCCAGTATGATCGCCGCGGCGCGGCTGCGGCTATCGACGAGACCGCGTTCGACCAGCAGCAGGTCGGCGCGCTTTTTCATGTTGCCAGCCGGCGCGCCCGAAGATGAAAGCGCCAGGTCAGGGGAATGGCGGTGGCCGCCAAGCCGATAGCCAAGCCGTACCACAAGCCGACCGCGCCATAACCGAGGCCAAAGCCAAGGGCGCAGCCGGCGCTGATACCGATCAGCCAATAACCCATGAAGCAGATGAACATGGGTATGCGGGTATCCTTGAGACCCCGCAGCGCACCTGTGGCCACGGCCTGGGTGCCGTCGAACACCTGAAAGAATGCGGCAATGGGCAGCAGGGCAAGGGCGACCGCCAGGGTCGGCCCATTCTGCGGATCGGTTATGTCGATATAGAGACCGATCAAGCGGTGTGGCGCGGCAAGGAACAGGGTTGCCATCATGGACATCCAGATGACGCCAAGATGGAGCGCCACATAGCCCGACCAGCGCGCCGCGACGGGCTTGCGCGCGCCGACCGCATGGCCGACCCGAACCGTGGAAGCCTGGCTGATGGCGTAAGGCACCATGAAGGTGAACGAACATAGGCCGATGACGACGGTATGGGCCGCCAAGGCAGCCGCGCCGAACAATCCCATCAGCATCGTGGTTAACAGGAACAAGCCATTCTCGAACATATAGGCGCCAGCGATCGGCCAGCCGACATGGATGATTTCCCAGAGAACCGGGTCGGCGTGAGCCAGGCCGCTGAAAATCCGATAACGGCGAAAACTGGGAATGAAGCCGACATAGACCGCCACCGCCAGGAACTGAAGCCAGCCAACGATACTGCCGCTGAGGCCTACGCCGGGAACGCCCAGGCGCGGCGCGCCAAACCCGCCGTAGACGAAGAGATAGTTGAACAGCGCGGTAGCCCCAATGGAAAGGATGGTGACCACCGTGACGACGCGCGGCCGGCTAAGGGCGATGACGAAATAGCGTAGCGCCATGAACGCCAACGCCGCCGGCACCCCGGGCAGCCCCCACAGTAGAAGGCCCTGGGCCATTCGAACGGTCGAAGGATTGTAGCCAAGCCAGGGCAGCAACAAGACGATGCCCAGCAGCACGCCGACACAGGGCAGCGTTAAGGCAACGGCGAGACGCAGACCCTGACGCCCGGTCGTGGCGACCTTCACGAAATCTTTGGCGCCATATGCCTGGGCCGCCACCGCGCCGACGCCGCCCAGGACGCCCATGCCCAGCAGAATCGGCGTGAACAGCAGATTGGCCCCCAACCCGCCCGCGGCCAGGAAATCGGCGCCCAGGCGGCCGACCATGATGTTGTCCACGAAAACCATCGCCATCTGGGCAAGAAAAGCGATGGCGATCGGCAGCGCGAGGCCGAGATTGGCGAGGGCTTCCGAGAACCAGGACAAACGGATGTGTGGCCGCAACGCGGCTTCGCCCGACACGATGAATCTCCCTAGTGGTTCGGGCTAGGCGCGCGCCGGCGTCTGGGCGACGTCGCGGCCGAGAGCGGCCAGTGCGGTCGCCACGATATGCTTGGCGTCCAGGCCGGCGTCGGCGTATTGCAGCTCGGGCTTGTTATGATCGATGAAGCGATCCGGCAAAATCAGTGGCCGAATCTTCAGCCCGCCATCCAACAGACCCGCCGTGGCCAGGAACTGCAACACCTGTGCGGCAAAGCCGCCAATGGCGCCGTCCTCGATGGTAATCAGCACCTCGTGCTCGCTGGCCAAACGACGGATCAGCTTTTCATCGACCGGCTTGGCAAAGCGGGCGTCCGCCACGGTGGTTGATAGGCCACGCATGGCCAATTCTTCCGCCGCCTTCATGCATTCCTGCAGCCTTGTGCCCAGCGACAGCAGCGCGACCGCCGTGCCCTCGCGGACGATGCGGCCGCGGCCGATTTCCAGCACGCTGCCCCGGGCCGGCAATTCGATGCCGACGCCGTCGCCGCGGGGATAGCGGATCGCCGAGGGGCGATCGTCGATGGCCGCGGAAGTCGCCACCATATGGACCAGTTCCGCTTCGTCGGCCGCCGCCATGATCACCATGCCGGGCAAGCAGCCGAGATAGGGAATGTCATAGGCGCCCGCATGGGTCGGCCCATCGGCGCCGACGAGCCCGGCGCGATCGAGGGCGAAGCGTACTGGCAGGCGCTGGATCGCCACGTCATGGACGACCTGGTCATAGGCGCGCTGCAGAAAGGTCGAATAGATCGCGCAGAACGGCTTATAGCCTTCAGTCGCCAAACCGGCGGCGAAGGTGACGGCATGCTGTTCGGCGATGCCCACGTCGAAGGCGCGATTGGGAAATTGCTTGGCAAAAAGATTTAGGCCCGTGCCCGAGGGCATGGCGGCCGTGATGGCGACAATCTTGTCGTCATGCTCGGCCTCCTTGATCAGCGCCTCGGCAAATACCTTGGTGTAGCTGGGCGCGTTGGAGACCGGCTTGGCCTGGGCCCCGGTCACCACGTCGAATTTGACGACGCCGTGATACTTGTCCGCAGCCTTTTCAGCCGGTGGATAGCCATGGCCCTTGCGGGTCACCGCATGGACCAGCACCGGCCCTTCGGAGCTGTCGCGGACGTTGCGCAGCACGGGCAGCAGGTGATCCAGATTGTGGCCGTCGATGGGACCGACGTAGAAAAAGCCCAGTTCCTCGAACAGAGTCCCGCCGGTCACCATGCCGCGTGCGAATTCCTCGGCCCGCTTGGCGGCGGTTTCGATCTGCCGCGGGAACTTCTTGGCCATTTCCTTGCCCAAATGGCGCAGCGACCGATAGGACTTCGACGACAGAAGCCGCGACAGATAAGCGCTCATTGCGCCCACCGGTGGGGCGATCGACATGTCGTTGTCGTTGAGCACGACGATCAGGCGGCTGTCCATGGAGCCAGCGTTGTTCATCGCCTCATAGGCCATGCCGGCGCTCATGGCGCCGTCGCCGATCACTGCGACGACGTGGTTCTTGCGCCCGTCGAGGTCGCGGGCCACAGCCATGCCGAGAGCCGAGGAAATCGAGGTTGAGCTATGGGCGGCGCCGAAGGGATCGTATTCGCTCTCGTCGCGCTTGGTGAAGCCGGAGAGTCCCCCGCCCTGGCGCAAGGTGCGAATCCGGTCGCGCCGGCCGGTCAGGATTTTATGGGGATAGGCTTGGTGGCCCACATCCCAAATCAGACGGTCTTCCGGCGTATTGAAAATGTAATGCAGGGCGACCGTCAGTTCGAC
>WNFP01000627.1_pt1 | contig 26988 bp, 30 predicted proteins | sample 5400201 | NCBI WGS metagenome assembly WNFP01 (sample SAMN13153355, study PRJNA577476) | soil metagenome | isolation source: 115 cm saprolite under Madrone tree | place: USA:California | collected 2016-06-14 | reverse complement strand
TGAAGGCGACTGCCGCGCGCAGGTCGTGGCAGCTCGAGGGGCCGCATCTCGCGGGGCGCGCGATCTATGCCGTGGCGCATGACGGGCGCGGCGAGCGCCAGCGGGTCTGGGCCGGCGCGGCAAGCATGCACTGGGGTTCCGTGCTGGTCTCCACCGATGACTGGGGCCGCACGTGGGACGAGCCGCAAGAAGCGAACGTCAAGTTCCCCGCCGACACCGGCCTGACGCTGAAGCAGATCTGGCAGATTGCGCCCGGCCTCGACGACGAGCCGGACACGCTCTACTGCGGCGTCGACCCGGCGGCGCTCTTCCGCACGACGGACGGCGGCAAGTCGTGGGAGGTCGTCCGGGGGCTGCTCGACCATCCGCACCGCGAGCGCTGGACGCCCGGCGGCGGCGGGCTCTGCCTGCACACGATCGTGCGCGATCCTGGGAACGCGGAGCGGATGTGGGTTGCCATCTCGTCCGCCGGCGTCTATCGCACCACCGACCGCGGCCGCACGTGGACGGCGCGCAACAACGGCATCCGCGCCGAGTTCCTGCCCGACAAGCACCCCGAGTTCGGCCAGTGCGTGCATAAGGTCGTCCAGCATCCCAGCCGCGTCGGGCGCCTCTTCGCCCAGAACCACTGGGGGCTCTACCGGTCCGACGACGCAGGCGACTCGTGGCAGGACATCGCGCGCGGCGTGCCGTCGGATTTTGGATTTGCGATGGCAATGCATCCGCACGAGCCGGACACGGTCTACATCATCCCGATCAAGTCAGACCAGGTCCGTATCTCTCCCGACGGCAAGCTTCGCGTGTACCGGACGCGCAACGGCGGGCGGTCGTGGGAAGCGCTGACCCGGGGCCTGCCGCAGCGCAACGTCTACGACATCGTGCTGCGGGACGGCTTGACGACGGACAGCCTGGACCCTGCCGGAGTCTATTTCGGGACGCGCAACGGCAAGCTCTACGCGTCGAATGACAACGGCGGCTCGTGGCGCCTGGCCATCGACGGGCTGCCGTCGATCACCTGCGTGCGCGCCGTGGTTGTCGACGACCGGAAGCCCGCGCGGCGCAAGGCGACCAGGCGAGCGGCGCGCCGGTGACCCGCGTCGCGGTCCTCATTCCAACGCCGCTGCGGTCGTTCGCCGGCGGGCGGAGCCGGATCGAGGTGGACGTGTCGAAGAGCCCGCCGTCGCTCCGCGACGCGCTCGACGCGTTGTGGGGCGAGGTGCCGGGGGTGCGCGATCGCGTGCTCACCGAGCAGGGCGAGGTGCGCCCCCACGTCAACGTCTTCGTCGGTACCGAGAGCTGCCGGTGGACGGGCGGCCTCGAAACGCCCATCGGCGACGGCGCCGAGATCGCCATCTTCCCGGCCATCAGCGGAGGTCGATGAAGCCACATGCGATACATACTGCTGATCTACAGGGACGACAAGTGGTGGGACGGCCTGTCCGTGCAGGGCAGGGGCAAGATCTTCCAGGACGCCGTGGAGTACAGCGAGGGTTTCCGGGCGAAGGGCGTCTACCTGGGCGGAGACCCGCTCGAGCCGATCAGCACGGCCACCACCGTGAGGATGAAGGACGGTAAAGCCCTTCTCACGGACGGCCCCTTCGCCGAGACCAAGGAACAGCTCGCCGGCTACACCATGTTGGAGGCCAAGGACCTCGACGAGGCGCTCGCTTTCGCCACCCGCCACCCGCTGGTGAAGGCGGGCCTCTCGATAGAGGTGCGGCCCGTCAGGGTGGGTCCGCCGAAGTAGTCGGCATCGCGTGCGCGCGGCCCTCCGGTGGGGTAGCCTTCCCACCGAGAGCGGCCATGGGTATCGAGGAGATCTTTCGCGCGGACTACGGCCGGATCCTGGCCACGCTGATCCGTCTGCTCGGCGACATCGATCTGGCGGAGGAGGCGCTCCAGGAGGCCTTCGCGGCGGCGCTCGAGCAGTGGCCCGCGGCCGGCACCCCGGCGAACCCGGTGGCGTGGCTGGTTTCCACCGGCAGGCACAAGGCCATCGACCGGCTGCGCCGGCGCGCGTGGCTCGCGGACAAGCAGGACCAGATCGCGCGGGAGGTCGAGCTGTCGGCCCCCCGCCTGGATCTGCAGTCGGCTCACGACGAGGAGACGCCCGTGCCCGAGGACAGGCTCAGCCTGATCTTCACGTGCTGCCATCCCGCTCTGGCCACGGAGGCGCAAGTGGCCCTCACGCTCCGCACCCTCGGCGGCCTCTCGACCGAAGAAATCGCGCGCGCCTTCCTCGTCCCTGCGCCGACCATGGCGCAGCGGCTCGTGCGCGCGAAGTCCAAGATCCGCGCGGCGCGCATCCCGTATCAGGTACCGCGCGCCGAGGCGCTCGCCGAGCGGCTCGAGGCCGTGATGGTCGTGGTCTACCTCGTGTTCAACGAAGGCTATGCCGCGAGCTTCGGCGGCAGGCTCGTCCGGCACGAGCTGTGCGAGCAGGCGATCCGCCTCGGCCGCATGCTCGTCGAGCTGCTGCCGATTCACGCCGAGCCGAAGGGCCTGCTGGCGCTCATGCTGCTGCACGACTCGCGGCGTGAGACGCGCCTGGACGCATCGGGGGATTTGGTCCTGCTCGAAGACCAGGACCGCGGGCGCTGGGATAGAGCGCAGATCGACGAGGGTGCGGCGCTGGTCGAGGCTGCGCTCAGCGAAAGCGGCCGGCCTCCCGGCCCCTACGCGCTGCAGGCGGCCATCGCGGCGCTTCACGCGCAGGCGCCCACCGCCGCGGACACCGACTGGGTGCAGATCGCCGCGCTCTACGGCGTGCTGGCGCGCGTGTATCCGACGCCCGTGGTCGAGCTCAACCGCGCCGTCGCCGTCGCGATGGCGAGCGGGCTCGAGCGGGGCCTGCCGCTCCTGGACGCGCTGAGTCTCGACGGCGGGCTCGCCGGCTATCACCTGTTGCCCGCGGCGCGGGCCGAGCTTTTGCGCCGGCTGGGGCGGCGCGACGAAGCCGCCCGCTCGTATCGCCAGGCCTTGGCGCTGGTGGGCAATGACACCGAGCGGAAGCATCTGGAGAAACGGCTTCGAGAGGTCACTACCTCATAGAAGGGGGAGGGAGCAAGCATGGCAAGGCTCACGCTCATCACCAGCAAGGATCAAGTGCCCGCGAAGGACCACGCCATCGTGGACGGGATCGTGAAGAGCCGGGGAGCGCTCCACGGACCCTTCACGGTGTTCCTGCACTGTCCCGAGCTGGCGGGCCGTCTCGCGCACCTGGGCGCCTTCGTCCGCTTCGAGGGCTCGCTCGACAAGCGCGTGCGGGTCCTGGCGGCGATGACCGTCGCGCGCGAGCTCGACGCCGTCTACGTGTGGGGCGCCCAGACCGGCGGGGCGCGGACGCTCGGGGTGCCGGAATCGACCATCACGGCGATCAGGGAGAAGCACAGCCGAGGCATTCCCGCGGAGGACGCGCAGATCGTGGAGTTCACGCGGACGCTGATGCGCCGGCACCGCGTTGACGACGCGACGGTGAAGGCGCTTCAGGCGCGGTTCGGCAACGAAGGATTCATCGAGCTGACCGGGCTCATCGGCTACTACAGCATGCTGTCGATGACGGTCAATGCCTGCGAGCTGGAGGCGGCGCCCGGCGCCGAAGTTCTCCAGCCCTAGGAAGCGGCTTTGCCGCGCGGTACCTGGATGCCCGCCAGGCGCTCGATGACGGTCATCACGACGGTGGTGTCCTGCTCTCCCAAGCCGGCGGCCAGCGCCATCTGCTCGTAGCGCTGGGCGACGTTGACGAAGCTCACCGGCACGTGCAGCTCCTTGGCGATGGCGGTGAACGTCTCGAGGTCCTTGTTCATCAGCGCCACCTTGAAGCCCGGCTCGAACTCCCGCGGAACTATGGCGCGGGGAATGCGCTCGAGCGCCTTGCTCCCGCCGCTGCTCGCCTTGACGACCTCGTAGATCGTCATCGCGTCGAGCCCCGCCTTGACGCCTAGCGCGAGCCCCTCCATCATCGCGAGCCCGTTGACGCACGCCATCATGTTGTTGATGGCTTTCACCGTATTGCCCGCCCCGACCGGGCCGACGTGGAAGATGTTGGGCCCCATGGCGAGGAGGACGGGGCGCGCGCGCGACAGCGGCTCGGCCTCGCCGCCGACCATGATCGCGAGCGTGGCGGCACGAGCGCCGCTGACCCCGCCGCTGACCGGTGCTTCGAGGAAATGCACGCCGCGCTTCTTGGCGACCGGCTCGATCTTTTTCGGCGTCGAGGGCAGCACGCTGCTCAGGTCGATGAGGATGGTGCCGGGCTTGGCGCTCTCCACGAGGCCGCCGGGCCCGAGATACATGGCCTCCACGTCGGGGGAGGCCGGCAGGGACGTCAGCACGATCTCCGAGTGATCGACCACTTCCCGCGCCGAGCTGGCGCGCTTGGCCCCGGCCGTCACCAGGTTTTCCATGGCCTTGGGGTTCGTGTCGAAGACCGTCATGGGAAACGGCGCCTTCAAGATGTTCCCGGCCATTGGATTGCCCATGTTGCCGACCCCGATGAATCCCACGGACAGAGCCATTCATGCCTCCTCATCGATGGTGGAGAGTGCCGATCTCAAGGGTTGCGAGGATATCACCGGAGCGTCCCGTGCGTCGTGCAAGAAGGCCCGCACTACGGGAGCAAGTCGGCAACCAGGATGCGGGCCTCGGGCGCGCCGAGCGGCGTGACGGTCTCGTCCGGCGAGAGGCGCCGGATCTGCGCGTAGCGCCAGCCGAACACGGCGCCTGCCGCGGGCTGTGGGTTCCGGTGGACCTCCAGCACCCGGTCGATGAGATTGACGATCCAGTATTCCGGCACCCGCGCGCGGGCATAGAGACTGCCCTTCCTGCGACGATCGAAGGAAAGGCTCGAGTCGGCGACTTCCACGAGCAGGACGGGCTGGGTCGGATGCGCAGCCGCATAGTCGCGCCGAGAGCCTGACACGACGGCTATGTCGGGCTCGGGCTCGGACTCGTCGTCGAGCGCGATGGGGCCCTGGGAACGAACGTGCCAACCGGAGCCGAAGGCGGCCCTCAGGGCCTCGTCGGTGAGGCCAATCGCGGTCATGTGAGGGCTGTCCTGCGGCTCGCGCACCAGCAGATTGCCGGCGACGAGCTCGATGTGATCCTCGGGACCGAAGGCGCCAACGCAGACGAGCCGCTCGTACTCGAGCCGCGTCCAGCGCTTCGCGCGAACTGGTGAGGACGTCATCTCATTCAGCGTAACGCGTGTCCATTCGGGCAGTCAATGTCGCTCCTCGGATACGCTCAAGCGAGTTGGCGGCTCGCTAGCGTCGCAAACATGCCGTTCGCGGCCATGAGGGTCTGGTAGTTGCCCGACTCGACGACGCGGCCAGAGTCGATGACGTAGATCTTGTCGGCCTTCATCACCGTGCTCAGCCGCTGGCGATGACCACGCGCGTCACGTTGAGCTGGGCCAGGCTCTGGCTCACGACCGACTGCGTCTCGTTGTCCAGCGAGCTGGTCGCCTCGTCGAAGAGGATGATGCGCGGCTTGTTGACGATGGCGCGGGCGATCATCAGGCGCTGGCGCTGGCCGCCCGAGAGCGTGCTGGCGCCCTCGCCGATGATGGGGGGCTGTCGGGCGAAGAGGATAGAATATCGGACGGCCATGGAAACCGGCATCCGCGCGCTGAACGCGCTCCTCATGATCGTCCTGCGCTGGTTCGCTTACCGCTTTATCGTTCCCGGGGCGCGCACCTGGCCCCAGGGGCCGATGCTCGGCGCCGGCCACGGAGGCGCGGAGGCCATCATCCTGGGCGGGTTGGCGGGGTATTCGCTCGTCCACGCGATCGCCGCGCCAGCACTCGAGGGCGTCCTCGGGTGCCTCGGCGTCGCCAGCGTCGCGATCGTCGTCGCGCTCCGCCCGGCCGCGGCTTGGGGGCGCTGAGTGCAGATCTGGGTCGACGCGGACGCGTGCCCACAGGTCATCAAGGAGATCCTCTTCCGCGCCGCTGAACGCGCGCAGGTCTTGACGACGCTGGTCGCCAACGCGCCGCTCCGCACCCCGCCGTCACCCTTCATCAGGAGCGTCCGGGTGGCGAAGGGCTTCGACGTCGCCGATCACCGCATCGTGCAGGAAGTCCAGCCCGGGGACCTGGTGGTCACGGCCGACATACCGCTGGCCGCCGAGGTCATCGCGCGCGGGGCGCATGCGCTCGATCCGCGTGGAGAGCTGTACACGGAGGACAACGTCCGCGAGCGCCTCGCCATGCGCAACCTGATGCAGGACCTGCGGTCGACCGGCGCTATCCTCGGCGGCCCGGCGCCGTTCGATCAGAGCGACCGTCAGCTCTTCGCCAATCACCTCGACCACTTCCTGACGCGCGGGCGCCCCGCGTAGCAAGCCTCACCGGTTACGCGCGCCCCGGCGGCTGGGGCGGGCGGACGAGGTCGGCCGCGGTGTGGGCGATCAGCGCCGAGACGATCACCGCTCCGCCGGTCAGCGAGAATGCCCCGGGCTGCTCGCCCACCGCGAGCCAGACCCACAGCGGCCCGAGCACGCATTCCAGCACGCCGATGAGCGAAGCCTCCGCCACTGGGATGAGCCGCGCCCCGGCAGTGAAGAGCAAGAGCCCGACGCCGAGCTGGCCTATACCGAAGAGCGCGAGTAGCGCCAGGTCGCTCGCGGTGGCCTATGATGGGTCGGCCCAGATGAAGGCAATCATCGCCCCGAGCGCCGCGGCCAGCGCGGCCGCCGCCGGCATGGGCACGGTGCGATGCCAGCGTACGACTACCGTGGCCCCAGCGAAGGCCGTGGCGGTGCCAAGAGCGAGCAGGTCGCCGATGCGCGAGCCCGCGCCCGCGTCGCCCCACAGCATCACCACGGTGCCGAGGAGTGCCACGCCCATGGCGATCCACGTGCGAACGCGCACGTGCTCGTGCAGGAAGACGTAGCCGCCGAGCCCTGCGATGAAGGGCGACAGGCTCTGGATGACCAGCACGTTTGCCACGGACGTGCGCGCGAGAGCCATGATGAAGCACACCGAAGCGGTGGCGAAGCAGGAGGCCATCAGCACGCCGGGCCAGCCGGCCTCGCGGACGACGACGGCCAGCCGGCCGCGTCGGGCGATCGCGACCGCGGAGAAGAGAAAGACCGCGCAGAAGACGGACCGCCAGAAGACCGTCGTCCACGAGTCGGTGGAGACGAGGCGGGCGATGAGACCGCCGGTGCTCCAGCAGAGCGCCGCCGCAGCGACCAGCCAGAAGCCGACCCGGCGGGAATGGGCGGCCGAGTGCTCGGGCGTCTGGCTCAGCGCGCGGGCGCGGCGTCCGCGTGCTTCGAGAACTTCGGCATCACGTCGGTGGCGAGCAGCTCCATGGAGCGCTGCCAGAGCCTGGGCTGGTCCCAGTCGTGGCCGCCCATGAGGAGCGTGCCAAAGTGGCCGGTCTCCTCGCGCAGAGCCACCAGCTGGTCGAGCACGCGGCGCGGGCTGCCGGCGATGATCAGCCCCCGCTTGATCGTGTCCATCGTGATGTCTTCGTCGGGCACCTCGAGATCCGGCTTCAGCATGAAGAGCGCCTTGCGGCCCTGCGAGAAGCTGTGGTGGAAGAAGGTGTAGTAGAAGGACAGCCCATTGTCGGGGTCGGCGAGGTAGTCCTCGGCTTGGGCGTCAGTCTCCGTGACCAGGATGCTGCGCGAGACGCGCCAGATGTCGGGATCCGGCCGCCGGCCGGCGGCTTCGCATCCCTCGACGTACTTCTCCCAGTGGCCGCGGAGATAGCGCTTGTGGAAGAACTGCCCCGAGATGGGGATCCACCCGCGCTCGCCGGCGGTCTTGCCGCTGCTGGAATTGGGCGTGATGAGCGACAGCGCGATGGGCGGATGCGGCTTCTGGTACGGGCGCGGAATGGTGCCGACCTTGAAATCGGGCCAGATGCCCTTGGTCAGCGAGATCTTCCAGAACTTCCCGTCGATCTCGTAGGGCGGGTCCTGCGCCCAGAGCTTGAGGACGGTCTCGATGGACTCGAGCACCATCTGCGGCCGCAGCTCCGCCTGGCCGAGGTCGAAGATCTCGAGGTCGCTGACGAGGCCGCCCGGGCCGATGCCCATGATGAAGCGCCCCTTGCAGAGCTGGTCGAACATGGCCGCGTGCGCCGCAACGGACACCGGGTGAGCCTGCGGCAGGTTGAGCACGCCCGTGCCGAAGCGGATCTGCTTCGTGCGGTCGATGAGCGTGGCGAAGAACATCAGCGGGGAGGTGATGCGCTCGCTCCAGGAGCTGAAGTGTTCGCCCACGTACGCTTCGCTGAAGCCCAGCCGATCCGCGAGGACGATCGCCTCCTGATCCTCGGCGAGCAAGGCCCTGTAGTCGCGGTCCGGGTGATGCATTGGCATGGTGAACATGCCGAGCTTGATGGCCATGTGACGGAGGCTCCTTAGCTGCGGGTGATCTGCGACAAGCCGGGGAGGCGGCCGAGAAAGTTGCCGGCCACGCCGCCATCGACCACGAGATCGTGGCCGTTGATGTAGCGCGAGTCCTGGCCGAGGAGGAAGGCCACGACGTCGGCCATGTCCTCCGGCGTGGCGACGCGGCCGAGCGGCACCAGCGCGTCGCGCTCGGCGGCGATGCGCTGGTCGGCGTAGACCTTGGCGGTCATGCCGGTTCTGACCATTCCGGGCGAGACCGAATTGACACGGATGCCGTCGCGCCCCATCTCCTGGGCCAGCACCTTGACCAGCATGATGACCGCGGCCTTGCTCGGCCCGTAGGCGGCCAGGTTGGCGTGCGCGTTGCTGCCGGACATGGACGCGATGGCGACGATGGCGCCGCGCGAGGCCTTGAGCGCCTCGTAGGCGGCCATGGCGAGAAGCCAGGTGGCGCGCGTATTGACGGCGAACATGCGGTCCCAGTCCTCGACGGCGTAGGCCATGAGCGCGCCCGGCTTGTTGACGCCCGCATTGCTCACGAGCCCGTCGAGCCCGCCGAAGCTGGCGACGGCGTCGCCGACGGCGCGGGCAGGGCCGTCTGCCGTGCTCATGTCGGCGTGCAGTGGCAGCGCCTCAGCGCCGAGCGCCTTCAGCTCGGCACAGAGACCGTCGAGCCCTGTCGAGGCCGCAAGGTCCACGGCGGCGATCTTGCCGACGCGGCCCTGGGCCTTGGCGTCGCGAGCTAGCCGCAGGCACGTCGCCCGTCCGATCCCGCTCGCCGCCCCGGTCACGAGCACTCGCATGTCGTCCTCTAGCGCAGCGACTTTCTCAGGTGGTATTCCGAGTGGGGACTCCGCGGGAAGCCCTCCGCGACGCCGGTGACTTCGTAACCGAGCTTCTGGTAGAAGAGCGGTGCCTGGAAGCTGAAGGTGTCGAGCAGGACCTGGTGACAGCCCCTCGCCCGCGCTTCGTCCTCCGCCGCGGTCAGGAGGCGCTGCCCGTAACCCAGTCGCCGCAGATCCTCGCGGACCCAGAGCCTCTCGACCTTGCAGGCGTCGCACCAGGTCCACGCGTGAAGCCCCGCCACGATCTCACCCGCGTCGTCGCGGACGAAGATCGTCAGCCATTTGCCGTCGTCGGCGCCGGTCTGCTTGACGTTGTATTCGTAGAGCCGGTCGTCGAGGATGCGGACGTCGCTCGGCTTGGGCTCGACTTCGATCTTGAGCTTATCCATGTCCATGGGCCGTTATCCCCCGGCCGTTATCCGGCGATGTCTTCCATCTCGGATTCGTCCATGACGCGCAGGACCTCTTCCACCGTCGTCATGCCCTGGGCGGCCTTCTCGAGCCCGTCTGTCAGCATGGTGCGGAGCTTCGCCCCCGAGAGCGCGCCGCGATAGATGTGATGGGTCGCGCGGTCGAGGATCATCTGGCGGAGCTCGTCGGTCAGCACCAGCAGCTCGACGACGCCGATGCGGCCCACGTAGCCGGTGCCGTTGCAAAGGGCGCAGCCCTGTCCCTTGACCAGTCTGAGATCGCCGATCAGCGGCGCGCTGCCGGTCTCCTGGGCCCAGAGGCGCTCGAAGTTTTCGATCGCCAGGCGGTCCGGCTGCCGGCACTGGCGGCAGACGAGGCGGACCAGGCGCTGGGCCACGATGCCGGTGACCGAGGCCAGCACCATGTGCGGCTCCACGCCCATGTCGAGCAGGCGCGTCGTGGCGCCCAAGGAGTGGCGCGCGTGCATGGTCGAAAAGACCAGATGCCCCGTCAGCGCCGCGCGGATGGCGATCTCGGCAGTCTCCTTGTCGCGGATCTCGCCGACCAGGATGACGTCGGCGTCCTGGCGCAGGATCGCGCGCAGCCCCGAGGCGAACGTGAGGCCGACGGAGGGGTTGATCTGCCCCTGGTTGACGCCGTCCATCTGGTATTCGACGGGGTCTTCGAGCGTCACCATCTTGATCCGCGGCGAGCGGATCTTGTTGAGCGCGGCATAGAGCGTAGTGGTCTTGCCGACGCCCGTCGGGCCCGTGACGAGAACGAAGCCGTTGGGACGCTTGATTAGCGCCTCGAAAGCCTTGAGCACCTGCGGTGGGAAGCCAAGGTCCTCGAGCTTGAAGAGCGAGCGGGAGCGATCGAGGATGCGGATGGCGACGACGTCGCCGAAGAGCGTCGGGAAGGAGGACAGGCGGAGGTCGAGATTGTGCCCCTCGGCCTCGAAGTCGAAGCGGCTGTCCTGGGGCTTGCTGCGCCCGGGGCCGTCGTTGGTCATGCCCGCGCGCACCTTGATGGCGCGGACCAGCGGGTCGCGCATCTCGGGCGACATCGTCAGCATGTCGTGCAGGATGCCGTCGATGCGGTACCGGATCCGGGCGCCGGCCAGGATGGGCTCGAAGTGGATGTCGCTGGCCTTGACCTGGACGCCGAAGGCGAGGAAGAGCTGCATGAGCTTCGACATCGCGCCCTCGTCGAGGATTTTCCCCGGCCGGTTGTCGCGGATGCCGTTGGCAGCCCGAAACTCGTCGTACAGATCCCGCAGAGATCGGACAGCCATCTGATTGCCCCTTTCGTGCCGTCTGGTGGGTCGAACAATCTGCTATCTCGATGGTATGACGAAGGCCGGCCCCGCTGCAATGTTAGGCTGTGGGCCATGGAGGGAGTCGATCCATGACGCTCCAATGGATCCTGGCGTGGCTGCATCTCCTTGCTCTGGGCATCGGCCTTGGTGCCGTCTGGGCCCGGGGCCTCGCGCTGGCCGGCGTGCTCGACAGGGCGGGGCTCAGGCGGGTTTTCGTTGCCGACAACTTCTGGGGCGCAGCCGCCGCGCTCTGGATCGTGACAGGGCTCCTCCGCGCCTTCGGCGGCTTGGGGAAGGGCGCGCCGTACTACCTCCACAACACCGCGTTTCTGCTCAAGATGGCGCTCTTCATCGCGGTTCTTCTCCACGAGATCCGGCCGATGGTGACGCTCATCCGGTGGCGGGCGCGCGTGGGCCGCGGCGAGGTGCCGACGGATCTCGCGGTCGCCCGCAGGCTTGCGCGGATCAGCTATATCGAGGCGGTCCTGGTCGTCCTGATGGTGTTGGCCGCTACGGCAATGGCGCGTGGGATCGGATCCTGATGGAAGGACTGGTCGCCAGTGTCGCGTATGCCGAAGGCCGGCGTTTGGGCGACGTCGAGATTGCGGATATCAGCGAGGTCCTGAAACGGCCGGACGTGTTCGTCTGGGTCGGCCTCCACGATCCGCCTCCAGCGCTGCTCGAGCAGATCCAGAAGGAGTTCTGCCTCCACGATCTGGCGGTCGAGGACGCCCGGGTCGCCCACCAGCGGCCGAAGCTCGAGCAGTACGGAGACTCGATCTTCGTCGTGTTGCGTCCGGCCATCGAATCCGCAGACCATCGCCACGTGGAGCTCGGCGAGACGCACTTCTTCGTCGGCCCGCAATACATCGTGACCGTCCGGCACGGAGAGACGCCGTCCTACCAGGCCGTCCGGACGCGGTGCGAGAGCACGCCCCCCCTCCTGGCGCGGGGACCGGGCTTCGTCCTCTACGCGGTCATGGATTTCGTCGTCGACCAGTACTTTCCGGTCATGGACGGCCTCGCGGACCAGCTCGAGAGCCTCGAGGTGGAGATCTTCAGCGGCGAGTTCGACCGGATGACCGTCGAGCGCATCTACGCGCTGAGGCGGAACCTGGTCGAGCTGAAGCGGGCGGTCTCCCCGCTGGTCGACGTGTGCAATCGCCTGATGCGCGTCGACCTGCCGATCATCCCGGAGGCCACGCGGCCGTACTTCCGGGATGTCTACGACCATGTGATCCGCATCAACGAGCAGGTGGACACGCTCCGCGAGCTCCTGACCGGCGCGCTCGAGGCGCACCTCTCGCTGACCGCCGTGAACCAGAACGAGGCCATGAAGAAGCTGGCCGCCTGGGCGGCCATCATCGGCGCGCCGACCATGGTCGCCGGGATCTACGGGATGAACTTCAAGTTCATGCCGGAGCTCGAGTGGCGCTACGGCTATCCCGCGGTCATGGCGGGCATGGCGACGCTCTGCGTGTATCTCTACTACCGCTTCAAGCGCTCGGGCTGGCTCTGATCATTCGGGACGCCGCAGGGGTCGCGCTGCAGATAGCGCTCGTGGCGTTGGCGTCGTACGCGTGCGGCTCCTACGTCACCGGCCTCTTCCATAGCGCCTCCGCGCGCCCCGGAGGGCTCTGGTCCGTGGTCTCAGGGATCGTGGTGCTCCAGGCAACACGGGGCACGACCTTGTCCTCGGCGGGGCTCCGCGTGCTGGGAACCCTGATTGGATCTATCATTGCCGCCGCGTATCTGTGCCTGCTGGGTTTCAGTGGCGTCGGCATGGCCGCCTGCATCTTCGGGACCGTGTTCCTCTGCCACGCCGCGCGGATCCCCGATCACGCACGACTGGCGGCGCTGACCGTAGGAGTGGTCATGGTGCTATCAAGCGAGAACCCCGGATTGAGCCCCGTTGTCAGCGCTGCCCTGCGCTTCGTCGAATCGTGCATCGGGACGGGGCTCGCGGTGCTCGCGGTCCTGGTGACGCCGGAGACGGTGGAGCGTCAGACCTGATGGCCTCGCGCATTCGGGATGCCCGGGTGGACGATCGCGACGCCATCGAGGCCGTCACACTCGCCGCTTACCAGCAGTACGCCGCGGTCATGCCCGCGCTCTGGGAAGTCTACCGGCAGAATATCGTATCCACGCTCGCCGCCGCTGCGCTCGATGCGCAGATCGTGGCGGAAGACGGCGGGCGCATCGTCGGGTCGGTGCTGCTCTATCGGGCGGGGACCGTGATCGCCAGGCCCGGCGGTGGCTCGCTGACCCTGGCCTCGCCGGAGGTCCGGCTCCTGGCCGTCGCGCCGGCCGCGCGCGGGAAGGGCGTGGGGGACGCGCTCATGCGCGAGTGCGTCGCGCGGTCGCGCGCGACCGGAGCGGCGAGCCTCACGCTTCACACCACCGACATGATGCAGGCCGCCGTGAGACTGTACGAGCGGATGGGCTTCGTGCGCGCTCCGGAGATCGATTTCCAGCCGGCGCCGGGCATAGTCGTCAAGGGCTTCCGCCTCGACCTGTCAACCAAGGTCTCCCGCTAGAAGGAGCCGATGGCTCGCCTGAGCGGTTGGAGGACGAGCATCGTCCTATGGGTCGGCTGCGGCGCCCTGCTCGCGGCCGGCTGCGCGACAAGCCAGAGCGCCGAGCAGGTGCCGCTGCCCTCCGACGCGCAATGGATATGGAGGGCCTACTGGTCCGCCGTCGAGCGCGGCGACGTCGCCGAATGGAACCGCCTCACGCACAGCAGCGCGCGGGCTCTCTCGGCGAAGGAGTTCGACCCGCGGGTGCAGGCGGACGCGCGATCCTTCCTGACGCTCTGCAGGGTTCAACCGGAGTCGATGGCGATGGGAGGGGATCGCGCGAGCTTTCGGACCCGCTGCGACGACGGGCCGACGCAGTCGGGGCTCTTTCCGTGGGGCGGAGCGGAGATCGTCTTGCGGAAGGACGAGGACGGCGTGTGGCGCTTCTTCTGCTTCGGCTGCGGTCTGCCGTATCAGTCGCAGAGCGAGGAGGAGGCGCTGTCGCCGTATGACGCCCAGCGACTGTGGGTGGCGTTCTGGTCGGCCGTGGAGCGGGGCGATGCCGGCGAGGTCAGGCGGCTCGTGCATTCGAGCTTCACTGCCGAAGGCGTCGCCCAGCTCGCCCGCCCGGACATGGCCGGAGAGGCCCGCTCCTTTCTCTACCTGTGCTCGGTTCAAACCGCGGACCCTGTCGTGACGACCGACCGGGCGCGCTACGCGACGCGCTGCCGCAAGGGCAAGGGCGCGGAGCTGACCATTGCCAGGGACACCGACCAGGTGTGGAGGATCCTCTGCGTGGGCGACTGCCCCCGATGACCGATGGGCCTCTCAGCGGATGCCGGCGCGCATGAAGCTCTGGACGAATTGGCGCTGGAAGAGCAGGAAGGCGATGAGGAGCGGGCCGGAGGTCATGAGGGTCGCAGCCGTGATGATGGACCAGTCCACGCCCTGATCCCCCGAGGAGAAGATCTGAAGGCCGACCGTCAGCGGGCGCGAGTTGACCGAGTTGGTGACGATGAGCGGCCAGAGGAAGTTGTTCCAGTGGTAGCTGACCGAGACGAGCCCGTAGGCGACGTAGACGGGCCGGGCCAGCGGCACGTAGACCCTCCACAGCGTCAGGAGCGCGCCCGCGCCTTCCACCCTGGCCGCTTCGTCCAGCTCCTTCGGCACGGTTTTGAAAGTCTGGCGCAGGAGGAAGATGCCGAAGGCCGATGCCATGTAGGGAAGCCCGATCGCGCCCAGCGTGTCGAGAATGCCCAGGCGGCTCATGGTCCGGTAATTCTCGACGATCAGGACGTCGGGCATGATCATGAGCTGTACCAGGACCAGCAGGAAGGCGATCTCGCGGCCGCGGAAGGCGAAGCGGGCGAAGGCGTAGGCGGCGAGCGTGCAGAGGACGAGCTGGGCCGCCAGGATCATCGTCACGAGCAGGATCGTGTTGACGAAGTAGCGCGCGAACGGCGCCGCCGCCCAGGCCTTGGCGAAGTTGTCGAGCGTCAGCGGGGCCGAGGGCACGAAGTGGGTCGAGAACTCCGACGGATGAAAGGCCGTCCACACGGCGTACGCCAGCGGCAGCGCCCAGAGAAGACCCAGGAGCCAGGCGCCGCCCGTCTCGAGCATCCGGCCCGCCCGGCTCACTGGTAGTGCACCCGGCGGTCGAAGTAGAGGAACTGGCCCATGGCGAAGGCCGCCAGGATGACCAGCAGGACCAGCGTGAGCGCGGCCGCGTAGCCCGCATCCCAGAACTTGAAGCCCACGTCGTAGATGTAGTAGAGGAGCAGCGACGTGGCGTTGTCCGGCCCGCCCTTGGTCATGACGACGATGTGGTCAACCAGCCTGAAGGAATTGATCACGGCGTTGATCAGGACGAAGAGCGTCGTCGGCATGAGCAGGGGAAAGGTCACGCGGCGGAAGAAATACCAGCGTCCCGCGCCCATGAGCGCCGCGGCCTCGCCGAGATTCGGCGAAATCTGCTGGAGCGCCGCCAGGTAGAAGATCATGAAGAAGCCGGCTTCCTTCCAGACCGTGACGACGATGAGGCAGGGCAGGGCCGTGCTCTGGGTTCCCAGCCAGTTGTGGCTCGGCAGGCCGAAGAGCCCTGTGATCTGCTCGAGCAGGCCGTAGCCCGGCGTGTAGAAGAAGAGCCAGATATTGGCCACGGCGATCATGGGCAGCACCGTCGGTGTGAAGAAGGACAGGCGCAGGAGCCCGCGCCCCGCGATCTTGCCGTTGACCCAGACGGCCATCAGCATCGCGAGCACGATCGACAGCGGAATGGTGGCGAGCGTGTACCAGAAGTTATTGCCGAGGACCTGCCAGAAGACCGGGTCCTCGACCATGTTCCGGTAGTTGTCGAGCCCGACCCATGCCGACGGCCGGCTGGGCTTGGCCGTCGAGAAAAAGCTGTGGTACAGCGTGGCCGCCGTCGGGAAGTGCGTGAACGTCACGAGCAGCACCGCCGCGGGCAGCACCAGCAGCCATCCCTGCACGTGCACGCTCCACCTCTTGTGAGCCACCATCGGCGGGTTCAGGCGCTGGGCCCGGCGGAGGCGGGGGGGCCCTCCCCGGACCACGCTGACTCGCAGCCCTTGATCGCCACTCGTGACGCGCCACGAGAAAGCGGCTTGCGGCTTCGATTGCGCGCAGAAGATACGGGTCCGGGGAGGCCCCCCCCGCCCCCGCCGAGCGCGATGTCGCGCGAGATCACTTCCTCGAGGCCCGGAGGATGCGGTCGGCTTCGCGCTGGGAGTCTTTCATCGCCTGCTCCGGCGTCTTCGTGCCGGTGAGCGCGGCCTGGAGGCCGTCGTTGAGCGCCTTGGTGACGCGCTGGTTGTCGTGCGTGGAGAGCTCCGCCACCGCAAACTGGAGCTGGTCGCGGGCGACGGCCGCGGCCGGGAAGCCCGCGACGTAGCGCTTCATGGTTCCCGTCTCCCACGCGTCGGGGCGCACCGCGACGTAGCCCGTGTCGATGCCCCACGCCGCGGCGCGCTCCGGCGAGGTGATCCACTTGATGAACTTGAGCGAGGCTGCCTGCTGCGCCGGCGTGCTCTTCTTGAAGATGTGGAAGTTGCCGCCGCCGGTCGGTGAGCCGCGCCGCTTCCCCGCGGGCAGCATGGCCACGCCGAATTCGAAGCTGGCGTTGTTCTTCACGTTGGTCAGGTTGCCCGTGGTCGTCCACATCATGGCCGTCTGGCGCTCGAAGAAATCTTTCGGCGTCGTGCCCCACTCGATGATGCCGGGCGGCATGACCTTGTGAACCTTGCTGAGGTCGACCCAGTATTGGAGCGCTTCAACGACGGCGGGCTTGTCGTAGTAGGTCTCGGTGCCTGCCTGGTTCATCAGCAGGACGTCGTTCTGCGTCGTGAAGCCCTGGAAGAGCCAGTAGGGAAAGCCCGAGGACGGCACCTTGAGCCCCCAGCGGGTCACGTTGCCGCTGGCATCGCGCTTGGTCAGCTTCTTCGCGTACTCGATCTGCTCGGCCCAGCTGGCAGGCGGCTTGTTGGGATCGAGTCCCGCCTCCCTGAACGCCTCCTTGTTCCAGTAGAGAACGATCGTGGACCGCTGGAATGGGATGCCCCAGGTCTTGCCGCCTGTCTGGCTGTTGAGCATGAAGGCGGGGAAGAAGCTCTTGATCCATGCCTTGTCCTCGGCGCTCGTCGCCAGGTCGTCGAACGGGATGATCGCGTCCTCGTCGATGAGCGTGAACATGTCGGTCGAGAGCAGCACCGACATCTGGGGCGCCTCGCCACTCTTGAGCGCCGTCAGCACCTTGACGATGGTCTCCTGGTAGGTGCCGGCGTAGATTGGCTTGACCTTGATGCCCGGGTTCTCTTTCTGGAAGTCCGCGGCGAAGCTGTCGATGATCTTGGTGACGGGCCCCCCGACGGCCACCGGGTAGTAGAAGGACAGGTCGACCGGCTGCTGGGCTGGCGCCGGCGGCGCGCCTCCCGCCAGGACGGCGAGCAGGACGGCGGTCGCCACGCGTGTGATGCGCTTCATGCTCATGCGCGTTCTCCTCCTCGTTGTAGGTCGAAGACGTGGACCGCGTCCTTGTTCCATGTGAGATGAACCGGCGCGCCCGCGGGCAGCTCCACGCGCCCCGGCGCCCGCACCGCGAGTGTCTGACTGCCGACGGCGCAGGCCAGGATCGAATCGGCTCCGAGATACTCGACGGTCTTCACGGCGGCCCGAAGCCCGTCGCCTGATACCAGACGGATCTCCTCCGGCCTCACGCCGAGACAGAGCCCGGCGCCGCGTCCCGGCACGATGACCGGTCCGTCGGTGCCGTCGACGACGGCTCCGCCCGGCCCGTCGGCCAGCGCCAGGATATTCATGGGCGGCGTGCCGATGAAGCGCGCGGCGAAGACCGTGGCCGGACGCGCGTACAGCTCGGCCGGCGAGGCATCCTGCTCGACGCGCCCGTCCCGCAGCAGGATGACCTGGTCGGCCATGCTCATCGCTTCGGTCTGGTCGTGCGTGACGTAGACCATGGTGACGCCCAGCTTCTGCTGGAGGCCGCGGATCTCGCGCCGCATCTCGAGGCGTAGCTGGGCGTCCAGGTTGGAGAGCGGCTCGTCCATCAGGCACACGGCCGTCTCGGCGATGATGGCGCGGCCGAGGGCGACGCGCTGCTGCTGCCCGCCGGAGAGCTGGGACGGCTTGCGCTCGAGGAGCGCGCCCAGGCCGAGGAGATCCGCCACGCGCGCGAGCCGCGCGCGCCGCTCCGCGGCCGGCACCCGCCGCACGCGCAGGCCGAAGACGATATTTTCCGCCACCGAGAGATGCGGGAAGAGCGCGTAGGACTGGAAGACCATGGACAGCTTGCGCTGGGCCGGCGGCAGGTCCGTCACGTCCTCGCCGCCGATCATGATCCGGCCGGTCGAGGCCTGCTCGAGGCCCGCAATGAGCCGGAGCGTGGTGGACTTGCCGCAGCCCGACGGGCCCAGGAGCACGAGCATCTTGCCGGCTGGCGCCTCGAAGCTGACGTCGTCCACCGCGCGGGTGGCGCCCCAGAGTCGGCTTATGTGGCTGACGGAGATCGCCGACACTCGGCCTTCCGCTATGAGGCGACGCGGCGCTTGTTGCTGACGTAGTCCACGAGCACGTACTCGCCGAGGCGCTCCGGCGTGGCGAAGAACGCGCGCCCGTGGTTGATCTTGGCCATCTGCTCGACGAAGGCGGCCAGCATGGCGCTCCGCTCGAGCATGAAGGTGTTGATGGTGATGCCCTCGCGCGTGCAGCGCTGGACTTCCTTGAGCGTCTCCTGGAGCGTCCGCCTGGTCGGCGGGTAGGAGAACTCCGCCTCGCCGTCTTCCATGTGCGCGGTAGGCTCGCCGTCGGTGATCATGATGACCTGCTTGTTGCCGCCCTTCTGCCTGCCGAGGAGCGTGCGAGCGAGCATCAAGGCTGCATGCATATTGGTGCCGATATTGGTCTCGCTGGGAGAGAGCTCCGGCAGCTCCGTCGGCTTGAACTCGCGCGCGTAGAGAGAGAAGCCCACGATGTACAGGCTGTCCCGCGGGAACTGGCCGCGGATCAGCGCGTGCAGCGCCAGCGCCACCTTCTTGGCCGGCAGGAAGCAGCCGTTGTAGAGCATCGAGCGGGAGAGATCGAGCAGGACGACCGTGGCCGCCTGGGTCGACAGCTCCGTCCGCCAGACGTCGAAGTCGTCCGGCGAGAGCCGCACGGGCGTGCCGCGCCCCTGGCGCTCGACCGCGTTCATGAGCGTGCCCCGCAGGTCCAGCAGGAACGGGTCGCCGAACTCGTAGCGCTTGGCGTCGTCGGTGCGGTCGCCGCCCGCGCCTCGCCGGGAGACCGCGTGGCGCCCGAAGCGATCGCGCTTGAGGTGGGCGAAGACCTCGCGCAGCGCCTTGTCGCCGATCTTGCGCATGGCCCGCGCTGTGAGCTGGAGCTTGCCGCCCCGCTGCTCGAGGTACCCCGCCTCCTCGAGCTTCTTGGCCAGCTCGCGGAGCTGCTGGAGCTCGCGCGCCGCGTCCTCGCCCAGGAGCCGCTCGACCTCCGCGGGATCGATCTTGTCGAGGTCGTCGGGGTCCTTGGCGCGCCTGAGCTGGCGCTCGAGCTGGTCCATCTCCTGCAGCTCTTCCATGACGCGCATGGCTTCCTTCATCGTGATGTTCTCGTCGCCCTTGAAGTCGTAGGGGCGGCGGAGGGCATCCATGGGCATGAGCTGCTCGAGGTTCATGGCGAGCTGGGCCATCTCGGCCTCGAGCCGCTCGTCCTGCATGAAGAGCGACTGCATCATCTGCTGGAGCTCCTGCCGCTGGGCCGGCGAGAGGCTCTGCATCAGCGATTGCATCTGACCCATCTGCTTGCCCATCTGCTCGAGCAATTGGTCGAGGCTGTCCACCCCGGGGAAATTCTGTCCCCACTTGTCCTTGAAGGCCTGAAAGTCGGGCTCGCCCCCCTGCGCGCGCTCGCGCAGCATCTGGTTCAGATCGCGCATCATCTCCCGCATGCGCTTCAAGTCTTCCGGCGTCAGGTTCTGGAGCCCCTGCTGCATGCCCTGCATGAAGGGCTTGAGCATCTGCTCCTGGAGCGACTTCATCAGCTCGTCGAACTTCTGCTTGGCCTCCGCGCTGTGGAAGGGATACTTCTGGAGCGCCTTGATCTGCCCGGGCGGATCCTGCGGGAGCTGCTCGAGCGTGTTGAGCATCTGCTCCTGCTTGGCCCCGGGCGGCACGTCCTTCTCGATGGCCTGGCGCTCCGTGTCCCGGATTTCGGCGAGCTTTTGCTTGATGTCGTCCAGCATCGAGCCCAGGTCGTACTGGTCGAGCCGCTGCTGGCGCTCCTGTCTCAAGCGCTTGAGGAGATCCTGGAGTCCCGGCATCCGCCCGCCCTGCGGATTCTGCGCGCCGCGCTGGAAAAGGCGCCGGAGCGCGTTCCAGAAGTCGCCGTCGGCGAGCAAATCGTCCGACATGGCCGACAGGAGATCGTCGGCGTCGAGGTCGGGGACGGCCTGGGTGCCGTCCCAGCGGGTGTATCGGCTGAGTCTCGCCATGACCGAAGTTGACGTATGCTACCACCCATGACCACTCTAACGAACCCCCGTCTCGACCCGCTCCTGTCCACCCGCGCCCGCATCGGCTGGGGCGCGTCGGCCCCGCCCGCGCGGCCCGTGGCCGACGCGAAGTTCGAATTCGGCGGCGGCCACCCCGATCCCTCCTCTTTCCCGTACGAAGGCCTGGTCGAAGCCACAGCCGACGTGATGAAGGCCGAGGGCGCGCCAGCTCTGTCCTACGGCGAGGCGCAGGGCTACAAGGGCCTGCGCGACCTGGTCGTCCAGAAGTACCGGCTCTTCGAGAACCTCGACGTCTCGCCGGATGACGTCATCGTGTCAAACGGCTCGGGGCACGCGCTCTCCCTGGCTTTCAGCGCCTTCGTCGACGTGGGCGACGCGATCCTCAGCGAGGCGCCGACCTTCTCCGGCACGCTGGCGACGATTCGCCGCCACGGCGCGCGCGTGCTCGACGTGCCGATGGACGCGGAGGGCATGGTCACGAGCGTGGCGCGCGAGCAGCTCGAAAAGCTGCGGCGCGAAGGCAAGCCCTGCAAGCTCATCTACACGATCGTCAATTTCCAGAACCCGGCGGGGCCGACCATGTCGCGGCGCCGCCGCGAGGAGCTGATCGCGCTGGCGCACGAGTACGAGACCGTCATCCTCGAGGATGACGCCTACGGCGAGCTGCGCTTCGAAGGGCAGCAGCACCCGTCCCTCTACGCGCTGGACAAGGGCGGCCGGACGATCCGCGCCGGCACGCTGTCGAAGATCCTCGGCGCCGGCGTGCGGCTCGGCTGGCTCTGCGCGCCGCGCCAGCTGATCCCGGCCTTCCAGGGCTTTCTCTTCGGCGGCGGCGTCAACCCCTACGTCTCGCGCGTGGCGACCTTCTACATGCGCGACAACCTCGTGCCCCACGTCGCGCGGCTGGTGGACGTCTACCGCTCCAAGCGCGACGCGATGCTGGAGGGGCTCTGGGAGGTGCTGAAGGACACCGACGTCGAGATCAGCAAGCCCGAGGGCGGCTTCTTCATCTGGATCAAGCTGCCGAAGGGGACCGACACCAAGAAGCTCTGGGAGGCGGCGAGCAAGGCGGGCATCCAGTACACGGCGGGGCCGGCCTTCTTCATCAACGGCGGCGGCGAGGAGTTCATCCGTCTCGCTTACAGCTGGGAAGCGCCCGAGCGCAACTACGAAGGCGCGAAACTGATCGCCCAGGCGATCATGAACGCGCGGTAGCCGCGACCTCCGACGATGCCACCGGAATTCAAGTTCGCCGACCTGGGTCGACTGCAGGAGATCATCGGCGTCTTCAGCCGTGCCGGCTTCGGGGACATTTTCAAGCAAATGGGCCTTGAAGACTATGCTGAGCTCACCGGCAAGTTCATGGGTTGGAAGTATGCAGATGACATCGCACACCTCGATCGTCCCCAGCGTGTATGCCGGGTTTTTGAAATCCTCGGGCCGACCTTTATCAAGCTCGGCCAGATTCTGGCGACTCGCCCCGACCTGTTCGGACCCGAGTGGATCGCTGAATTCGAAAAACTCCAAGCGCAAGCCCCCCCACTGGACTTCGGAGAGCTTCGTCCTCAGGTCGAAAAAGATCTGGGGGGACCGCTCGAAGACTTCTTCGATGAAGTAGACGCCACGCCGCTCGCCGCCGCTTCAGTCGCCCAGGTCCACCGGGCGACGTTGAAAGACGGGACCAAAGTGGTGCTCAAGATTCAACGGCCGGGGATCCGGCCGAAGATCGAAGCCGATATGCGCTTGCTCGGCCATCTAGCGTGGCTGGCTGAAAGGCATGTCCCCCAGCTGGCGGCCTATCACCCTGAAAAGGTCGTCCAGCAATTCGTGAAGGCGATACAGAACGAGCTCAACTTCATGACCGAGGGACACAACGCCGAGCACGTAGCGGCAAATTTCGAGGGCCAGGACCAGATTCAGATTCCCAAGATCTATTGGGAATGGACAAGGGAACGCATCAACGTCCAGGAATTCGTGGATGGGATTCCCGGAGTGAACATTCGCGCCATCGATGCAGCCGGAATGGATCGCAAGCGCATTGCCCAGACAGGGGTGAATGCGGTGCTCAAGATGATCATCGTGGATGGGCTGTTCCACGCCGATCCGCACCCGGGGAACTTCTTCATCCTGCCGGGTGAACGCATCGCCTTCATCGACTTTGGCATGATCGGACGCGTCTCCGAGGCCAGGCGGCAAGAGATCATGAAGCTGCTGCAGGCGCTGCTGACGAACGACGCCGAGAGCCTCTGCACGATTCTCCTGGTGTGGGCCGACCGGGAAGGAGATGACCCGAGCGAGCTGCGCGGATCCGTCGAGGAATTTCTCGGCACGTATGCCGGGACCTCGATGGGCGCCATGGATATATCGGCCATGGTTGGGGACCTGTTGGCGTTGATTCGAGAGAACAGCCTGACGATGCCGCCGGATCAAGCCATGCTGCTCAAGGTCTTCGTCTCGCTGGAAGGGGCATTCAAGAAGCTCGACCCTGATTTCGACATGATGGTCGCCATACAGCCCACCCTCAATGAGGCTGTCATCGAGCAGCTATCGCCGCAAGCCCTCGGGAAACGCGGCCTCAAGCTGCTCACGCAATACGTGGAGCTGTTCGCCGATCTGCCCAAGGAGATACGCCGCGGAATCTACACGGTCAAGACCGGCAATCTGAAAATACGCGTGGAGCTGAGCCAGCTGGATGAAATCCAACGTACGTTCGCGCGAGGCTTCCGCGTGCTGGCCCTGGCCGGCATTACCTCGGCCGTGCTGATCGGGGGCGCCATTTTCAAGGCCCTGGCGAAAAAACCGGATCCGGAATAGCTCCAGCGTGAAGTTCGATCTCGGCATCCTCGCCACGCAGCCCGTTCCGGAGATCGTGAGGCAGGTGCAGCTCGCCGAGTCGCTCGGCTTCGACACGGTGTGGATGACGGACACGCACCTCGTCTGCCGCGAGCTCTGGGTCACGCTGACCGCCTGCGTCCTCGGGACGCGACGCATCAAGCTGGGGCCCGGGGTGACGGTGCCGCACTCGCGGCACGTGTCGGTGACGGCCAGTGCCATCTTGACGCTCGACGAGCTGGCGCCTGGCCGCATCGTGCTGGGTCTTGGCACGGGCGGAAGCTCGGCTCAGACCATGGGTCTCCGCCTCGACCAGGTGGGCCGCGCGCGCGCCCTCGAGGCGATGGCGACGGACGTCCGGCGGCTGATGCGGCGCGAGCCCATCCGATTCGAGAGCGGCACGGAAGGCAGGCTAGCCTGGCTCGACGCGCCCCGCGAGGTTCCGCTCTATCTTGCGGGCTCGGGACCGCGGATGCTGGCGACGGCGGGAAAGCTCGGCGACGGCGTGATGATGTACGTGGGCACCTCTCCGGCCATCCTCGAGGCCGGTCTCGAATGCGTCGCGAAGGGAGCCGCCGCGGGCGGCCGCACGCTCGACGATCTCGAGGTGGTCTCGTGGACGCCCACGGCCCTATCCCGCGATCCCGTTCAGGCGCGCGACCACGTGCGAGGCCGCGTCGCCTCCGCGCTGCGCCACCCGCTTCCCGTCGAGCTGCCGCCCGAGGATCAGGCGGCGATCAAGCGGGTGCGGGAATCGTACGACGCTTTCGAGCATGCCACCGCGGGCTCGCGCCACCGGGAGCTCGTTCCCGATCATCTCGTGGACCTGATCGCATTGGCCGGCACGCCCGAGGAAGTCAGGGGCCAGGTGCAGCGCGTGGCCGGCGTGCGCGGGATCGACAGGATCGCCATCCTCCCCCAGGCGCCGGGCCAGGGCTTCCAGCAGCGCGACGAGATCCTGAAGATGTTCGCCGACGGCGTGATGGCTCGCGTCGGCTAGCCGCCATGAACCGGAGATCCGTGAAGGCGCTCTTCCTTGCGCTAGCTCTCGTGGCCTCCGCGCTTTCCCTCGTCCGCTCCCCCGCGCCCACGCCGGCGCACGCCAAGGCTGCGCCGATCACCCGGGCAGGGGAGATCAACGGCGCGCCGTACCTCATGCAGGTCCCGGCGGACTGGCGCGGCGGGGTCGTCGTGTACGCGCACGGCATCCAGCGAGGCGTTGGACCGGGTGATGTCACCGCGCCGCCCTTGGGGAGCCACATCCTCGACGAGGGGCATGCCTGGATCGCCTCCGGTTACCGCGAGCGCGAATACCGGCCCGACGTGGCCGTCGAGGATCTCCTCGCGGTGCGCGCGCTGTTTCTCAAGGAATACGGCCCTCCGCGCTGGAGCATCATTTACGGGCAATCGATGGGCGGGCACGTCGCCGTCGCCTCCCTCGAGCTGCATCCTGGCGTCTACCAGGGGGGTCTCACGGAGTGCGGGCTCGTCGACGGCATCGGCATCGCCGACTATCTCCTCTCGTACACGGCTGCCGCGGAGCTGATTTCCGGCGTGCCGCTGCTCGACGCTTCGGACCAGGCGGCCTTTTCCGACATGCTCAACACGCGTGTCGTGCCGATCCTCGGCGCGCCCGGCTCGTTCACGGCGCGCGGCCGCCAGTTCGACAGCGTCGTCAAATACCTGATGGGCGCCGACCAGCGGGGCAACGACCTACCCCTGCGCGCCCAGGGTCTCCCGCGCCGCTACCTGCTGAACTTCGGCTACCGGCATCCCGACATCGAGAAGGATCCGAGGCCCGGCGCGCGCGCTGCGACCAACGCGCACATCCGCTATCGCATCGATCCGGGCCTCGGCCTGACCGAAGACGAGCTGAACGCTCGCGTGCGCCGGTTCCGGCCGGCACGGAATGCCCGGACGCCGGGCGTCGATCCCGTGTTCGCGGAGCGCACCGGCCGTCTCACCGTGCCTATGCTCACGCTCCACGAGACAGGCGACGCGTGGGTACCGCTGAGCCTCGAGCAGTCGTACCGGCGGCGCACCATCGCGGCGGGAACGGCGCACCTGCTCGTCCAGCGAGCGTACCGGGCGCCGAGCCACTGCGCGTTCGACGGCCTAGTGCGCGAGCAGGCGTTCGACGACCTCGTCGCATGGATGGAGCGCGGGGTGAAGCCCGAGGGCGAGGACCTGCTCGCAAGCGACCTGTCGCGCGTGGGGATGAAGTGGACGCCGATCCTGGATCCGGATGACCCGCTCGCGCCCAAGCGCTGACCCCGTTGATCAGCGGGAGAGGAGCACCACGCCCAGCACGATCAGCACGGCGCCCGCGGCCACGCGCCAGCTGAACTTCTCCGCCGCGATCGGGAAGAGATACGCGAGCAGGAGCACGAACAGCGGCGCCGTGCCGGCCAGCGGGATGACCACGCTGACCTCGCCGAAGCCCAGCGCCAGCAGCACGAGAAAGACGCCGGAGTTTTCGGCTATCCCGCCGCCGATGAAGTAGAGGAGACTCCGCCGGTCGCAGCGCAGCGCGCCCCGGTTCCCCGAGGCCATGACGAACGTGCTGGAGGCGATCATGGCCGCCGTGATGTTGATGGCGGAGTCGAAGAGCGGGCCCGCGTGGCCCAGGCCCATCTTGCGCGCTATCGCGACTACGCCGAAGCAGGACGCCGAGAGAAACGGGTAGATGAGATGGCGAGGCTCGAAGCCCGCGTGCTTGCCGCTCAGCGAGAGCAGGATGGTGCCAAGCACGATGACCATGGTGCCCGCGACGATGGGCAAGGTCACGTGCTCGCCCAGCACGATGATGGCCAGCACAGTAGAGATGAGCGGAGCCAGGTTGTTGATGGCGGCGGCGACCGAGGCGCCCACCTTCTGGATGGCGACGACCCTGAAAAAGCGGCCGAAGGTGGTGCCGACCACGCCGGAGAAGACGAAATACGGCACCGCCCGCCAGTTGTATTCGCTGAAGGGCACGAGCACGAGGACGGCTGACCAGAGCCCGATCACGCCGACGGCAATGTTGATCCAGAACCCGGCGTAGAAATTCGACCGGCGCAGGCCGCGCTGGATGAGGGTCGTCGCGACGGCCGCGCACAGGGCGCTCGACAGCGCCATAGCCTGCGGCGGCGGCGTCAATGCGGACTCAGCCGATCCCGATGACTTCCGGCTTCATGGAGGTGTGAAGCTTAGTCTGGCGGGCAGAAAGCGTCAAGGACTGGTAGGGTGTGGGGCCATGAAGGGAACCACTCGCGCGGGTCTGGGCTTCGCCGAAATCGTCGAGTCGGGTCCGGCCGTGCTCGAGGTTACGAGCGCCGCGCCGGGGCCTCGCGGAAGCCTGCCGCTCACGGCCGAGATGCTCCGCGACAGCCCGAGCGGCGACATCTTCGGGCTGACGCAGAACGCGGGCATGGGCTGGGATCCGCGCGAGCTGGGCCGCCCGCAGTACCTCATGCTCTCGACACAGGGTGGCGTGCGCGCCGCCGACGGCCGCCCCATTGCGCTCGGCTACCACACCGGGCACTGGGAGGTCGGCCTCCTCATGCAGGCCGCGGCTGAGGAGTTGGCGCGCCTTGAATGCCTGCCCTTCGCCGCCTTCTGCTCCGATCCCTGCGACGGGCGCACACAGGGCACGACGGGCATGATGGACAGCCTCGCGTA
>WNFP01001134.1_pt1 | contig 27034 bp, 19 predicted proteins | sample 5400201 | NCBI WGS metagenome assembly WNFP01 (sample SAMN13153355, study PRJNA577476) | soil metagenome | isolation source: 115 cm saprolite under Madrone tree | place: USA:California | collected 2016-06-14 | reverse complement strand
CATGCGCATCGATACTGTTTTCGACCAACTCGGCGATGGCCTTAAGCGGATTGCTTTGCGACAGGGCAATGATACGGATAGCATTCCAATCATCGCCGATCCGCAATTTACCGCTCTCTGATTCCTTCGATTTGGTCGCACTCGTCTTCGCCACAGTGACAACGAACTCCGCCGGTTGGGGTAAGGCAGGGAGGAACGATCTCAGCCTGCCATCAGTCACCTACTATATCGAGGGCTTTAGCTCCCGGGCAAGGTTGGCTCAGTAGCGGGCACGCAGATCAAACTGAATGGGAATGTGCTTCAATTCATCAAGGATAATTCCGCCGCCGGCGTTATCCACCTCCGTGACCTCGACTACCGGCACGACAATCGGGAGTTCCCTCGCCTGCCTAGCTTCAATACAGCCGCGCTGCTCAGGCGAACACAAGCCGGTGTCATGCCAGTGTCATGCGAATGGCGATCAACAGCGGCGAATGACGATGAAAACTGAAAAGAGAAAGTGAATTTGAGTTCGTCGCGTTTGATCAGAACTTGCTGCATCCCTTCGATTTTTCTCGGCTCCGACAACTTGTGATTAAATGGTCTCAAGGCTGTTAACCGAAGGGTTACCAGTTTTGAATCTAGCCCGGGGAGCCCACCTCAGATTTCTGAGCCATTTGGAAGAGCACATTCGGGTCACCACTGAAGAATCGTTGGCTCAAACTCAAATCAGATCCCTATAAATCATGAACGCGCTGCTTAGCTGCCGCGCGTTGCTTTGAGCCTCAAGGATGGTGTGCTGAATGTAGTTCCATTCGCTTACAAACCAGACTACTCGCGTAGAAACACCCACGTCCCCAAGGGAAATGCCTGGGCATCTTGCCCGCGGGTCATGCGTGTGCGCGGGCACTCTCGGGTGAATTGTTCACTTTGGAGGGAAATTCTTGAACAACTTCTCGATTTCTTTCCCTAGTTTCTTTTCTTCCTTCTTCGGATTGTCCGGCAAGGCGTCAGTGGCCCAGCCACGCCATACCAGCTGTCTTGATCTTGAGTCAAACGATCGACGACGAGCGTGCCCACGGCAAGACCCGCAAGGGACAAGGCCTACAGCGATTCTTGAAGTTCGAGTTTTCATTTTAACCTCATAGAGTTTTTTGCTTACTCTCCGTCATTCCTTCTGATTTGGACAATGGTGAGGCAAGTGCGATTCCACCGCGACGTAGAGAGGACACTGCACGGCATAGCCATCATCAGGAGCGGGTTAGGTCCAGCAGGCGTAGGAGATGAGGCAGAGGAAGTCGCACGGAATGCCGGTATACCGACATGTGGCCGACAACGGCCGTGGAAGCCATTTTCTCAAACTTGCAGACGGCTCGTCCCTTGGCGCGACACGTCCGGTGAATGGGTTGCCGTGACTTTAGTGACGGACGCCTGGCCCAGGAAGAGGCGTCCGGAATCCTTAGCTGTTCAGTCCTGGCGGAGGGCCCTGATTGGATCGATCCGGCTGGCGCGGCGGGCCGGTCCAAAGCTGGCCAGAAGCGCGGCAAACACCAGCACAGGAATCATGATGATGAAAGTGGATGGCTCGTTGGACTGCATTCCGTCTACTGTATGCATCAATACGCGTCCTGCCGCCAGAGCCGCAAGTATGCCTACTCCCACTCCGACGAAAATCATTCCAAGGCTTTGCCGGAGCACCATCCGCGTAACTTGGCCAGCGGTCGCCCCAAGCGCCATGCGCACGCCAATTTCCGATACCCGCTGTCCGGTCAAGTAGGCCAGTACCCCATAAATGCCGATGCACGCAAGAAGCAAAGCCAAGCCTGCAAAGATGGCGAACAGCAGCAAAAGGAAACGCTGTGTGGCGATCGTGTCTTTGGCGAGCTGCTCCATGGTGTGAACCTCGTAGAGCACTTGATCGTCGGAAACGCCGCGCACCTCGCGGCGCAAGGGCTCGACGACGCTCAGTGGGTCGATACCCGTGCGGAGGGCGATCGACATGAGCTCGGACCAGCGCCGCAGGAGCTCGTCGGGGACCTGGGCGAAGGGATAATAGAGTTGCGCGCGTACTTGAGCCTGGTCGTCGGCGGCCAGCCCCCATTGGCGCACATGGCCCACGATGCCGACGACGGTGACGGGGTCAGGACCGATCCCGATCCACACGTGCTTGCCGATGGGGTCCTGCCCGGGGAAAGCCTGCTGCGCCATTACGTCATCGATCACCGCGACAGGTTCGCGGCCCTTACGGTCCTGATCGTTGATGAAGCGTCCCCGGCGGAGCGGGATTCCCGCGACTTCCAAGTAATCCGGCGTCACACTGTTCGCCAGGACGAACGGCCGCTTGTCCTCCGGCGCAGCGGCCGCGGTGAGGTCATAGCCGATCGTATTGTTGCCTTCGCGCATCGGAACCGTATCGAGCATGGCGATTGCTTGCACTCCCGGCACTCGGCGAGCGCGGTCTCCCGCAACGGTACGCGCTCCGGCACGCAAGGTTTGTTCCAATTCGCGGACCGGAGTGCGGAGAGCCGGTGCCAATCCAAAAAGAAGACTACTCCACAATGAAATCACCAACGCAAACAACAGCACATGCCAATCGAGCTGAACCTCTTCCGCACGCGGCAAAGTCCCTGGCCAGAACGCCACAAATGGGCGAATGCCTATGGCAGCAATCCAGACGCCAAGGAGGCCTCCGGAAAGTCCCAACACCGCGCTCTCCGTTAGACATTGTCGTGCAAGCCGGCCCCGGCCGGCACCGAGTGCCACGCGAATCGCCAGCTCACGCTCCCGTGAAACAGCGCGGGCCAGCAGCAGGCTCGCTACATTGGCGCAAGCGATCAGCAGGACCAGGCTGACCGCACCGAGCAGCAGCCAGAGAGTGGACCGCGTATCCCCAACGTCCGGGCGAAGCGGCTCGGCGATGAACGTTCGGCCCTTGTTGGAGTCCGGGAACTGCTGAGCGAGGCGGCGTCCGACGAGCGCGAGCTCGGCTTGCGCCTGGCCTAGTGTCGTGCCGGAATGGAGCCGTGCCCAAACACCGAAGCGGTGCGCCCGGCGGCTCTGCATTCTGGGCGACGTGTTTTGACCGAGCGGCGTAAAGACATCTAGTTCGTTATCGTCCAGCCGAAAGCCTGCGGGTGTGATCCCTACGATGGTGTAAGGTTTTCCATCGAAAACGAGCCGCATACCGATTGCCGCGGGGTTTGCGGCGAAATGGCGCTGCCAAAAACTGTGGCTGAGAATCACCACGGGCGGCGCTCCCGGCCGATCTTCCTCTGGCAAGAACATGCGTCCAGGCGCAACGTTTACACCCAGGAGGGAGAACAGCTCGGATGACATTTCGAGGCCGTCAATGTACTCAGCCGGACCGGGAACGCTGACCGTACCTCGGCTGATGCTCCACGCAGCCATGTCCAGAGAGCGGCTCTCGCGTTTGCAGTCCAGATAGTTCGGATAAGTGAATGCCCAGAGATTGCCCTGCGGGGTGCTCCAGTCGGTCTGTTCCTGCAGCCGGACCAGCCCGCCGGGGTCGCCATAGTGAAACGGTTTGAGTAGGACACCGTTGACGACGGTGAACATCACAGTTGTCGCGCCGCTGCCCAGGGCAAGAGTCAACAAAGCGACTGCCGCGAACCCGGGTTGCTTTCGCAACATACGAAGGGCGTAGCGGAAATCCTGCAGCAGATCCTCCATCCACCGCGTGCCGCGAGCATCACGGCAGTTTTCTTTCACCTGTTCCGGGCCGCCAAGAGCGAGCCTGGCCTGCCGCCGCGCTTCGTCTGGGGAGAGGCCTTGTGCGATCAACTCGCTCGCGTGCTGTTCGAGATGGAAGCGCAGCTCTTTTTCGAGTTGATCTTCCATCTTCTTTCGGCGCAACAGACGCTGCCACCAGTTCATTCCGCACCTCCCTCGGACAGCTTGAGGACCAGCCCGACGGCGTCAATCAAGCGCTGCCAGCTCGCGGCTTCTGTCTCGAGCTGCGTCCGTCCCTTCCGCGTCAGGCGATAGAATTTTGCCTCACGCCCGCTCTCTGTCTCCTCCCAATCCGCAGCAAGGAGACCGCGGTTCTCGAGGCGGTGCAGCGCCGGATATAGCGAACCTTGCGGAACCTGCACCACGCCGCGCGAGACCTGTTCCAGGCGTTGCGCAATGGCGTATCCGTGCACCGGGCCGAGTGCGACCACTTTCAGGATTAGTAAGTCCAGGGTTCCTTGCGGGAGATCGGATTTCTCTGCCATAGCATGCCTCCGCCTTCTACCTATGTAGCATAGGATATGTAGAAGCGCAAGGTATGTGTCAGCCTGCTACGGTTGGTGGGCGACCGTTACTCTATTTCGTAAACGGAACGGGGCGGTCGTAGCCGGTCATTTCCAGATAGCCTACTCCACTCAGCGATTGCGGACCGCGCTGGCCGCTGAGAACAATGGCACCTTCCCAATAATTTGGAGCGAATCCCGTTTTGCCGGTCAGCTCCTGCGATTCGATCGAAGTCTTCGCTTCCAGTTCGATGCTCAATTTTGGAATGGCAACTCTCCAATGGATTGGATAGCGCGCGCCCGTAATTGGGCTTGCCCAAATTTCGTCAGCCGGCTGCAGGTTGAAATCAGCAGAACGCAAATGGGTCGTCTTTCCGTTGGCATCGACGTACGTGCCGGCCGAGTGGGGATCAATCGAGCCATCCTTGTGTCGAATGTGAAAGAGCATCAGCTCCGTATTGTCCGCTAGTTGCAGACTCAGCCAGTCCCAGCCAATCTGTTCGGAGTCAAGCTGGTGTGTGAAGAACTCGTGGTCCATCCAACTGGCCCCGCTCACTTCAACCCTATTGTTACCGACGTCGATTACTCCGGAAGTCCAAAGCCGCGTAAAAGAAATATAGTGCGAGGCGCGGCCCGGCCCTTCCGCCTTTTGGCTGACGCCCCTTTCACCGTGAATGACAGGAGGTTTTGCCGGGTGCAGCGTCAAATGCAGTTGAAAGCGCTCGTCGATCGCTCGAAGCTCCTGATTGTCGCCACGCCATTGAATCTGCCAATTGCCGTTCCAAATGCGGCCAAGGGATTCATTCCCGGCAGCGATCCCCGGGCCGGATCGATTCGTTCGTTCGGAGTGATAAAACTTCCCGCCGTCCAGATCGCTCAGCGCGAGATGCGCGAAGTAGAGATCCCGCAGTTCCCAAGCGGCAGTCTTCGCGGGATCGCGGCTAACTCCCTGCCGGAAGAAAGTCAGCTCAAATCCAAACCGGTGGCCGTCCGCCGATTTCAGATTCCCAGTGTAGTACCACCATTCGGTTTGATACTCCGGATGATTGAAATGATCGCGCGGGAACTCGTAGCAGTATCCCGGCAAAGCAGTTCGGTATTGCGCGGCAAGAGGCTGCAGGAGAAGTACCGCTGGGGCGACAAACGCGAGCTTACTCCTCATGGACGACCTCTAGGGGGTTCAGGCCCACTGCAACTTGCGCCGGGTATAGTCCCGCAAGTACCGTCGCCAAGTACACGACCGTCAGTGCACCGAGCAGAATTTCTACCGGCAAGTGGAACCGGATCGTCCAGCCGAAGGACTGTTTGTTGATCACGTAGATGAGGATCAGCGACAGCGCAAAGCCCAGAGCCACGCCGGCAAGATTGGCGAGAAGTCCGAGCAAACCGGCTTCGACGAGAATCAGCTTGCGAACTTGCCCCGTGGCTGCGCCAAGAAATTGTAGCAGGCCAAGCTCGCGCCGCCGATCAATCACCAGAGCAAGAAGCGCTCCGGCAACGCCCATTACCGCGACGATGACCGCCACTGCTTCCAAAGCGTAGGTTATGGCAAAGGTGCGGTCGAAGATGCGAATCGCTTCCGCCCGCAAGTCCCGATTCGAAAACATCAGCACGCGGTGGCCGGCGGACGCTCTTTCGATTTCAGCTCGAACCACGTCTAGGTGCGCTCCCGGAGAAACATAAATGGCGAGGTTCGAGGGCGCGGGATCGGGCAAATACCGAAGCATGGTCTTGCGGTCCATTAGGATGCCGCCGCGCTCGCTGGAGTAATCATAATAAACGTCGGCGATGCGGAAGGTTGCCCTCGTCTCGCCAAGCGAAAGTGTCAGCGAATCACCTGCCTTCAGGTGATGCTTGTACGTAAAGGGCTCGCTGACGATCACGGCGTTCGAATCGCGCAACTCCGCGAGGACTTGCTCCTTGGGCCGTCCGGAGAAAAAATCAGAATTGCGGTACGGGCGCAGGACGTTCAGGTCCGCGGAAGCAAGCGTAGCCGGCATGTTCTCAAAGTTGATCTCATAGGCGCGCAGGCGATCGACCGCCGCCACGCCGGGCACTCTCGCAATCTCTTCCGCCAAACCGGAAGAAAGGGTTGGATGGCGATCTGCGGCGGCGGAGCCAGTTGGGCGCAAATACAGATCGGCGGGCAACTGATGGCCCATCCAAACCATGACAGTCTGGCGGAAGCTGCCAACCATGATGCCGACCGCGGTCATCATCGCAATGGCGGTTGAAAGCGCGCCGACGAGAACGGAAGTTCGGCGCAAGGAGGCCGCCAGGCTTCGCGAGGCGAGCATCGCTTCCACGCCGAGAAGCTTGCCAAGAAGTTTGGAAGAAAGTGAAGTCAGGGCGTCAACAAATGCCGGAATCGCAAGCGCCGATGCTACGACGAGAAGGATAGCGGCAAGATAGCCCAGCAACGGTTTGCCGGCGATCGCGGGGGCTCGAGAAGCGGCGGCTGCGGCCAGACCGAACATAAGAGCCATCCCTATGTCTCGCCCTTTTTGAAGGTGCACGTCATATTCCCGCCGGCCCCGCGCCATTGCTTGTACGGGCGAGACCAGCGAAGCCTCGCCCGCCGGGGAATAGGCCGACGCGACCGCAACTCCCACGCCAATCGCGATCGCTAGAAAAACAGATGCGGCATTCAGCTCAATAATTCCCGGGCGGCTGCTGACGTATAGCGATTCCACGGTGGCAGACATCAATCGAACCGCGCCAGTGGCCAGGAAGCGACCCAGGGGAATCCCGATCAAAGCGCCGGCAATGCCGAAGCAGGCCGCTTCGCCGACGAATGCGGAGAGAATGACACGCCTGCTGGCGCCGAGGGCGCGCACGATTCCAATTTCCGGGCGACGGCGAACCACCGAAACAGAAATCGTGTTGTAGATGAGGAAAGCACCCACAACAAGAGATATGTAGCTCAGGAGCCGCAAGTTCCACCGGAAGGCCGCCAGCATGCGACGATTCTCGTTCGTGCCCGTGCCTTGTGGACGAACTTCCGCGCCAGCGGGAAGCACGCCTCGCAAACGCTGCTGCCACTCTTCCAGGCCAGGAGTCTCGGGCACTTTCAGGAGGATGCGATCGACACGGCCAAAGCGCACCAGTGCATGTTGGGCAGCGGCGAGGTCCATCACAATGGCGGATTCGTTGCCGTTTGAATCGGCATAAACGCCCCGCACGCTGTAACTGTGAACTTGATCGTTGATGAGCAGCTCGACGCGGTCGCCCGTCTTGTAGCCAGCGCTCGACCCCACCCAAATGCTGTCTGAATCACCAAGATGTTCGAACGCCTGTTCCGAAGCATCCTGCGCCTGCGACCCCGCGATCTTTGGGGATTCACTTTGCGCGAAAGCGCTGCCTTCTGCGACCAGATCCAGCCCGATGAGAGGAAACGACTTTTTTGTATTCACGATCACCGCGTAGTCTTCGATGCGCGGTGAGACTCGAATCGGATAAGGCAGCGTTGCTAGCGTGCCGACGACGTTTTCCGGCACGCCTCCGGCAGTGACGACTTCCAGATCGCTATCGCCCGCCAGCGTTTCCATCGAACTGCGGAAAGAGCCGGTCGCCGCGCCTCCCGCAAGATCGATAGCCAGCACAACCGCGACGCCCAAGGCGATGGCCAGGATCGTCAGCGAAGTCCGGACCGGCTCCCGGAAGAGCGGGCGCACCATCAATCGGTAAAAGAGCACCAGTAGAGTCATTTCAGCGCCGCGAGACTTCCTGAATTTTTCCGTCGCGCAACCGAACGAGCGTGTTCGCGAGCGATGCGGCCTCGAGACTGTGAGTCGCCATAATGGTCGCGGTGTTCTGCTCTCGGGTGAGTCGCCGGAGCAATTCAAGAATCAAGCCGCCCGTCGTGGTGTCGAGATTGCCGGTGGGCTCGTCGGCCAGCAGGATACTTGGTGAATGGATGAGCGCGCGTGCAATCGCGACACGCTGCATCTGCCCGCCGGAAAGCTGGTGAGGATAGCGATCGCCGAGACCGTCGAGTTCCACCCAGGCAAGCCGTTCCCGTGCCGCCTCGCGCGGATTTGGCTTCCCGGCGAGGAGCAGCGGCAGCTCGACATTCTCGAATACCGTAAGCGTGTGCAGCAATTGAAACGACTGAAAAATGAAGCCAATTCTCTCGCGACGCAATCGCGTCAAGCCGCTGTCCTTCAACGACAACGTCGCAACTCCGTCCAGAAGCACGTTGCCCGACGTAGGAAAATCCATTGCGCCTGCCAAATTGAGCAGCGTGGATTTCCCACAGCCGCTGCGTCCTACCAAAGCCACAAATTCGCCTCGCTCAACACTGAGGGAAACACCGTTGAGTGCATGCACGCGCTGGCCGTCCGTCAAATAATCCTTTGAGACCTCTTGCAACGAAAGTATCGGCATATCGATTCGCTAGCGGGCCACATTCTCACTATTTGCCCTGGTCGTAGCTCACCGATTATACGGTGCGACTGAAGGGCACCGAACGCGAATATGCCTCCAGCTCGGACAGACCGCTTTAAGGAAACTAGCATTGAGCCTGGGTTACTCCTGTTATAGACTTCGCAGTCACCAATTTTCACACGCTCTCTTCAGGGGCCTGGCTGACAAGGACACGAATAGCGTTTTAGAGGGGACAGCCACGCCCGGTTCGCAAAAGTAGCCGGAGTCTCATTGAGGCGGTACGCCGAGGCCAGTTTCACGACCGCGGCGCCAAGGAGGTATGGATGCTGTTTGCATCTTCTGTCGCGGTATCCCACCGAGCGCTCGCAACTATCGATCTCGTGATCATCGGGGTTTATTTCGCCATCGTCTTCGGCATTGGCATGTACTTTGCCAGGAAGGAACGCACTTCCGAGGATTATTTCCTCGCGGGCCGCGACATCGGATGGTTTTTCATTGGCGCATCCTTGTTTGTCTCGAATATTTCCACAGAACACTTCATCGGATTGTCCGGCACGGGCGCCTCATCTGGACTGGCGGTCGGCCATTTCGAGTGGCTAGCTTGCCTGATCCTGCTGATTCTCGGCTGGGTGTTCGTCCCCTTTTACTTGCGCTCGAACGTATTCACCATGCCGGAATTCCTAGAACGTCGTTTTAACCGTCAATGCGCCGTCTACTTGGCCGCGATCTCCATCGTCGCCTACATCTTCACGAAAATCTCTGTGCAGCTCTACGCCGCCAGCGTCGTGCTGGAGCGGGTCGCCGGCTGGAAGCTATGGGAGACAGCCGTGGTTCTGGTTATCGCCACCGGCATTTACACCGTCGCGGGGGGGTTGGCCGCAGTCATCTATACGGACACGGTGCAGACTCTGATCCTCATCACCGGGGCGGTCGCCCTTACCATCATTGGTCTGGGACGCGTTGGTGGCCTGGAACATCTCCGCACCATGGTCCCTCCCGATTATTTCCACATGATAAAGCCTTCCTCGGATTCGAACTTCCCGTGGACGGGCATCTTTTTCGGCGCGCCGATCCTTGGCATCTGGTACTGGTGTACGGACCAGGTGATTGTGCAGCGCGTGCTCTCGGCGCGCGATGAGGGTCATGCAAAGGCCGGAACGATTTTTGCCGGCTTCCTGAAAATCCTGCCCGTGTTTATGCTCGTCCTTCCCGGCATCATCGCATTTGCACTGTTTCCTGAACAGGTAAAAAAGCCTGATTTCGCCTATCCTACTCTCGTCCTCAACTTGTTGCCGGTCGGACTAGTTGGCCTGGTCATGGCTGCCCTGCTTGCTGCGGTCATGGGGGCGATGAGTTCGGTGTTCAACTCGGCTTCCACGCTGGTCACTCTTGATTTTTACAAGAAGCTCCGTCCACTGGCTTCCGAGAAGCAGTTGGTGAATTTTGGCCGCGTGGCAACGGGCGTGATGGTGCTGCTGGGCTTGCTGTGGGTGCCGTTCATTCACTACATCAGCAGCCAGCTCTACATCTACCTGCAAAGCGTCCAGGCCTATATCAGCCCGCCAATCTCGGCCTGTTTCATCCTTGGAATCCTGTGGCCGCGCGTCAATGGGTCGGGCGCCATTGCGTCGCTGCTTACCGGCTTCGTGATGGGCGCCACGCGCTTCGTCATGGAACTTGCCGATCGTGCCAGCGGCGGCCACTTTGAATCCTCCGTTGCCCGCTGGATCATCGACATGAACTTCCTGCATTACGCGATTTTCATGTTCGTGGTCTGTGCTGTCGTGCTGATCGGGGTCAGCCTGATGACGCCGGCCCCGGACCGCAAACGCCTCGCCGGCCTGACCTTCGCAACCGTGGACGACAAAATGGAGACGGTGGCTGTCGGCATACCGCAGCGCAAGCCTGCGCACGAGACGCCTACGGAGCATGCCATCAATGTCGTCTTCAGCCTGATGTTACTGGCCACCGTCGTGGGGCTTTGGATTTATTTCCGATAGGAGCGAGCGGAAAACCGATTCGATGAGTACAAGCGCCATCCGCGCCTTGAAGCCGAACGTGACGCAGGAAGAGGCCGTGCGCGCATTTTCCGGCAAAGGCGTATCCGCGCTCTATTGGCGAATGCGCAGCGGCCCCTTGCGGCGAATTGCCGACGCCTACGTTCCGTATTTTTTGTACCGCGTGAAGTGCGCGGGCGCGCCGGCGCGGCTTTTCGCCATCGATGCCGTGGACGGTTCGCTGGACCTGTTCGAATTCCCGCGCATCCCCGTTGAACGGGAGTTGCAGGCGTTGGAAGGACGCAACCGGCTGACCGCGACTCTGACCGAAGAGCGGGCTGCGGAGCTGTTGCGCGACAAAGTCTTGCGCGTCATTTTTCAGCAGGGCTTTTTCAAGATTCGCGACGGTCGTCTGGAGATCAATCCCGTGGGCTGCGAGTTGCATCTGCCGTATTGGCTTGGTTTCCACGAGCGTGATGGATCGGTGCGTTGTCGCGTGATGGATGCGGTTAGACGCCGAATCGAAGGTGCAAAAGCGTCGGCGTTTTTTGAACAGTGGCTCGCAGCTTGATACGACGGGTCGGGGCCGGATCGTTTCTGCGCAATTAGGAAACTCGCCTGGTCGTCTTCACTTTTCTTCGCTTCCCGGGGAGGATTGCCGTGACAAGTTTTGCTCGAAGCATCGGAATCGGACTGTTTGCCTCCGTCCTAGCAAGCGGAGTTGTTTTCGCGCAAGGCTGGCAACACATTGGCAATGTGCAGCGGGCAGAAAAATTCCAAGACGGAATCGAGTTGACGGCCGGTGCGGCAAAAGTTCGCGTTACGCAGGTGTACAACGGAGTCGTACGCGTGCGCGTCGCTCCCGACGGACACTTTCCAAAGGATGCTTCCTGGGCCCAGGTCGAGACGGCCATGGACCACAAGAGTATCCCCGTCGAGATCCACGACGACAAGAATGAAGTGAAGATGACGGTTGGAAATGTTCGCGTTTCAATCAGGAAGTCGCCTTTGCTTATCAATTTTTCTGACGCGACCGGGACAGTCTATCTCGCCGATGAACCGAGTTTGCCGATGGCCTGGAACGGCAAGCGCGTGCATGTCTGGAAAAAAATGCCGGCGGATGAAAATTATTTTGGGTTGGGCGACAAAGCCGGACCCATGAACCGCCGGAACCGCGCCTTTACGAACTGGAACACCGATGAATTCGGCTGGCAGGAGTCGACGGACCCGTTGTATAAGACCATTCCCTTTTTCATCGGTTTGCGCGATGGCCTCGCTTATGGCCTTTTCTTCGACAACACCTATCGAAGCGTTTTTGATTTTGGCAAAGAGTCGCGAGACTATTTTTCCTTCGGCGCCGAAGGCGGGGAGCTGAACTACTACTTCATTGCCGGACCAGATCCCAAGAAAATCGTCGAAGAATATACTGGCATGACGGGACGCTCTCCGCTGCCCCCGCTTTGGACCCTGGGCTACCAGCAATCCCGCTACTCCTACTACCCCGAATCGCGAGCGCGGGAGATCGTCAAGACGCTTCGCGAGAAAAAGATACCCGCGGATGCCATCTATTTCGATATCGATTATCAGCAGGGCAACGCGCCTTTCACGATCAACCGGGAATATTTCCCGACTTTCGAGAAAATGATTGCGGATTTTCGTGCTCAGGGAATGCACACGATTTTGATCACCGACCTTCACATCAAGAAAGACCCTAACCATGGCTATGTGCCGTACGATTCGGGAATGAAGAACGATGCGTTCGTGAAGAATCCCGATGGATCGGTTTTCGTCGGCACGGTCTGGCCCGGCGATAGTGTGTTTCCAGATTTTACTTTGACTCGCGTGCGGGATTGGTGGGGCGGTCTCTATAAAGACTTCGTCCGCATGGGGGTGGCGGGCTTCTGGAATGACATGAATGAACCGGCGCTGTTCCTTCGCGCCGATAAAACCATGCCGCTTGATACTGTGCATCGCCTGGACGATGGAACCACGCTCGACCATCGCGCCATTCATAATGCATACGGCATGCAAAATGTGCGAGCGACTTACGACGGGTTGCGCAAACTGCAGGCGAACGAGCGGCCGTTCGTGCTCACACGCGCGGCCTATTCTGGAGCTCAGCGCTATGCCGCCACCTGGACCGGCGACAACAGCAGCACCTGGAATCATCTGAAGATGAGCACGCCGATGCTCTTGAGCATGGGAATCTCCGGTTTCCCGCTCATTGGCGATGACATCGGCGGCTTTGCCGGCTCGCCGACGGCTGATTTGTTGACGCGCTGGTTCGAAGTCGGAGCGTTGAATCCCATTTACCGCGATCACACGGCGAAGGGTACGGCGGATCAGGAGCCGTGGGTGCATGGCCCGGAACACGAGGCCATTCGCAGAAAATACATCGAGCTGCGCTACGTGCTGATGCCCTATCTCTATACCGGCATCGAAGAAGCCTCGCGCACCGGATTGCCATTGATGCGCCCCGTATTTCTCGAATATCCACAAGCATCTGACCATTACGGAAACAATCGGGATTTTCTTTTTGGACGGGACTTCTTTGTCGCGCCGATAACCACGGAAATGGTGGATGCCGAAGAAATCTCATTGCCTCCGGGCGACTGGTACGACTTCTGGACAAATACGAAGCTGTCGAGCAAGGAGAAGTTTTCGCTGCACCCGCGTCTCGACGAGATGCCCCTCTACGTGCGCGCAGGAGCCATCGTCCCGATGCAGCCCTTGGTGCAATCCACAGAGGAGAAGCCGAACGGGCCGCTCGAGCTGCGCGTCTATCTGCCCAACAGCGCATCGAACAGCGATTGCCGTGGAACACTTTATCAGGACGACGGACACACGTTCGCGTACCAGAAGGGCGAGATCCTCCGCGTCAGCTATTCCTGCCAGGTTTCGAATGGCTCCGTGACGGTGACGAGCAACGTCGAAAAAAATGCGTATCAGCCTTGGTGGAAGAGCGCGCAAGTGACGTTGTTCGGCGCCACCGCCCAGCCAAAGGAAGTTCACATTGGAGAACAGATTACCCGGGAATGGCGCTATGACAACCTCGCTCACACCATTACGCTCACCGTGCCCGACGCCGTAAAGAATTGGGTGGTTCGCCTGGCCTATTAAGCGGTACGCGCGACGCGTTCAATTCAGAGAAAAAATCGAAAGAGATTGTCCCGGCAAAGTAACGTGGAGCTCTTTCCCAGCCACCTCACCTTTCGCTTCCCCGAAGAGCAGTGTAATGGCCACTGCCTTCTGCGCTGGCGTGTCCGCCAGTGGAATGTGTAGCTCCCGCTGCTGATCGGCATTGTTAAACGCGACCACGAGACGTTCTTCCTCTAATTCGCGGGCAAAAACGTAAGATGATTCATCGGAAGCCAAGTGCCATAGCTGGCCGCTGCGCAGAGCGGCGTGTTCACGCCGAAGCTTCAGCAGTGCCCGCACGTAAGCAAAAGTCTCCTGTTGATCGCTCGTTCGCCCCGCTTGCGTGAACGCGTCGTTTACATCCCCAATCCATCCGCCCGGGAAGTCGCGCCGGTTGTCTGGATCGCCGCCCCCCGGCATCCCGATCTCGTCGCCATAATAAATCTCTGGAATGCCCCGCAGCGCGAGCGCAAGCCCGAATGCCAGCCTCAGCTTTGCGCCGGAGCTGCCTTCGGCGCTCGCGAATCGTGGCAGGTCATGATTTGCAAAAAACGGGACGAGCATTTCGGGATGCAAGTACAAGAAATCGCGCCTCAGCACGTCCGCGATGCGGCCTACCGGTGCATTCTTCAGGAGAACGTCGCGCAACGTGAAAAACATTGGGAAGTCGAAGACTGTGGAAAGTCCGCTATCAATGCCGTCGTAGCGCCTTACGCCGCCAACAAAAAACGATGTCACGCTCGGATCGGGATGAAACACTTCGCCGATGGTCGTTAGGTTCGGATACAGCCGGCGCAATCCCGCATGCCAGTTCGCCCAGAACTTCCGGCCAACGTAGGGAAACGTGTCGACCCGGTAGCCGTCCAGTCCGGAGACTTCCGCCCACCAGATGCTGTTCTGCAGAAGATATTGCTCGACGGCCGGGTTCTCCGTATTCATGTCGGGCAAAATTCCGAAGAACCAGCCTTCCGTCAGATTTCGTTTCATGCGCATCGGGGTATGAGGATCGATCAACGATTCGAATGGATCGTTTCCGACGGCTTGACCGTTCGGCTTGCCATAAAAACTCCCTTTCAGCGGCGAAAAAGAATCGATGTGATGTTGTAGGGTACCGTGCAACCAATCGGGCAGAGGCGGATTCGCAACCCAGGGATGCTTCGGTCCAACGTGATTCGGCACGACGTCAAAAAAAACCTTCATTCCCTGCTTGTGCGCGGCGACGACGAGTTCCACATAATCCTTCAGCGCTCCCAGATGGGGATCGACGGCATAGAGGTCCACGGCGCCGTACCCGTGATAGTCCTGTGCGGCTCCGTTTTTCACGATGGGTGTGAGCCAGAGAGTGGTCGCGCCGAGATCCTTTAAATAAGGCAGGTGATTCTGAATCCCGCGCAAGTCGCCGCCATGGTAGGCGCGCGGCTTCGAGCGATCGAGCGAGCCGGGCGCCTCTACAGGCTCATCGTTCGTCGGATCGCCGTTCGCGAAGCGGTCCGGCATGATGAGGTACATCACGTCGTCCTGTGATAGTCCTTGGAACTTTCCGAGGGTCGGAGCGCGGGCGGCGATTGGCAGTTCAAAAGACGTTGTTCCCTTCGGCGCAGTAATGCGGCAGACGGCGGTTCCAGACTTCGTATCCGCCCCAATTTTCAGCCACACAAAGAGATAGTTCCCGCCTGCCGTAGCCTGCGTGCGCGAGACGCGAAGAGCCGGCAGATTGCACGCAACGTGCGTCGCTTCCAGATCGCGCCCGGAAAGCAGCAGCATCAACTCAGGTGTCAGTCCCACCCACCAGTTCGGAGGTTCGACTTTTGTCACGGCAGGACCGGTTTCCTTGGCCGCCTGGTCCGGACAGGCGATCGCGGTCGAAGCCGCGCAAGAGAGCGCGACAGCAAAGAGTATTGAGAGAATGGCCCGGTGGAATCGCTTGGCCACAAAATTCCGAAACTGTAGTGAGTTTCTTTTCACGGGCAAAGCATAAGGAAAAGCAAGGACCGACGCCAGCTTTGATCTTCCAGACGACTGGACAAGTCCGCTACTTTAGCGACAGCGGATGCTGCGCGAACGTCAATTCTCCAAACACTTCCGGAACGTGGAAATTAGGGACGGGTGTTTTCGTGGGCTGCCACGCGGAATAAAAGCGCGGCTCAGTACTTCCTTCGACACGGTAAAAATTCACTCTCCAAGTAGCTCCAGCATCGAAGCGCGCAACGAGGCTTTTCATAGGCAACACGAGCTCCGCGACCCAAGTCTTGGCCGCTTCATTCAAAGTAACGCGGCGCTTCAAACCACTCTTCAAGTTATGCTTCTCGCCTGATGCAATGTCCAAATCGATCCAAAATCCGTTCGGACTGACTTCGAATTCCTTGTACCGCCGGAGCTGAGACGGGTCGGACTGCAGAAAAACTTCCGCGACGTCGCGATCCCAGAGTTGATCGCGGCGTCCATCGGGCTCGGCATCCGCAAAAACGCTAATGACGCGGAATTTTGCCTGAAATCGGACAAGAAGCGACTCGCGTGTCCACAGTAGCCGTACTTCCGTCTCTCTTTCGGGATCAGCATTCTTGCCTTGCCAATCCTTATGGAAGCGCAGAGGCGCCGAAAGCTCCCAAGACGACGGAGACGGGAATCCATCCGCATCAAGTGGGTCAATCATTCGAACGGCCACAGCCGTTCGCTCTTGGGACGTAGCGTCGTATGCAAACATTCTTGTGAATTGCCCCGCGTGCTCTCCAGTGCTCCCGCTTTGAAACGCCTCACAGAATAACCATTGTCCAGCCGCACACAAGAAGAAACTGGCTGTCACCGCAAAAGTCTTTATTCGTCGCCACTGCTTCTGCGCTTTCTCAGCGAACCTGTCCAACAGGCCTCCAGACTGTTTGCGCACCATCCGTTTAGCTCATCCTGGATACCACGGATCACAGTGCTAACATCAATTTTGCCCTCTTTCTTCGATTTCTCAGTTTAGAGCGGCAATGAACGCTCAGGAGCACAGGGAAATGATTGAACCAGTCGACACCCAAGACTTCACCGCGCAACCGGAACGGCGCAAACCTGAACAGTTCGAACACGTGAAGTTCCGCATTGAATCCGGCGTCGCGAAGATAACCCTCAACCGTCCGGAACATAATCTCCTCAACGAAGCCATGCTCCGCGAAATTGCCGGGGGAATCACTCATGCCGGCGAGCGCGATGACGTCAAGCTGATCGTTCTCGATTCCGCCTGCAAAGTCTTCTGCGGTGGAATCGACATCGGTGAATATACCTCGCAACGCGTGTTTCAAATGCTCGATGCATTCCACGCGGCGTTCGCGGGAATGTTGGAAGTGGGCAAGCCGGTCGTGTGCGTAGTGAACGGGCCCGCGATCGGCGGCGGCGCGGAACTGGCCGCGTTCGGCGATCTGGTCATTGCCACACCGAAAGCTCGCTTCGCTCAGCCGGAAATCAGCATTGGCGTCTTCCCGCCGCTGGCCTCCACAATTCTCCCATTTCTCGTCGGACCCAAAATTGCCCTCGAGCTTGTTCTGACCGGTGAGCCCGTGACCGCTGAGCGCGCCCTCGAACTCGGTATGATCAACCGCCTCGTACCGGAAGCCCAGCTCGAGAAAACGGTAAACGATCTCGTCGGCCGGATAAACGGCCACTCCGGTCCCGTGCTAACCATGGCCAAAAAAGCGATTCTCGGTGGCATGGGCCTGTCCCTGCGTGATGGCCTTAAGCACTCGATGAACATTTTCTTGAATGAACTCTACCGCCTCGAGGATTCGCAGGAAGGTCTGCGCGCCCTCGTGGAAAAGCGCAAGCCCAACTGGAAAAATCGCTGAACACCGCGGCGTTTTCTCACTGACTTCAAACTCAATCGTGCCGTTTCCAGTCTTTTTCCAGTCTTGCGTTGACACTCCCGCGGGCACGGCTTACACTCAAAATTCAATTTGCAGGCAAGGGTAGCGGGGAAGGCCGTGTGAATCGGCCGCGGTCCCGCCACTGTGATCGGCTCAAGAGCCGTAAGCCAGGCCACCCTCCCGTGCCGCAGAAGGCCGCGCTCTTCGCGAGAAAGACGATGCCGGAAGCCCCAAAGTGCCTCGTGGGGCTTTTTTGTTGGACAACGTAACTTTCCTCGCCGTGGGAGATTCGTGAAGTTAGCCAACCAGCCTTTGCGATTGGTCATTTGTGCCGCCGCGGCCTTGCTGCTCGGCGCAACGCCCACTCACGCACAAAGTGCTCCTGTTTTTTCTTCCGCCTCCTCTGTCTACCGTGAAGTCACCGATGAAACCGGCCGTTCCGTCCGCATTCCTCAAACCATTCGTCGCATCGTGTCCCTGGCTCCCAGCCTCACCGAAACCGTCTACGAGCTCGGTTTGCAGGACCATCTTGTCGGCGACACGGAATTCTGCGACTATCCGCCCGAGGCCCAGAAAAAAACCAAGGTCGGCGGCGCCATCAATCCAAGCTTGGAGCAAATTGCCGCTCTCCATCCGGATCTAGTTCTCGTAACTAAAGGCCTGAACCGTCTTGAGACCGTCCGTGCTCTGGATAACCTCGGAATCCCTTCCTACGCCACCGACCCTCACACCGTAAATGACATCATCGCTTCATCGAAGAAGCTCGCCGATCTCTTGGGCGTTCCAGAGTCCGGCGCATCCGTCGCCGCTGAAATGGAGCATCAGCTTGCGGCCTTGCAGCAACGCCTCGCGTCTTCTCCCGCAAAGCGTGTTCTCTTCGTTGTATGGCACCAGCCGCTCATCTCTGTTGGCAGGCACACTTTCATCGCCGACGCTCTTCGCCATGCCGGTGCCGTCTCCATCGTTGATGCTGAACAGGACTGGCCGCAGGTCAGCCTCGAAGAAGCCGCTCGCCTGCAACCCGACTACCTCGTCTTTGCGGCCTCACATTCTGAAGCGTCTCCTCCCGGTCTCGAAGCCCTTTCCACTCTTCCTGGCTGGCGCATCATGGACGCCGTCAGCAACCACCGTTATGCGGTGATCAGTGACGCCGTGAACCGTCCCGCTCCGCGCATCGTCTCGGCCATTGAGGAGCTTGCCCGTCAGCTTCATCCCGATGCCTTTGTTGAAAAACCGGAAAGCCTCAGCGAGAAGCCTGCCAGGGACAAAATGGAGAAAGAAAAAATCGAAAAGGACAAAAGCGAAAAGCCGACTCCTCGGCCGGTTCAGCCGCCCCACTCGGCATTTTCTCTCCTTTCCGGCAGGCTACTCGCCGATGTATCAGTTTCCGGAGGCCGCGCATGCGCCCGCTGACGCTCCGGCGTCTTCTCCTGCAATGCTTCGCATTGCTCGTAATTCTGTTCGTTGTCGTGGTCATCGCCGTTAAGTTTGGCGCCGTTCCCGTTTCCCTCTACGCCCTTGGTCGCGATCTATGGAACGTCTTGTTGCACCAGCGCACCAATATCTCCAGCGACTACGTCCTGATCATCCAGAATATTCGCCTCCCGCGCATTCTGCTCGGAATCATCGTAGGTGCTTCTCTCTCTGTTGCCGGCACGAGCTTCCAAGCCCTGCTTCGCAATCCTTTGGCTGATCCATACGTCCTAGGCGTTTCCAGCGGTGCAGGCCTCGGCGCAATCCTTGCGCTCATCGTCGAACCCCACGTCACGCTTTCCCCAGTGTTCGCGGCGCTGTTGACTCCTCTCGGGGCATTTCTCGGCGCCTCCGCTACCGTCGCTGCGGTCTATTTTCTCGGCCGTCGCGAGGGCCAGATTGACAGCACCACACTCCTTCTCGGTGGTGTCATCACCGCCTCTTTCATCTCCGCCATCATCATGTTCCTGATGAGCACGCTCACGGGAAATCTCCGCGGACTCTCTTTCTGGCTGATGGGCGATCTCTCCACTCCTCTGCAAAAGAGCGTGTATTGGTTCCTTGCTATTGGATTCGTCGCTGCCTCCGGTGCAATTTACACCACCGCTTCCGATCTGAACCTGCTCCTCGCCGGAGAAAAAGAAGCCATGCATCTTGGGGTGGATGTCCCCCGTGTTCGCCTGGTGGTCTACATCGCCGCATCCTTGCTCACGGGGTTGGCCGTCTCCGTGAGCGGCGCCATCGGCTACGTCGGCTTGATCGTCCCGCATGTAATGCGTCTCATCTTTGGCTCGGACCATCGCACCCTGCTGCCGACTGCCGCGATCGGCGGAGCCATTGCGGTCGTATTCGCAGACACGCTCGCGCGCACCGTCGTTGCGCCCAACGAGCTCGCCGTCGGTGCCGTGACCGCCGTCGTCGGCGCGCCGCTGTTCATCTACCTCCTGCGCAGGAGGCTCGCATGAGCCCCGGCTCGTCTCACGCGCGGCATCTTGCCGAAGCCGGCCGCCTGGCCAACGAAATACGCTTGAGCGTCGAACAAGTCAGCTACGCCTATTCCGCGAACCCGGCGCAAGCACCGCTCTTCACCCTGGAAGCCACAAGCTTTCAGGCGCGGCCCGGCGAAATTGTGGCCATACTCGGCCCCAACGCGAGCGGCAAGTCCACATTACTGAAATTGATCGCGGGTGCGCTCGCGCCGCTCTCCGGCCGCATTCTGCTCAACGGCTTCGTCACACACTCGCTCACGCCGCGTACTCGCGCGCAGCGCATCGCCGTTGTCCAGCAGGAGAGCCGTTTGCTCTTCCCCGCCCGCGCCTGGGAATTCGTCCTCCAGGGCCGCCATGCCCACGGCCGCTCGCTGCGCTTTGAATCCGAAGATGACGTCCTCATCGCGAAGAATGCTCTCGCCCAGGTGGGCGCCGCCGATCTCAGCGATCGCTGGATGGATCAAATTTCCGGCGGTGAGAAGCAGCGTGTCATTCTCGCCCGCGCGCTGGCCCAGCAGCCGCTGCTTCTGCTGCTTGATGAGCCTACTCTCCATCTCGATATCGCCGCGCAGATCGGTTTGCTCGACGCTCTCCGCCGCCTTGCCGCCGCAAATCGTTACACCGTCGTCGTCGTTACGCACGAGCTGAATCTCGCCGCCGAATATGCCGACCAAGTCGTCTTGATGCAGCGTGGCCGTTGCTTGCGTGTCGGTCCGCCCATAAGTATTTATCAGCGCGAATTGCTCGAGCAGGTTTTCCAGACGCCGCTCACCGTGGAGCTTGGCTCCTCCGGCCGGCCGCGTGTCACTGTTTTAGCTGGAACGTAGTGTAGGGGGCGTCCGCCTCGGCGCGCGCCCTTCTTCTCGTTAACCCCAACCCTGCGGGCCTTGTGCTGCAGACCACAATCACCGCGAACTTCGTGCTCGGGAAGACGGGCAACCGCTCAGCGGTTGCACTTGAATTGTTGATTTCGCGAATGCCGTCTTAGCGAAATCTGATCGCCAATTCGAGAAAAGCCGTCGCCGCCGCGCGACTGTAGGGCGGATTAAGTGTATGCGCGGGCCACTGCGGCCAGTCGCTCCATCGCTGGGCGACCCCGCGGGAAGGCCTCGCAACGGTCCTCATTCGAAAGGGCCGGAGCTACCGCCAAGCCAGGAGACCGGCGAAGTTCGCAGCCGTGCGATTCATCTTGATCGCACAGGTCAACCTTCAACTCCCGCGCGAGAGGGAGCGGAGGATAAAATGAATACGACTCTTCTTCGAACTGCCTTTCTTTTCTTCGCAGTTTCTGTAGTCGGCTTTTCCTTGCAAGCGCAAAACAACTCCGCGGATGCCCATGTTTCCGGCCGTGTGACCGATGCCTCCGGCTACACCATCGCGAATGTCAGAATCACGTCTCAACCTGAAAATGCTGCGGCCCCAGCCGCTTCAACTTCCACAGCAGGAGACGGCGCTTTCACTCTAATTCTGCCTTCCGGGCGCTACCGGATTCGTTTCGAACGCGCCGCTTTCGTCCCTCGTGAATTTTCTCTTTCGCTGGCCGCTCGAGACTCTCGCACTCTCGATGTCAAGCTGGAAATCGCCCAAGTCTCCGAAAACGTCGTCGTCACTGCCAACTCTCAGCCTCTCGAAGTCAGCCAGACTCCCGCTCCCGTCGACGTCCTCACGCCGGACGAAATCCGCCAGCGTCAGCTTGTCTCGCTGGCCGATGCTCTCGGGACTCTGCCCGGTGGCGCCATCGCTCGTACCGGCCGCGAAGGCGGCCTCACCACCTTCTTTCTCGACGGCGGCAACTCCAACTTCACCAAGTTCTTCGTGGACGGCACTCCCCTCAACGAGCCCGGCGGCTTCCTCAACCTTTCCAACCAAACCTTCGACAACATTGACAAACTCGAAGTCGTTCACGGCGCCGAAAGCGCTCTCTACGGCACCGATGCCGTCTCCGGCGTTGTTCAGCTCTTCAGCCATCGCGGCGCCACGCGCATTCCCGAACTCAATCTTTTCGCTGAAGGCGGCAGCTATTCCTCCGCGCGCGGCGGTGCTCTGGTCGCCGGCCTTCTCGGCGCATTCGACTACTCCCTCGCAGGCTCCTATTTCGAAACTGACGGCCAGGGATCCAACGACGCCTTCCTCAATCGCAATTTCTCCGGCAACTTCGGCTACAGCTTCAGTGATTCCAATCATTTGCGCTTTACCGCCAGAAGCAACTCCAGCTTCGCCGGTCTTCCCGGACCCACGCTTTTCCTGTCGCCCAGTCTCTCGCAATTCGAGCGCCTCAAGCTTCTCCTCTTCCATTTGAGCTGGGATTTCCGCACTGGCCCGCATTGGGTCCATCGTCTGAGCGGCCATGAAAACCGTACGCTGGACACCAACGCTAATCCTCCGTTCTTCACTTTTGTCGACCAATTCAACCGTGCTGGTTTGCAAGAGCAATCCAGTTATACGTTCCGCACCGGCGCAGTCGCCGCCGGCTACGAATACGAAGTGGAGAACGCCTATCCGAGCCTTATCACCGGCTTCCACGCGCGCCGCAACAACCAAGCCGGCTTTCTCGATGCCCGCTGGCAGCTACTTCCTCACCTCACCCTCAGCGCCGGGGGGCGTGCCGAAGGCAACACGACTTTCGGCACTCGCGTCGTTCCCCGCGCTGGTGTCGTCTACGCTCTTCACAATGGCCGCGGCTTCTGGGGTGACACGCGCGCGCGCTTCTCTTATGGCCAGGGCTTCAAGGAGCCCGCTCTTGAGCAATCTTTCGGCAGCGATCCTTGCTTCCCCGGAAATTCTTCACTTCGCCCCGAGCGCAGCCAGACCTATGACGCCGGTCTCGACCAGTTTCTCGCCGATCAGCGCCTTCGCCTCTCCGCCACTTACTTCAACAATCGCTTCCGAGACATCGTCAGTTTCACTTTCGATCCCACAACCACTGCCGCCTGTCAGCAAGGCACCGGCACGTACTTCAACACCGATCTCGCTCGTGCCCGCGGGGTCAATCTTTCCGGCGAATTGCGCCTCGGCCGCTGGCTCACCCATCTTCTTCGCCGTCCCGTCAACTCCGGCAGCCTCATCCTCAATACTTCCTATCGCCAATGGAATCTGAATCTCACCGGCTATTTCTCCGGCATCCGCACCGATAGCGATTTTCTCGGTCTTGGCCTGACTCACAATCCGGGCTATGCGCGTTTTGATATCGCTACCAGCTATCTCATCGCTCGCGGCATTTCTTTCACCGGTCGCGTCAGCAATCTCTTCGACAAGCAATATCAAGACGCGATTGGCTTTCCCGCTCTCAGCCGCGATTTTCGTCTCGGCCTCAACTACCGCTTCACGGGACGAAACTGAATTCGTCTTTTATAAGGGCGTCCGCCGTGGCGGACGCCCCATCTCGACAGGACTCACCGGTTTAGGAGATTTTCTTGATCTCACTCGAACCCATTCTCTTCTGCTGGAGCGGCGGCAAAGACAGCGCCATGGCCCTGCACACGCTGCTCCAACAGAAGCAATTCCGAGTCGCAGCCCTTCTCACCACCGTCACGGAAGGTTACGACCGCATCGCCATGCACGGTGTACGCCGTGAACTTCTCCGGCGCCAGGCCGAATCCATCGGTCTCCCGCTCTACGAAGTATTCATCCCTCCGCAATGCGTCAACCCCGTCTACGAAGCGCGCATGGAAGAAGCCCTGCGCATTCACTTCGCCCGGGGCCTCCGAAAAGTGGCCTTCGGCGACATTTTCCTCGAAGACCTCCGTGCCTATCGCGAAAAAAACCTCGCCCGCATCGGCATGACTGCGCTCTTCCCCATCTGGAAGCGCGACACGCGCGAACTGATCCGGTTTTTCCACGAACATCGTTTCCGCGCCATCGCCGCATGCATCGACACCAAAATCCTCGGCCCCGGCTTCGCTGGCCGCGAACTCGACGAATCCTTCTTCCGCGATCTTCCCGCCAACGCCGACCCTTGCGGCGAAAACGGCGAATTCCACACCTTCGTCTTCGATGGCCCCATCTTTCAATCTCCCATTCCCATTCGAACGGGAGAAGTCGTCAACCGCGATGGCTTTGTCTTTTGCGATCTTTTGCCCGAAATGGAGGAAGCAAAAAAATGAACAGCGAAATCTCTCAAAAAGAAAACTTGCTCTATCGCACCCTGCTCGCGCTCGCTATGATTCTGCTCGCCGCCGCTTTACGCATTGCTCCGCACCCGTGGAACTTCACGCCCGTCGGGGCGATGGCCCTCTTCTCCGGCGCGTTGCTCAAGGACCGCCGTCTCGCTTTCCTTTTTCCGCTTGTCGCCCTGTTCCTCGGCGACATCTTCATCGGCTTCCACAAATTACTTCCCATCGTCTACGCCAGCTTCCTAATCAACGTCGCCATCGGCCTCTGGCTTCGCGACTGCCGCAGCATCGCCCGCATTTCTTTCGCCACGCTTCTCGGCGCTATCCAATTTTTCTTAGTCACCAATTTCGCCGTTTGGTGGCTCCTGAACTCCTATCCAAAGACCGCTTCCGGCCTTGCGGCCTGCTATCTCGCCGGCATCCCCTTCTTCTGGAACACCCTCGCCGGCGACGCCTTCTACGCCGCCTTGCTATTCGGCGCCTACGCCCTCGCCGAACGCCTCATCCCCGCGCTGCGCGAACCAGCGACCGCCTGGACAAGGTGAGTGCCGAATGAAACAGCTCTCCGGACAGGGCACAAAGCCAAATCGGCAGCTCAAAAAGGTGAGTCTTCTGTGGATCTAGTTCGGGTGAACGGCCAATCTACGAAAACGTCGCGGTGCAGCTCGACGCGCTCCTGTCCGGTCTCGGCATCGCGCTCGTTTTTGGCGGAGGACGAGTCGGCCTCATGGGTGTACTCGCCGATTCGGTCTTGGCGGCGGGTGGACAGGCCTTCGGAGTGATTCCTCGCGATCCGCTCGAAAAGGAAATCGCCCACACCCGCTTGACGCAACTCCGCGTAGTCGAATCCATGCACGAGCGCAAAGCGCTCATGGCCAGTCTCGCTGACGATTTCGTCCTCCTGCCGGGTGGATACGGAAGTTGGGAGGAATTCTGCGAGGTCATCACCAGGGCGCAACTGGGCATCCACTGCAAGCCTTGTGGAGGGCTCAACGTGGCCGGTTACTACAATCCCTTACTCCCCCTCACTTCCCTTGCCGTTACCGAAGGATTTATCCGTCCCGCCTACCGCGAAATGATGATCGTCGAAGCCGCTCGGTACATTTCGGAAGTCAAATGGACTGCTGAAAAACAATGACTATCGTCCCCAACGGCGACACCGCGGCAGTTTGCCATCCCAGGGTGGGAGTTGGTGTGCTCCTTGTCGATGAGCGCGGCCGCGTTCTGCTCACCTTGCGCAAGCTTGCCCCCGAAGCGGGCTGTTGGAGCATTGTCGGCGGCAAGCTGGACTATTTGGAGACACTTCAAGAATGTGCGATTCGCGAGTCTCTCGAAGAAGTCGGCTTGGATGTTTCCATTGAAGCCCTTCTTTGCGTTACAGACCATCTCTTGCCGCAGGAAAGCCAGCATTGGGTTTCCCCGGCGTATTTGGGGCGCGTACTAAAGGGCGAAGCCAAAAATTGCGAGCCTCAGAAAACGAGTCAAGTCAGCTGGTTTGCCATTGCTGATTTGCCCGCAAACCTCACTATGACCGCACGGAATGCCATCGAAGCTTACAGGCGACAGCAGAAGAGGACAACCTTCGGAGCGGCGCGCTGATGCTATAATCTCTGTCTCTTTATGCCGAAATCCGCTTCAGAGGCCGCCTCCATCGCACCCGACGTGCTCGCCAAATACGAGCCCGTCATCGGCCTGGAAGTCCACGTCCAGCTCCTCACGCGCACAAAAATCTTTTGCGGCTGCTCCACTCGCTTCGGCGATCCGCCTAACACCAATGTCTGTTCGGTCTGCCTCGGCCTCCCAGGCACACTTCCCGTGCTCAACAAGCGCGCCGTCGAGATGGCCATGCGCGCCGCCCTCGCCCTGAATTGTACTGTCCATGACCATTCCCGCTTCGCCCGCAAAAATTATTTTTATCCGGACCTCCCCAAGGGTTACCAAATCTCCCAATACGAATTGCCGCTCGCCACCGGGGGCTGGCTCGAAATCGAAGTCAGTGGAGCCAAGAAACGCATTGGCATCACGCGCCTCCATCTCGAAGAAGACGCCGCCAAGAATCTTCACGAAGGCTTCTCGCAATCCGCCACCAGGGCTTACATCGACTACAACCGCTGCGGCACTCCGCTCAGCGAAATCGTCTCCGAGCCGGACATGCGCACCCCCGAGGAGGCCTATGCCTACCTCACCGCGCTCCGCCAGATCATGCTTTACAGCGGCGTCAGCGATTGCAACATGGAGGAAGGTTCGCTTCGCTGCGACGCCAACGTCAGTGTCCGCCTGCGCGGCTCCGAAGAATTCGGCACCAAGGTCGAAGTAAAAAATCTCAATTCCTTCCGCTTTCTCCAAAAAGCTCTCGAATACGAAATCGAGCGCCACATCGGCGTCCTCGAATCCGGCGGCCGCCTGGTTCAGGAGACGCGCCTCTGGAATCAAGCCGAAGGCCGCACCGTCTCCATGCGTTCGAAGGAAAAAGCCCACGACTACCGCTATTTCCCCGAGCCGGATCTTCTCCCCGTCCACATCAGCTCGGCCTGGCGCGAAGAAGTCCGCCGCTCGCTTCCCGAACTCCCCGAAGCCAAGCGTGCCCGCTTCGTCACCGCCTATGGAATCACGCCATACGACGCCGAAGTCCTCACCAACACCCAAGCTCTCGCCGACTATTTCGAAGCCGTCGTGAAAGCCGGCGCTCCCGGCAAAGCCGCCGCCAACTGGATGCAAACCGAACTTCTTCGCGGTTTGAAAGATTCCGGCAAGGAAATCGGCGCGAGTCCCGTCTCGCCCGCCGCGCTCGCCGAATTGGTGAAACTCGTCGAATCCGCCAAAATTACCGGCGCCGTCGGCAAAAAAGTTTTCGCCACCATGTTCGAA